>OGKZ01001526.1_pt1 | contig 15268 bp, 8 predicted proteins | sample 1572571 | NCBI WGS metagenome assembly OGKZ01 (sample SAMEA2581906, study PRJEB24529) | metagenome | biome: Human gut stool | place: China | collected 2011 | reverse complement strand
GTAAATGAAAGATCTGAATAACTTCGTATAATTATGAAGAAAAGTTATTGGAAAAGATCACCACCAAACGTACTTTTTGGGTAGCACGCATTGCCCGCATTTACCCCCTCCATCTACTTACTCTATTAATTGCCGCATGTATAGGAGGGTATGTTCAATACAACGATATGACAGACTGGATAAAACACTTCGCCGCTTCCACTTTTCTATTGCAACCGTTCTTCCCTTCTGCAGATTATTTTTTCTCATTCAATAGTCCTTCGTGGAGTCTGGGCTGCGAACAGTTATTTTATTTCTGTTTCCCCCTCATCATTCCTTTCTTAAATAGTAAACGGAATCTATGCATCACTCTTTTCATCTGCCTGCTGGTTATGCTGACAGGTATGCATCTGACTGCTGAAGAACAAATTAAAGCATACTGGTATGTAAATCCAATCACCCGCCTGCCGGACTTTTTTGTAGGTGTTTTACTTTATCAGTTTTATCGGTCGATATTCAACAAAAAGATTTCTTATTCCACCGGAACACTATTAGAAATAGGAGTAGTCATTTTATTTTTTGTTTTCTATTTTTGTACCGCAGACATTCCCAAAGTATACCGCTATTCTTGTTACTACTGGCTACCCGTTTCTTTGGTGATACTTATCTTTGCCTTACAAAGAGGGTATATATCCCGGTTACTATCCAATCGGGTCTTAGTGATAGGAGGAGAAATCAGTTACAGTTTCTACCTGATACATTTATTTATTATACTCACATACACCCAAATGGCTACTCTGTATCAATGGCACATGCATTGGATGATAAGTGTCCCCGTCATTTTTTGCATCACTATTGCGCTTAGCTTACTCTCTTATTATTATTTTGAAAAGCCTGCCAATAGATGGGTAAAACGAATACTAACTAAAAAACAATCATAAATTAGCCCCATGGAATTATCAACAAAAACACCCCGAATTGAAGTAGTAGATGCTCTTAGAGGATTTGCTGTAATGGCCATCCTTCTGGTTCATAACCTGGAGCATTTCATTTTCCCCGTATATCCGGGAAGTTCTCCTGAATGGCTCACCATTTTGGATGCCGGAGTATTTAATGCGACATTTTCACTGCTTGCCGGAAAGTCTTATGCCATATTCGCTCTGCTTTTCGGATTCACTTTCTATATCCAGTCGCACAACCAGCAGTTGAAAGGAAAGGACTTTGGTTACCGCTTTTTATGGAGAATGATATTGCTGGCAGGATTCGCCACTTTGAATGCTGCTTTCTTCCCGGCAGGAGATGTCCTGCTTCTGTTTGTTGTAGTCAGTCTTGTGCTGTTTATCGTACGTAAATGGAGTGACAAAGCGATTCTAATCACCGCCATCTTGTTTTCACTGCAACCGATTGAATGGTTTCATTATATAATGAGCCTTTTCAATCCTGCCTATACCCTACCCGATTTGAATGTCGGAGCCATGTATGCTGAAGTAGCAGAATACACCAAAGCCGGAAACTTTTGGGATTTTCTGATAGGTAATGTTACGCTGGGACAGAAAGCAAGCCTGTTTTGGGCTATCGGTGCCGGACGTTTCTTACAGACTGCCGGACTTTTCCTGTTTGGCTTATATATCGGACGCAAAGAATTGTTCGTAACTACCGAATCTCATTTGAAGTTCTGGATGAAAGCACTTATTATTGCAGCTATCAGTTTCGCGCCACTGTATTCTCTGAAAGAACAGATCATGCAAAGTGACAGCAGTTTAATTCAGCAAACGGTAGGTACTGCCTTTGATATGTGGCAGAAATTTGCATTTACGATTGTACTTGTTGCTTCTTTCGTGTTGCTTTATCAGAAGGATCAGTTCAAGAAAACTGTATCTAATCTGCGATTCTACGGAAAAATGAGCTTGACCAATTATATTTCTCAATCTATTTTGGGAGCCATTATCTATTTCCCATTCGGATTCTATCTTGCTCCTTACTGTGGATATACTCTTAGCCTGATTATCGGTATTATTCTTTTCCTAGCGCAAGTTCGGTTCTGCAAATGGTGGCTGTCTAAACATAAACAAGGACCATTGGAAACAATATGGCATAAATGGACTTGGATAGGCACGAAGAAATAACAGAAAAAAAAGAAATAGCACTGACTGAAAAATAGACTAAGAAAGCAGGCCACGAAATACACATAACTACAAACGAACAACTTACGAATATGAAACTGAACGTATCACTCTAAAGCATCAACAAAACATGTGTATCCGCAGCCTGCGGGTTGAAATTGAGATGATGTCAATACAACAAGATTCTCGCAAGAAGGATTAGCAAGTGGACTTAAAGAATGCAAAGGAAATGAAAGAACTGTGCCAAGTTGGGGAAAAAGCCCGAAAATAGGCAGAATCAGGGCTATGTATAGAGAAAAAGAAGCGCCTCCATAATCTTCGAAAAGACCATGGAGGCGCTATTTATTATTTATCTTTCGTTATCTATATCTGAAATTTCAGAAGAAACAAAATCAGATACCCAATGATTTCTTCACTGCTTCAATCTTTTCCATTGCAGCAGATTCGGCAGAAGCATAACAATTGCGGCAACCCATTTCACCCTGAACTTCCATATAGAACTTAATCTTAGGTTCTGTACCTGAAGGACGAACAGAAACTTTGCTACCGTCTTCAGTGAAATATTGAAGTACGTTAGATGGTTCCGGCATATCGATTGCAGTTACGTTACCTTTATCATCTGTCTGTTTCAGTGTCTTATAATCTTTGCTCAAGATCACTTTAGAGCCACCCAATTCTTTCGGAGGATTGGCACGGAAGTTCTCCATCATAGCTTTGATTTCTTCTGCACCGCTCTTACCCGGTTTCACTACGTTTACAGTAAACTCTTTAGAGAATCCGTATTCTACGTAGATATCCAGCAACAACTGATACAAGGATTTACCATTATCTTTTGCCCATGCAGCAACTTCAGCAATCAAACAGCAAGCTGATACGGCATCTTTATCGCGAACGAAATCTTCGGCAAGGAATCCGTAGCTTTCTTCACCGCCACCGATATATTTCTGTTTGCCTTCACGCAGACGGATTTCACGGGCAATCCATTTAAATCCGGTGTAGCAGTCAAGCATTTCGATATTGTTCTTATCTGCGATCTTCTTGATTAGTTCAGTTGTAACGATTGTCTTCACACAGAACTCGCCACCTTTAATCTTACCCAGTTGTTTGTACTGTGTCAGAATATAATAAAGGTACATCATACAAGTCTGGTTACCGTTAATCAGTACCCATTCGCCTTTATCATCCTTACAAGCAATACCCACACGGTCAGCATCCGGGTCGGAAGCCATAACGAGGTCAGCATCAATTTCTTTGGCAAGGTTTACAGCCATAGAAAGAGCTTCCGCGTTTTCCGGGTTCGGAGATACGACAGTCGGGAAGTTACCGTCCTTAATCATCTGTTCGGGCACAGTAAATACGTTTTCGAATCCCCACATTTTCAATGCACGAGGAATCAACATCATACCTGTACCGTGGATCGGAGTATAGACAATCTTCATATCTTTGTGACGGGCGATAGCTGCCGGATCAATAGAAACAGTTTTCACCATATCCAGATAAATCTTATCGATGTCTTCACCGATAATCTGAATCAAATCCGGATTTCCCTGGAATTTAATATCGGCAGCAGAAGCAATTGCATTCACTTCGTCGATGATACCTTTATCGTGTGGAGCCAATACCTGTGCACCATCGTCCCAATATGCCTTGTAACCGTTGTATTCTTTCGGATTGTGAGAAGCAGTCAGGATGATACCGCTTTGGCAACCGAGGTGACGGATGGCGAAAGACATTTCCGGTGTCGGACGCATGTCGTCAAACAGATATACTTTGATACCATTGGCAGAGAAAATATTAGCAGAAGTCTCCGCAAACAAACGGCTGTTGTTGCGGCAATCGTGACCTACTACTACAGAAATCTGCGGCAGGTCTTTGAAGTTCTTTTTCAGATAGTTGGAAAGTCCTTGAGTGGCAGCACCTACCGTATAGATATTCATACGATTGCTACCTACACCCATAATACCACGCAGACCACCAGTACCAAATTCAAGATCTTTGTAGAAAGCTTCAATTAGTTCGGTTTTATCATCGTTTTCCAACATACGCTTCACTTCAGCCTGGGTTTCAGCATCATAAGCCGGGGTTAGCCATTTTTCGGCTTTTTCAGTGACCTGTTTAATAAGTTCCTGATTTTCCATTTCGATTGTTATTTATTGGTTAATGAATTATTTATTATCAATTTCTTGAGCACACAAATGTAAAATAATAAGTTTATAATTCCTATTCTTTTAATTGAAATTTGAGAATTAAGAATTAAAAAGCGATATACTTAATACCTAATATCTCATACTTAATATCTATTCTTGTGGCACTTTATATCTGTCACCAGTCTGCTTGACATATTCCTGCAAGAATTCTTTCGGATATCCGGGACGCATCACTCCGGCAGGTTGTCCAATAGAATTACGCTCAAACTGACCGTCTTTAACACGTTTCACCACTCCATCATTGTACTTCACAATCAAGAATGTACCCAATTGTTTCCAAGTATCGAAAGTGCTCTGTGCGGTCATATTTGTATAGTTTGTCAGAAAGTCAACCGCTGCGTTCTTATCTTTTGCCAGCAGTTTGGCAGCCATTTCTTCAATGCCTTCCTGTGCATTGTTGAAAGTAGTTTCCATTTCTTTCTGCGCTTCCCGTACATCACCGATCATCAAATCATAACGCGGATAGACCATATTAGATACCCAGTTGAAAATCCAGAAAGCAGAATTCCAGGAGAAAGTAATATAATCGGCCCCATCTACACGGGTATAACATACCGGCACTTTAGTAGCACAACAATAAACCGGGGTAAATACAGCCATGTTCGCATCATCCACACCAAACCAAAGTACACCGCCTATCGGGTCCGGCTTATGAGCCCGCATTTGTGCAACAAATACAAACCCGCTTTGTTGAGTGGAAATCGGACGTTCGTTGAAATATTCCTGGCCGTCTACTTTGAAGTTCAGAGGAGAAAGACGATAAGGTGTCTTATAAGGTCCGGCTCCAAAATCATTGGAGATGTCAAGGGGCGTTCCTTCATAATGGTCGCGCATCATATCTTTCACATCTTGCACGGATAACTTATGTTTTGGTTTCACAAAAAGAGGCATCGGCGTATTGGTCTTTCCCTCAATGTAAGGAAGATAATCTTTTCCGTTATCTGTGAACTTATTAAAATAGCTCCACACGCGAGCCTCACAAAAACGGCGGGCACCGAAATCAAGAGGCGCATAAGCTAATGAAAAGCTAAAGTCTTTGTTTACTCCATTAAAATATCCCTTCTCACGGGCAAAAGAAACGACATCCGGAGAGTACATGCAGTTTTCCTTGTCGTTCATATCAAACTGGTGGATACGTGACTGGTTGGCATGGGCCGAAATACAATCATCGGGCACACGTACAGCTACCCAAACTGCTCCACGGATGCCGGGACCTTTACCAATCATTTCCATAATCCATATTTCGTTCGGATCGGCAATAGTAAAGGATTCTCCTTCGCTATAATAGCCGTATTGCTGCACTAAGTCGGTCATGATCTTAATTGCTTCACGGGCAGTGCGCGAACGTTGCAAACCGATATAAATCAGACTTCCGTAATCGATAATCCCTGTAGAATCGGCCAATTCCGGACGTCCGCCGAAAGTTGTCTCACCAATGGTAACCTGATATTCATTCATATTACCGACTACATTGTAAGTCTGGCGTGCCTGCTCTATTTCTCCCAGATACTTGCCGGTATCCCATTCATAAACTTTCAGCATCGTACCTTTTGGATAGGTAGCAGCCGGATAATGATAAAGTTCTCCGAATAAGCCATACGAGTCGGCAGAATAGGAAACAATCGTCGAGCCATCGGCAGACGCATTCTTTCCGACAATCAGGTTGGTGCAGGCGAAGGTGTTCGCCACAGCCGCCATCAATACGGCGGCACAAAGAATAATTCTTCTCTTCATAATAAATATATGATTCACTTTTAATAATTTACCAAACAAAGCTTTCACGGGCCACTGTTTCATTCCCACAATAGTCGGTCACTGTAAATTCAACAGTATGCTTGCCTCCTTTCTTTACGCGTTTGGGGTCCAATGTACATTCCCAGTACGATTTCACAATATTGGGACGTCCGAAAAGCGCATACTTCCCGTCAATCGTTCCACGATAGGAAGCAATTCCCGCGCCCTGATCTTTCAAACGATAGACAATCTTTCCGTTTCTTCCCCACTGATTCTTGTTGACAGGGATAATCTCCGGCGGGATGGTATCGATGGCAACAGTGTAAGTTCCCAACTCCCGGATAGATGCTTTCATGTATCCGTCTTCATACTTTCCACCTACGCTGTACTTTCCTCCTTTTGGAGTTATGCGGGCCACATAATATTTCGTCGTATCGGCAATTGGTTTTCTACGCAACCCGATACACAACTCACAAGCTGCATGCAGCGGAACCGCCTTATCATTCAGCTGATAAGTAAAAGCAACGGCACCACTATCCGCCTTCACCTGATAATTGAGGGGAACATCATCATACAACATTCCTTTCGGAACAACCAGGTTCAATCCCGGTTCTTGCAGATAATTAGTCTTATTCCAGGTAAAATAATATTTCTCCCGATGATTCAACGGTTCAATCGGCTGTTTCCGACCCCGTACAGTGAAACTATATTTGGAAGTGTTTCCAAAAGCATCTTTTAATGTATATAAGAACTGATAGTCCCGTTCCTCATCAATCGTCACCAAGCCACGGTTATCATTCGATGCTTTTAGCAGACGCAAAGTGTTGCCCGGATCAATGAATGATTTCATATATTGCCCATAAGTCCAGGAATTAATCATCCGGTTCTCTTCCTGCGAGAAGCGATCTACGGTGCTACGAAATATTTCATTGCCATCTACCGTAAGCACAACCGAATAAACTCCATAATGGTTATTCACTCCATCCATGTAATCGTATGCTTTGATCCCCACACCTATCACTCCCCATGCTTCCACCGGACGCTCACTATTGGGAAAGATGGTTTTATTCTCTTGCTTTCCATCCACTACTCCTTTACCCAGTTGTGGAAAAAATAGGATACCATCCGCTTTCGGAGCACGCGTATCTTTTATTTTCGATTGAAAGAAAGGCATAGGGTCAATATAATCTCCCGATTCCGTTTCAAATACATCCAGGTGAAGATGCGGACCGAACGAATATCCGGTGTTTCCGCTCCATGCGATCTGCTGGCCTCCTTTTACCGGATATTCTCCCGGTTCGGGAACAATCTCTACTTCCCAGCTTTCTTCTTCATATTGAAGTTTCTCCACCCTTTCGGCAATGGGAGAAACAAAACCACTCAAATGGCGGTTGATCGTTGAATAGCCATTGTGATAACAGACATCAAGTACATATCCCGAACCATTCGTGACGCGAATACGCGAAATATAGCCATCAGCGAGAGCACGAACGGGTTTACCGATAACTCCGCCTGTCTTAAAATCCAGTCCGCCGTGGAAGTGATTGGAGCGGATTTCTCCAAAGTTCCCACTCAATGTAAGAGGAAAGTCAAAAGGAGGTACAAAGGTTACTTGCTTCTTCTCTTGTCCATACCCTTCGATGCAGCAAGCCAACATCAAAGCAGTGATATATCGTCTCATCATTCCGTTCACTTTTTTACTCCCGCAAATGTACACTATTCCCACTAAACTATGAAATATCCGAGGAGAATGATGACCGTAGATACTAGTTAATATTTCTTTTTAATGTTATATTCATTGCAAATTAGTAGTCATTATGTTATTTATATTAGTACTTTTGTAGCCGTTTTTTAATTATAATTAAAAGTTAGAGACTCAATGAGAATGTATGTAAAAGTAATGGCAGCGGTCATTGCATGTATATTGCTGAGTGGAGAAGCGCTCTCGGCATTTGCAACTACCCCCGCTACAGAAAATCTGAGTTGGTTTAAAAAGAAAAAGAAGAAACCAGAAGAGAAAGAAGAGAAGAGTAAAAGCGACTACGAGAAATTAGTGGAAGACAGTAAAACGACCAAAGGGATGTTTGCTGTACATCAAAAGAAGAATGATTATTATTTTGAAATTCCCACCTCACTTTTGGGACGTGACTTATTAGTTGTCAATAAGCTGCAACGAGTTCCTGCCGAACTTAATGATGCGGGCGTAAACCGCGGAGTAAACTATGAGAATCAGATGGTTTGCATGGAATGGGACAAAGCGACGGGCAAACTAATGTTACGCCAACAACGCCCATTACCTCTGGCCCCCCAAACGGACGCTATCTTCCGTTCGGTAAAGGATAATTTTATCTCTCCGCTGATTGCCGCATTCAAGATCGAAGCAGTCAATGCAGATTCTACGGCATTAGTAATCAAGGTGAATGATATTTATGATGGTACGGAAACCAGTATCAATAACGTATTTACCAATATTAATCTGGGTACTTCGGCTATCAAGAATTTATCACGTATTCTATCCATCAAATCCTTTTCAAACAATGTCGTGGCAACTTCCGAGTTGACTACCCGGGTAACGGAAGGTACTACTACTGTTTATGTAACGGTGGAAGTTAGTTCTTCTATTCTCTTATTGCCCGAGAAGCCGATGATGGGACGATTCGACAATCAGAAGGTCGGTTATTTCACGAATCCGTTATTAAGTTTCAGTGATGCGCAGCAGCGTACGGATAAGACACAGTATATCACCCGCTGGCGTATGGAACCCAAACCGGAAGATCGGGAGGCTTATCTGAAAGGTCAGATGGTAGAACCTGCCAAACCGATTGTCTTCTACATTGACAATTCAACTCCTTACCAATGGCGTTCGTACATTAAGAAAGGTATCGAAGACTGGCAGATTGCCTTTGAAAAGGCTGGTTTCAAGAATGCGATTATCGCCAAAGAAATCACGGACAGTATGCATGTAGACATGGATGATGTCAATTACTCCGTACTGACTTATGCTGCTTCGGAAAAGAAAAATGCAATGGGACCTTCTCTGTTAGATCCCCGTTCCGGAGAAATCCTGGAAGCTGATATTATGTGGTGGCACAATGTGCTTTCTATGGTACGTGAATGGATTACTGTCCAGACCGGAACAGTGTGTCCGGAAGCACGTAATGTACAATTGCCTGATGCTTTGATGGGAGATGCCATTCGATTCGTCGCCTGTCATGAGGTAGGCCACTCTCTGGGACTCCGCCACAATATGATGGGTTCATGGGCTTTCCCGACAGATTCATTACGTTCCGAAGCATTCACTTCCAGAATGAACTCTACCGCTTCATCTATCATGGATTATGCACGATTCAATTATATCGCACAGCCTGGAGATGGCGTGAAAGTTCTTTCTCCGCATATCGGTCCATACGATATGTTTGCTATCGAATATGGATATCGCTGGTATGGCAAGAATACTCCGGAAGAAGAAAAGGATATTTTATTCGATTTCTTGAGCAAACATACTGATCGGCTTTATAAATATAGTGAAGCACAGGACGTCCGCGATGCGGTAGATCCACGTGCACAGAACGAAGATTTAGGTGATGATCCGGTTCGTTCTTCTTTACTTGGTATTGAGAATCTGAAACGTATCGTTCCACAAATTCTTCAATGGACTACTACCGGTGAGAAGGGACAAACTTATGAAGAAGCATCTCGCCTCTACTACGCTGTAATCAACCAATGGAACAACTATTTATATCATGTCCTTGCCAATATTGGCGGTATCTACATTGAAAATACAATTGTAGGAGACGGCGTTAAAACTTACACATTCGTAGAGAAAGAGAAACAACAAGCTTCACTGAAATTTCTGATGGATGAAGTTTTGACATACCCTAAATGGTTGTTTGACACGGAAGTGGGGCAATATACTTATCTACTTCGCAATACTCCCATCGGAAAACAGGAAAATGCTCCTACACAAATCTTAAAGAACGCCCAAGCCTATATCCTTTGGGATTTACTTGGCAATACTCGTTTGATGCGTATGATAGAGAATGAATCTGTCAACGGAAAGAAAGCCTTTACAGTAGTGGAACTTATGGACGGACTTCATAAGAATATTTTCGGTGTTACCGAACGCGGTGGCATCCCTAACGTTATGGAACGTTCTTTGCAGAAAAACTTCCTTGATGCATTACTTACAGCCGCTGCAGAACCGGAAGCCGTTAAAATCAACAAGAAGATTGCCAACGAGCATTTCTTGCTTGACCACGCTACTCCTTTCTGTAGCTGTTACGCTGCCGAACAACGTGCACTTCGTCAGGAAGACCGGATGGGTGCTCCACGTGTGCTCAATTTCTATGGCAGCCAGCTCAATCGTATTTCAGATGCTATCTCTGTGAAACGCGGTGAATTATTACGTATTAAGAAGTTGTTGCAGAACCGTCTCGGAACTTCCGATACTGCTGCACGCTATCATTATGAGGACATGATTCTGCGTATTAATACTGCTTTAGGAATCAAATAAAACCACTTATTACTTTAACTATCTACATTAATGAGAAAAAAATACTTGTGCATTCTTATATGCCTCTTTGCAAATGCGCTGGCCTTTGCCAGCGCTGCTAATCGTACAATCACCGGAGTCGTTATATCCGGTGAAGATAATGAACCTCTGATCGGTGCTTCCGTATATGTTAACGCAGATGACTTGAAAAAGGCCGGAGCATCACAGACTTCTCTAGGTACTATCACTGATATGGATGGTAAATTCTCCATTTCTATTCCGGAAAAGGTGACCAGGTTACATTGTAGTTATATAGGATTTGAAGAACAAGACATCGTTTTGCAAGCAGGAAAAGATACTTATCGTATTGTACTTCAAGCTTCTGCACACACATTGGGAGACGTCGTAGTAACCGGTTATCAAGAACTGGAACGTCGTAAACTGACTGCTGCCATTGCCAAAGTAGATGTTACAGATGGAATGGTAGGTGCTGCAAAAAGTATCGATCAGGCGTTAGCAGGACAAATCGCCGGTGTAGCTGTTACGACAACTTCTGGTGCACCGGGAGCTCCAGCACGTATTCGTATTCGTGGTACGGCTTCATTAAATGGAACACAAGACCCATTGTGGGTATTGGATGGGATACCTTTGGAGGGTACGGACATTCCAGAAATCAACAAAGACAACGATAATGACATCGTAAATATGTCACAATCTTCTATCGCAGGTTTAAGTCCAAACGACATTGAAAGCATTACGATATTAAAAGATGCAGCTGCTACTGCTATCTATGGTGCACGTGCTGCAAATGGCGTAATTGTGGTAACAACCAAAAGAGGAAAAACCGGAAAACCTGTTATTAACTTCAATACTAAATTGACTTATACTCCAAATCTCAATACTTCACGACTCAACTTACTAAACTCGGAAGAGAAAGTCGATTTGGAACTTCAATTATTAAAAGAAGCACGGTTTGACATATTATGGGGATTAACAGATCCGATACCGGTATTTCCTGAAAAAGGAAAAGTTGCTGCTATCATGAAACAATATAACTTAATAGACATCTATAAAGAACAGGGGTGGAACGGACTGACACCTGAAGCCCAAAATGCTATAAACAAACTGAAAACAATCAATACAGACTGGAATGATATATTATTCAGAGATGCTTTCACGCAAGAATATAACTTTAGCATTTCCGGTGGTAGCGAAAAGGTTACTTATTACAACTCACTTGGTTATGTCAAAGAAAACGGAAATGTACCAGGTGTAAGCATGAGCCGTTTTAATCTGACCAGTAAAACGTCTTACCAAATCAACAAAATATTAAAAATTGGAATGTCTATTTTTGCCAACAGACGCAAGAATAACACATTTATGACTGATACTTACGGACTTATTAACCCTATATATTATTCACGTATCGCCAACCCTTACTTTGCTCCGTTTGACGAACAAGGAAACTACCTTTACGATTACGACGTAGTCAGAAGTAATGAAACAGATGAAAAGCAAGGCTTTAATATATTCGAAGAACGAGCAAACACCAATAAAGAATCTGTCACCACAGCCATCAATTCTATCTTTGATGTTCAGCTACGTTTTAACGATCAGTGGAAAGTTTATTCACAGATTGGTGTGCAATGGGATCAATTGTCGCAAGAAGAATATGCCGGGATAAATTCATATAATATTAGGAATATACGTGAAACCAATAAATATTGGAAAAATGGTGTACAAACCTATCTTATACCAGAAGGAGGCATGCTTAAAACAACTAATAGTACAACCTCACAACTCACATGGAAAATCCAAGGAGAATACAAAAACACATTTGGGGATATACATGACATACAAATAATGGCTGGTTCGGAAATTCGCAAAAACTGGGTAGACAACCAAGCCTCAACCGGATACGGATATGATCCAAAGAAACTAACATTCCAGAATCTCATATTTAAAGATGAAGCACAAGCCAATGATTGGAATCTAAAAACTAAATCGTACAAGGAAAACGCTTTTGCTTCTTTCTTTGCCAATGGTTCATATACTTTAATTAAAAATCAGTTTTACTGGGAGATCGTTATACATTGGGAGGAAGTGTGCGCATGGATGGTTCTGATTTATTCGGAGTAGATAAGAAATACCGTTTCTTACCAATCTATTCGGTAAGCGGTTTGTGGCGTTTATCTAATGAATCGTTCATTAGACAATACAAATGGATTGATAATTTAGCTCTTCGCCTTTCTTATGGCTTACAAGGAAATATTGATAAGGGAACCTCTCCATTCCTAGTCGGAAAATATGATAATGTGAATATTTTACCAGGTTACAGTGAAGAAAATATTATTATCAATAGTGCTCCCAACAGTAAATTACGCTGGGAAAAAACAGCATCTTACAATCTAGGAATAGATTTTTCTGTACTCAATCAAGCCATCAATCTTAGTGTAGATTACTACTATAGAAAAGGAACAGACTTAATTGGTTCTAAAGCATTAGCTTTAGAAAATGGATTCACTAATATGTCTATAAACTGGGCTAGTATGGAAAATAAAGGTGTAGAAGTAAATCTGCAGACACGTAATATCACCACTAAAAACTTCTCTTGGTACACTACTTTCAACTTCGCATATAATCAAAATAAAGTACTAAAAGTACTTACAGATAAAAGCCAAGTGACTCCTAGTCTGGAAGGATATCCTGTAGGTGCAATCTTTGCACTAAAAACAAAAGGTATAAATCCTGATACAGGACAAATCTATCTTGAGAATAAAGAGGGAAAAGCTGTCACTGTAGAAGAGTTATTCAGAATGACATCGAATGAAGATGGTCTTGGCACTTACCAAATAGGACCAAGTACTGAAGAACAAAGAGACTTTTACAGCTATGTTGGAACGTCAGATGCTCCCTACACGGGCGGTTTTCTAAATACGTTCAATTACCGAAATTGGGAACTGAATCTGAATTTTTCATATAATTTTGGAGCACACGTAAAAACAACTCCAAGTTATAATGTATCTGACTTAGACCCAGGGCGCAATATGAATAGAGACATACTGGATAGATGGACACCGGAAAATACAACAGGAAAGTTCCCTGCATTAGCAACGTACAATTACAATCCGGCCGACTACTACTTGTTCAGTACTCGAAATGACATTTACAGATCACTGGATATCTGGGTAAAAAAGCTAAGCTTTGTACGTCTACAAAATATACGTCTTGCTTACCGGGTTCCATCCGAATGGCTTCATAAACTAAGTATCGGCGGAGCAACTGTAGGATTAGAGGCTCGTAACCTATTCGTTATCAGCTCTAATTATGATAATTATATGGATCCGGAATCAATGGGCAACCTATACTCTACCCCAGTTCCCAAATCCATTACCTTCAATCTAAGTCTTAACTTTTAAAAAATATATTATGACAAAGAAAATATATTATATATTCACATTAATAGGAAGCCTGTTATTATCTTCCTGTGATAGTTATTTGGACATACAACCAGTAGGCCAAGTAATTCCCAATACGCTAGCTGAATACAGAGCTTTATTCACAACAGCTTACAATACAGCACTCAATGACAGAGGAATATGCGAAATCAGAACAGATATCGCAACCATATTACAGTCTGATGCCACTTCCAAAAATTCTTTAGGAGATGTTGAAAAATGGAATGATGTTAATCCGAATGCAAGTACGAGACAATTTGGATGGGCGGCCTATTATACCAATATCTATTATGCCAACGCAATCATCGATAAAAAAGATGAAATATCAGAAGGAAGCCAAGAAGATATTAATCAATTAGTTGGAGAAGCTTACCTCATGAGAGCATATATGCATTTCATATTGGTCAATCTTTATGGACAACCTTATACAGCTACCGGAGCATTAGAAACCAAAGCAGTTCCTCTAAAACTCAATACTGATTTAGAAGAAATACCATCAAGAAATACTGTAAAGGAAATATATACCTCTATTTTATCTGATATAGAAACAGCACGGAAACTGATTAATAAAAAAGAATGGGAAATTCAATATTCATACCGTTTTTCAACATTATCAGTAGATGCTATGGAATCACGGGTATATTTATACATGGGTGAATGGAGCAAATCTTATGAAGCTTCGGAACGTATATTAGCCGGAAAATCGACATTGGTAAACCTAAATGATGAAGGAGGCAAACTTCCTAATGAATTTACATCTGTAGAAATGATCACTGCCTATGAAGTTTTTCCAAATAGCGATTATGCCGGATCACTCTTACTTTACCCTTCATTTTTACAAGAATATGAGGAAGGAAAAGATCTACGTCCAAACAAGTATTATCAAGCAAATAAAAATGGAAATTATACTTCCATCAAAAGTGGTGAATCTAAATTCAAATGTACTTTCCGCACCGGAGAGCTTTATTTAAATTCAGCAGAAGCTGCTGCACATTTAAACAAATTACCTGAAGCACGTACCCGGCTCTTGAAACTAATAGAGAATCGTTATACATCAGAAGGTTATGAGCAGAAAAAGAATGAAATAAATGCGATGAGCCAAGAAAAGCTAGTCACAGAAATTCTGAAAGAACGTGCTCGCGAGCTTGCTTTTGAAGGCCATCGCTGGTTTGATTTACGCCGAACTACCCGACCGGAAATCAAAAAAGAAATTGAAGATGTAACCTACACACTTGTACAAGATGATTCCCGTTACACATTGCGTATTCCACAAGA
>OGKZ01001523.1_pt1 | contig 15296 bp, 19 predicted proteins | sample 1572571 | NCBI WGS metagenome assembly OGKZ01 (sample SAMEA2581906, study PRJEB24529) | metagenome | biome: Human gut stool | place: China | collected 2011 | reverse complement strand
GTGCCTTTGACTACAAAACCGCCGTCAAGCAGGCTGTGGACAGCCTTGCAGACGAGATGCCGGAGATCACTTACCCCAGCGGCCACACAGATTCGCTGGAAGTTGCGGCCCGCCGGGCGGTGCTGACCGGTGTCAACCAGACCGCAGGCAAGCTGCAGGAAGCCCGCATGGACGAAATGAACGTGGAGTTCGTTGAGACCAGCGCCCACGGTGGTGCCCGCCCCAGTCACGCCGAGTGGCAGGGTCGGCGCTTCCATCGGGGCGGGGCTGTGGACTACCTGGGCAAGCATTACCCGGACTTTGAGCAGGCCACCGGCTACGGAACCGGCGCTGGGCTTTGCGGCTGGAACTGCCGCCACACCTTTTTTGCCGTATTCCCTGAGCTGGGCGACCCGCCCACCTGGACGGAGGAGAGCCTGCAGGAGCTGAACGCCCGGAACATCGAGTACAACGGCAAACTGTACACCCAGTACGAGGTCAACCAGATGCAGCGTGCCCGGGAGCGGAACGTGCGCAAATGGAAGAAGCGGTATCTGGCCGAGAGTGCCGCCGGGTCTGACACCACCGACAGCGCCGTGCGCCTGAAAGCAGCCCGCCAGAGCCTGAGCGAGTTTGCCAAGGCCACCGGCTGGCGGGTAGACAGTGCCCGGGTCAGCGTGCCCAAGTTTGGCCGGAGTGAAGCTAGCAAGGCGAGTGCACAGGCCCGGAAAGCATCTTCTACGTATAGCAGCTTGAACACAAAGGCGAAACCTGTTACAATGCAGTCAATCGCAAACATTAAGGCATTCAGCTGCGACACGTTGGATGCCGCCGGACAACAACAGCTGAAAAATGCCCACAAGCGCCTTCTCATGGTTGCTTCAAAGCAGCGGGAAAACGTTGAGGTGGGCAGAGTGTTCGACATCAAGATGAAGCCAATGACCAAGGATATCATTGGTTTGTCGGGTGGGCATTCTGTTCAGCTGCCAAACCCAGATGTTCCCTATATTGCGATTCACACCCATCCTGCGTGCGGCAATTTTTCAAATGGTGATCTTCGGCAATTTGTGCGAAACTCAAATTTGAAATTGCTTACCGCTCTCGGACACGATGGGCATATTTACGCAATAGAAAAGACCTCGGCTTTTGAAGAAAGCTCTGCAAAACAAGTCATTCGGCAGATGGATTGTGCGATTGATAAATTGCTCAAATCCACGCTGACGGATGAGCAGGTTCTTGAAAAGGCAGAGGGCGTTATTTCGGACTGCATAAAGGAGTTGCAGAAAAATGGTGCCAAATTCTACGAATAAACATTCCTACACAGAGCAGGAAATTAAAGAAATGCAGCAAGTTCTTCTGGAAACTCCGATGGATCCGGCATATGATGATATCTGTAACTCATTTTACGACGGGTGGGACAGAACTGTCCACCGGCAGATGTACGTTCGTGACTGCTACAGTATCTTGAAAGAGCTTGACCAGCTTCCGCCCAATATCAAATGACCACCATCCACCCGGACGGTGGTTTTCTTTTACTCATTTTTCAGAAAGGAACGAACTATGAAAAAGATTCTTCTCGCTCTTGCACTGGCAGCATCCATCCTGCTGTGCGGTTGTTCGGAAGCCGACAAGGCAAACGCCAATATTTCCAAGCAGGCAGATTACTTTGAGAGTGAGCGCAAGATCACCGTCTACAATGCCCGCACCGACAAGGTCATTCTGGAAGCCGAGGGCTATATGTCCATCTCGAATAACGATAACAACGAGCTGGTCTGCACGGTGAAGGTCGGCCCGGATACCTACCGCAAGAATTACATCTACCTGAACGACTACACCATGTATGTGGTGGAGGACATCACCGGCACCCATACCGACCCCTACCACTACAAGCTCTATTTCCACACTGACATCCTGCCCAGTGTGGAGGTGAAGCCGTAAAAGTCATTCACAGAAATCCCCCATTTTAACCACTATGTGCCCAGAAAAAGGCTTCATAGTGGTTTTTTCATGCCGTTTTAGCTCATGTTGGCAGAGCACCGGACTTTTAATCCGGGGGCGGCGGGTTCAACTCCCGCAAGCGGCACCATGCGGAGGGCGGCGCGTACCCCGCCCACAACCGAACACGGACGGAGAACCGTGTCACCAAACCGAGGTTTTCCCCACAGAAAGGAGCTTTTCCACCATGAAACGTGAAGATGTGAAGAACAAGATCCCCGGCATTACCGAGGAACAGCTGAACTGGATCATGCAGGAGAACGGCAACGACGTCAACCGCGAAAAGGCCGCCGCCACTGCCCTGCAGGCCCAGCTGGACAACGCAAACGCCCAGCTCAAGACCGCCCAGGACGGCCTGAAAGCCTTTGAAGGCAAGAAGAAGCCCGAGGAGTACGAGGCCGAGCTGACCAAGCTGCAGGCGGACATGAAGGCCCAGGCGGACGGCTTTGCCTTTGACAGCGCCCTGAACACTGCCATCCTGGGCAAGAAGGGCCGCAGCGTCAAGGCGGTGCGTGCCCTGCTGGATCTGGACGCTCTGAAGGGCTCCAAGGACCGCAGCGCCGACATTGCCAAGGCTCTGGACGACGCTGCCAAGGCCAACCCCTGGGCCTTTGGTGAAGACGGTGCCGCCGGCGTGGCCGTGGTCTCTACCGGCGCTGAGCATGGCGCACCGCCCGCCAACGAATCCAATGGTGTGGAAGCCGCCTTTAAGTCCCTGAATCCCGAACTGAACCTGTAAAACGAAAGGAGTTCAACATGGCACATGCAAATCAGGAGCGGTATTCCGCTCTGGTAGACGCAAAGCTGCGGGCCACTCTGGTTACCCGTGACGGTGCGATCTTCAACACCCGCTACGAGGGCAGCCCCAAGGCCGGCAAGGTCAAGATCCCGGTGCGTGACACCGAGGTGGCCGTCAAGGCATACGACAAGGCAAACGGCGTGGATGCCGATGCCGGCACCACCACCTATCTGGATCTGGACATCGACAACGACGAGGCTGTCAATGAGATCATCGACGGCTTTGACGCTGCATCCGTGCCCGACGGCATCACCGCCGAGCGTCTGGACAGCGCCGCCTACTCCATGGCCCTGTCCATCGACAAGAAGTCCATCGAGGCGCTGCAGAGTGCAACCGGTGCTACCATCAGCGCCACCAAGACCGCCTGCACCGCTTCCACCGCCTACAAAGAGGCTCTGGCCGCCAAGCGCATCCTGAGCCGCAACGGCGTGCCCCAGACCGGCCGCTTTATGATCGTCAGCCCTGAGTATCTGGAGATCCTCATGCAGGATGACAAGTTCATCAAGCAGGGTGACCTGTCCCAGCAGCTGGTGCAGACCGGTGCGGTGGGTCAGATCGCCGGCTTTGCGGTGTACGAATCCAACAACATGGACTTCGAGAACACCACCCGTGTCAGCACCAAGAAAACTACCACCGAGTTCATCTGCGGCCACCCCAACTGGTGCCACCGTGTGATGGAGTGGCAGACCCCCGTGCACCTGCAGGATCTGGGCGGCTCCGGCAAGTACATTGGCGCGTCCGCTGTGCAGGGCCGCAAGGTGTACGGCATCAAGGTGTCCAAGCCCAAGACCCTGTACATCAAGCGCATCGAAGCGTAAGGAGGGCCCCGCCCATGAACTACTGCACCTACCCGGAGTACCAGGCGGCGGGCGGCACGGTGAGTGAGCTGGCGTTCGGTGTGCTGTGCAGCCGGGCGTCCCGGCTCATCGACAGCGCTACCTTTGGCAAGGCGGAACCCCATGCCGCCGTGTGCGAGAGCTGCCGCCAGATGCTGGCGGATGCCTGCGCCCAGATCGTGGATCTGCTGGCTGCAAAGCTGGCTGTGGGTGCTGCACCGGGCGCACAGAGCGTCTCCAATGACGGCTATGCTGTGACCTTTGCGGCCAACACAAGCCTGTCCGCTGCCGTGCGTTTTGAAGCCTGGCATGTGCTGGAAGCCGCCCTCGGGTCTGACCCCCACGGCCTGCTGTACAGGGGGATCATGTGAGATGAACACGTCTGTTACCGTGGTGAACCTCATCCACGACCCCAAGGCCGACACTGATACGCCCAAGTGCTGGGTGTTCCCGGCCTGCAGCTGGCGGGAAAAGCTGGACACCTCCGGCACCGGCACCAGCAAGGACCCCGAGCGCACCATCCAAATCCGCATCCCGGCCAGCGTTTGCACCCTGGGCTACCTGCCCTATGTGCAGTGGGCAGCCCTGCCCGCTGCCGAAAAGGCAAAGCACTGGACGCTCAAGCGGGGCTGGAAGGTGGTGCAGGGTGCGGTGCAGAGCCTGACCGCCGAGGAATACGCCCGGCTGGAAAAGACGCACCCCTGCTGCACGGTGGCGGCAGTCTCGGACAACCGGGAGCCGCTGCTGCCGCACTGGCATGTGGAAGGGAGATGACGGCATGGCCACCATCTGGGACAAGAGCCACGGCGGACGCCTGACCATCACAACGCCCATGGGCACCCTGTTCACAGTGCAGCACCGCAGCGGCAAGTGCAAGGCACATATCCGCTGGAACAAGGACGTGGGGGCCAACCTGACCCGGGCCATGGTCACGGGCCGAGGCAAGCTCATGCAGCGCATCATCCGGGACACCCACCCGCTGGTGCCCTTTGACACCGGTATGCTGGACAATTCCGCCCAGCTGGCCACCGACTACGACACCGGCGAGATCATCTGGTCAACGCCCTATGCAAGACCTCAGTATTATCTGCACCCCCAGGGCGAGGGCCTGCACGGTGACACCGGCCTGCGCGGCAGCTACTGGGCCGAGCGCAGCAAGGACGCCAACAAAGTCTCATGGAACCAGTTCTGGAAAGCAGTGATGAAGGAGGAAACCAGATGACCCCTGCCATTCAGGCCATGCGCGACTGGCTGCGCACCTGCCCGCTGGTGGCCTCCGCACAGGAGGACGGCGTGGCGTTCCGGGTGGGCGGCCTGACCGGCGATGCCGAGGAATACACCATTTTGGACATGCCCGGTGCCCCGGAGCTCAAGCGCTATTTCAGCGGATCCCTCCGGCTGAAAAACTACGTTTTGGCCTCCCACACCATCTACACCCCGGACAACATCTCCCAGCAGGCGGCAGCGTCCGGCTTCTGGGACGACCTGACCGAATGGGTGGCCAGCCAGAACCGGGCCCGCAACTTCCCGCAGCTGGGCAGCGGGCGCACCGTCCGGGAGGTGTCTGTCACCTCCAGCGGCTACATCCTCGAGGCGGAGGGCGGTGCCTGCCGTGCGCAGATCCAGCTGCAGCTTATTTACTATCAACCGAAAGGAGCAACCACATGACCGTTAAAGAAGTGATGACCGGCATCACCCCCAGTGCGGACTATGCCGGCCTGGAAATGGCGGACGACTTCGTGCTGGCATTCAAGACGGCGGACACGCAGAAGAGCGTAGGTGATTACATCGTCTGCCAGGAGTGCATCACCGAACATTCCGCTGCCGTGAACCCCGGCACCCAGGACAAACAGTATATCCGCAAGGGCAACGCCACCGTCAAGACCAGCGCCCAGCGCACCTTCTCCATCTCCGGCGACCGCACCCACGGCGACGCCTGGCAGGATTGGGTCACCAGCCTGGCCGTGATGTTCGGCACCGGCAGCGCCGTGATCGTGCCGTATGTCTATTTCTCCATGCTCACCGGCAAGGGTGAAACCGGCAAGGCCTCCGTCATCGTCAACGGCGACGCCTCCAATGGCGCAGGCAATAACGCCGGCATCTCTGTCACCGTCTCCGGTGTGGAGAAGCCCAAGGAGTACACCTACAGCGCCACCTGAGTTTCCCACAAGCATGTCCCCGTCCACCTCCCCGGACGGGGATTTTTTATGCCCTGAACCAGACAGATCAAGCCGGGGCAGCACCGGCGCAGGGCCCAACGAAAGGAGCTTTTTATGATTCTTCGCAACGTGAAATTCGATTTCAAGGTGACCAAAGGCAAGGACTACAAGCGGTACATCCAGGGCTACAAGGCAGCCATGGCGGCGCTGAACGTACTGGACAAGGAAGATGACGAGTATCTCATCAAGGTCAACGAGATCCTGGATGACTTCTTTGCGGATCTGCTGGGCGAGGATTACGACCAGCGCCTGGGCATCGACGTGGATGACCTGGAAGATCTGATGCAGCTGCTTGCCGACTTCAATGCCGCTGCCAACCCGGAGGCACTGGAACGCATGGCCGCCCTGCAGCCCATCGACCGGGAAGCCATGAAGGACGCCAAGAGTTCCATCCCGGCACCCATCCCCATGCCCATGAACCGGGAGCAGCGCCGGGCAGCACGCCGGGCCAAGGCATGACCCGCCCGGACTGCTACCTGACCGACAGCCTGCCGCAGGGCTTTGAGACGGACTTCCGGGCGTGGGTCACCTACGACAACATGGCCGCCCGGGCCCACACACCCGAGCAGGAAGCCGCCCTGCAGGACTACGCCCAGCGGGTGCTCATACATGGCCCGCTCACAAAGGACAACCTCGACGCCTTTCTGGACTTTTACCGCTGCGGCGCCGAGGAATCCGAGCGGGAGAAGCGCAGCGCGGAGGCGTTCCGGGAAATGCCCCGGGGCTTTGATTTTGCGGTAGACGGCCCCCTGATCTGGGCGGCCTTTCTGCAGACCTACGGCATCGACCTGCGCACGGCGCAGCTGCACTGGTGGGACTTCATGGCCCTGTTCCGGAGCCTGCCGGACGAGTGCCGCATCTGCAAGATCATCAGCTATCGCACCGAAGATCTGACCGACATGCCCAAGGGAATGCGGGAGCAATACGAGAAGCTGCGCCGGGTGTACGCCCTGCCTGCGGAGGCCGGCGGCACGGCCCGGCGCTATGTGTCCATGGCAGACCGCAAGGCGTCCATTCTTGCCAGGCAGGCCGAATACCAGAAAGAGCATTCCGGGAGGTGATGCACCATCGCACGCGAACATGACGGCGAGGTCGTTTTCGGCGTCGTGACCGATCCCAGCGGGGCCCAGGAGGGCCTTGACCAGGTAGAACAGGCAGCGGAACAGGCGGCCCAGAAAACCGCCTCTGCCGCCGCCAAGGCCGCCGACAGCGTGGTGTCCGAAACGGAAGAAGCGGCCCAAAAGGCCGCCGCTGCCGTCAAGAGCGCTGCCGGAAAGGGCGAGAAGGAAGCCGCCGACGCCGGGGCAAAGGTCCGAAAAGTCAGCAAGGAGACCTCCGACAAGGTGGGCACGGACGCCGATGCTGCCGGCCAGAAGACCCAGCGCTCCGCCAAGGAAACGAAAGAAAAAGTCGTCTCCCAGTTTACCGCGGGGCAGGTGGCCATCGGCAACATCATCTCCAAGTGCGTGGACAAGGTGGTGGACGCCGGCAAGACCCTGATCTCCACCGGCGTGTCCTACAACGCAGAGATCGAGAAATACAGAACCGCCCTCACCAACCTGCTGGGCGACGCGGAAAAGGCCAACGCTGCTTTGGCTGCCATGCAGGCAGACGCAGCCCGCACGCCCTTTGACACGGCTACGCTGGTCAAGTCCAACGAATACCTCATTTCTGCCGGTGAGAACGCCGAGTACAGCCGCAAGACCATCCTTGCCCTGGGCGACGCGGTGGCAGCCACCGGCGGCGGGTCTGCCGAGCTGGAACGCATGGCCCAGAACCTGCAGCAGGTAGCCAACCAGGGCAAAGCCACCAGCGTGGACATCAAGCAGTTCGCCATGGCGGGCATCAACATCTATCAGGTGCTGGCCGACTACACGGGCAAGTCCGTGCAGGACGTGCAGAGCATGACCATCACCTACGATGTCCTGACCCAGGCGCTGCAGGCCGCTGCCGAAGAAGGTGGCCGCTACTATGACAGCATGGCCACCCAGAGCCAGACGCTCAATGGCCGGTTGTCCACCCTGAAGGACAACGCCACCCAGCTGGCGGGCGTGGTCATGGAAGATCTGACCACTGCCTTTGGCGAGGCGGTAACCAAGTGCAACGATCTGGCCATTGCCTGCAAAGAGGGCTGGCAGACCAACGGCATCGACGGCATGCTGGATGCCGTGCGGCAGACCACCCCGGAACTGTCCATCCTCGTTGGCGTCGTGCAGGGCTGCATCGACAATGCAAACGTCCTGCTGCCGCTGCTGGGCAGCATCGGCGGGGCGTTTGTCACCTATAAGACCACAGCCACCGTGGCAGCCGGAGCACAGGCAGCTTTGAACGCTGTCATGAACGCCAACCCCATCGGCATCGTGGTCACCCTGCTGGGTGCTCTGGCCGGGGCCTTTGGTACGGCCTATGCTTCCAGCGAGACGTTCCGCACCGGCGTGAACTCCGCACTCACAGCCGTGGCCAACACGGCACAAAATGCACTGTCCACGGTCATCGGTTGGCTGGACAGACTGAGCTTCAAGCTCAACAAGGCCCTGAACAAGGACGGCTATTCTACCTTTGACACCTACGAGGGCTGGAAGGCATCCCAGTACAAGAGCACCGTCACCGATGCAGACCGCCAGCGCCGCCAACAGCTGCACGACAGCCGGGTGCAGCAGGCGCAGACGGAGAAAGAGCTGGCCGATCTGACCGGCGGCGGGGTCATCGTCAGCGACATCCCGTCCTCCTCCGGTAGTTCCGGCACCAAGAAAACCAGCAAAAAGGCCACCGAGACGGTCCTGCGCTCCACCACCGACAACTACACCATATACTCCCAGAATGCCCTGGGGCAGGTGGAGACCACGGTGGAAGCGGTCAACGAGCACATCCGTGACAGCACCGGCAAGGAATTTGACCGCTTGACCGAGAAGGTGACCGAATCCGGCAAGGAGATGGTCAACGGCGTCGAGCGGGAATACACCCTGGTAACCACCAAGGTGGACGGCGTGACCCAGAAGGTGACGAAGTCCTACGCCGACATGTCCAAGGTGCTGACCGACACGGCCAAGAAAACGAGCACCAGTTACAAGGACGGGGCCACCGTCACAACCGCCGAGGTGACCAAGATCTATGCCGACGGGTCCCGCCATGTGGAGCAGACCGTCACCGAGGCCGGGGAGCGCATCGGTGCCAGCGGCCGCGAGACCTACGAGAAGATCATCACCTATGTGGACGGCGTGCAGGACAAGGTGGAGGAATCCGCCCAGCAGATCGACACCTCAGTCACTGCCACCCAGAAGCGCATTGACGAGGCCCTGTCCGGGGCCAAGAGCGAGCTGAGCAGCGGCATCTTTGGCATCATCAAGGACGGCATTTCCGCCGTCAAGAACAAGGATTGGGCCGGCATTGCCGAGACGGTGACCAAACTCATCTGGGGCCAGGTGAGCCAGAGCCAGCGTGATACCGTTTCTGCCTGGGCCAAGAAAGCGCTGGCTGCCATCAACGAGGCCTATGCCGGCGGCGGGCTGCAGGGTGCCTTTGGGGCCGTGTCCGGTATCTTTGGCAGCGGCATCAAAAACGGTGCCGGAGCCACCATCCAGGGCATTGGTGAGATTGCCAGCGGGCTGTCCGGCTCCGGCGGCATGGGCAAGCTGGTGGGCGCCGCCGTGTCCGGCATTGGCACCATCGGCAAGGCCGTGGCGGGCCTTGTGGGCAAGGTGGGCGGCCTGATTGCAGCCCACCCGGAGGTATTTGCAATCATCGCACTGGTGGCCGGCATTGCCGGGCTGGGGCTGTTCCTGTGGAAGAAGTATGGCCGCAAAGGCGGCTCTGCCGATGACGGCAGCGCCTCCGACGAGACACCGGCCCTGCCGCACCCGGACAGCAGCGGCTACACCCAGAGCGACACGATCACCGCTGCCGAGCTCACCCGCCGCACGCAGGCCGCTTCCGCTGCAAACCAGCAAAGCATTTCCCGCACCCAGAACAGCACCGGTTCCAGTGCAGCGCAGCAGCTCACAGCCAGCTACACCGGCAGCCTGACGGCGGTGTTCAACGTGGACGGCAGAGAAATGGCCCGCACCACCGCGTCCTACATGGACGAGGAGCTGGGCTTCCGGAGGTGATGAACCATGAATGATGATTTTTACGTCAATGACCACGGGGCCAGCGAGTTCGGGGCCCTGCTGCTGTCCAGCTGGAATGTCAGCGGCAGCGCCCTCACTCAGAACTACCTTACCAGCTACACCGGCGGGCGGATCACCTTCTGCTCCACCCAGTACGGCCTGCGCTCCATCTCTCTGCCGGTGGACATCTACGGCACGAGCCCCGCCGACGCAGCAGCTAAGCGCAGCGCCCTGACGGCGGCTTTTCTGGGCGGCACGGTGGAGCTGGCCCTGCCGGACGGCGGCACCTACACAGCCCTGCTGCTGGACAGCGGCAAGGCACAGGAGCAGGACACCGACGGCTGCATCCTCAGCTGCACCTACACGCTGGCAGGCTACCGGCACGGGGCACTGGAAACGCTGGTGCTTCCGACAGACACGCAGTCCTTCTTCGTGGCGGGCACCGCCCCGCAGATGGAGTGCCGCATCACAGAGACGGTAACGGAGGCCGGCAGCCACACCGTGCACTACCCTAACGGCGGCAGCTGCGTGCTCAAAGATCTGCAGGCCGGTGACACCGTGTGCGTGGACGGCATCACCCGGCAGGTGCTGTGCAACGGCCAGAACCTGTTTCAGGCCGTCACCGGCATTTCCGGCTGGCCCACCGTCCGGGCCGGAGAAAACAGCCTTGCCCACACCGGACAGAGCTACGTCGAATACTACCCCATTTTTGTGTAAAGGAGGCGTTGCCCGTGCTTGCCATTGTAAAAGCAGACGGCAGCCACACCCCGCTGGACTGTGATGATTACTGCATCGTGCACAACTGGAACGGCTGGGAAGATGAGATCAAGTTCAGCTTGCCCCGCGGCCATCCTCAGATGCGCCTGCTCACCGAGCGGGTGCGGCTGGTGGAAAAGACCGAAGATCAGACCTATGCACTGTCCAGCATCAACGTGGGGCGCAGCTCCACCGACTACGAGGCCGTGCTGGATCTGGACAGCCTGTGTACCACCCTGCTGAAGAACTGGAACAACTATGTGTCCACCGGCATTTGGAGCAAAGGCCCGCAGACCATGGCTGACACCCTCCGGCGGGCCATTTCCAACTTGTCAGGCTGGGAGCTGACTGCCCCGGACAAGGCCACCGAGAAACTGGCGATTGAAAAGTTCACCGGCAGCCCGCTGGAACTGGCCCAGAAAGCCGTGGACGTGTGGAAGAATTACCCGCTCCGGTTCCTGGTACCGGGCACATCCACTGCCTGCCAGATGATCATCGTGGATCCCAGCACCCGCACCCCGCAGGGCGCCTACTTTACCGATGAGCTGAACCTGACCGAACAGCCCTACTATAAAGGTAAGGCCGAGACCGGCGACAGCTACTATACCGCCCTTTTGCTGTACGGGAAGGGCGATATCAGTGTGGAGGCGCAGTGCCACGACTATGACAGCCGTGTCATCTGGCACAGCGAAACGGACAGCTCCATCTCGGACAAGTCCGCCCTGAAGATCAAAGCCGACGCCCTGGTCAAAGCAGCGGCGTTCCCCAAACGCTCCTACAGCTGTCAGGTTGCGGATCTGGCCCGGCTTGCCCCGGACAAGTACGCACACCTGTCCTTTGGCCTGTATGACAAAGTGGTGCTCATGGACCGCGACCGGCACACCAACACCACCGTGCAGGTGGCCCAGTATACCGTTTATCCCTACCATGCCGAGAAGAACGCCGTGCAGCTCAACAGCGTGGCGGGCACCATTTCTTCCGGCAGCAAATCCTATTCCGGCGACGTGATCGAGTACACCGACCCGGACACTTCGGAGGCATCGAATGCAGATCCTTAAAATGGACTTCCAGTCCCAGAGCGCGCCGCCTGTCGTCCCGGTGATGCAGTCGGACGCGCAGAGCCGCTTCATCGGCATTGCCCTCTACAACGGCGGAACCCCGTATGCTGCCCCGGACGGTGCGGTATACACTGTGCAGTATCGGGGCGAAGGAGCCAACAACTTTGGCTGGTATGACCAGATCCTCACCGCCAGCGGCAAGCACGCCGCCGTAACTGTGGACGCCGACAGCCCCCACATCGTCACGCTGGAGCTGGCCGAGCAGGCCTTGCGCCGCCCCGGCGACGTACACGTCAACCTGTGTGTGATGGGCCCCGATACCGGCTACGAGCTGCGCACCTTTGACATCATTGTCCGGGTGGGCGGGGCCGCTTACCCGGATGATGTGGCCGTGCAGAGCTATTTCTTCGTCACCGGCGTCTCTTCGTCCTCATGGCTGTCTTATGTGTCTACCTGCCTGGAGGCACAGCAGGCGGCGAAAAAGGCGGTGACGCTTGCGGAAAATTCTGCAACCACTGCCAAGAAGGCAGCTGCGTCTGCATCTGCGGATGCGAAAAACGCACAGGATAACGCCAGCTCCGCCAAAAAAGCAGCGGACCAGATCACGTTCATCGCTAACGGCTGCAAGGGCTACTACAGCACCGCTCAGGACCTGCGTGACGCTTACCCCACAGCGGTCGCTGGTTCCTGGGCGATCGTTGCGGAAAACAGCACCATCTGGGTGTGGAACCCCGCTACCTCGGCCTGGAAAGACTCGTCCGTCAATGTGGACTTTTCTGACTACTACAAAAAGTCCGAGGCCGACGCCAAGTTCGGCACGCCGTACAGCCTACCCGCAGCCACGGTCAGCACGCTGGGCGGCGTGAAGGTGGGCGACTATCTGGACATTGCCCCGGACGGCACCCTCAGCGGCAAGACGCTGTATGACACCATCGCGGCCAGTGTGGCGGTCAAGTCGGAGCCCCGGCTGGTGTGGAACCACCACGTGGAAACCGGAAAAAGGTGGCGTTCCTACGACATCAAAATGCCAGACGGCCTTGACTATGTGCACGTTAAGTCGAGGTACAACGACAGTGGCAAAACATACGGTGAAGAAGTAGACATCGCAAAAGGCGGCACGGTCAACCACAACTTCGGCAAGGGCGATGGAATCTTTGCATCCAACACGACTTTCCGACCGGACGGGACCCTGCACTTTGAATTGGCAGGGTCGGACATAAATACCGGCGGCTACACCGTAGACATCTGGCTCTCCGGCTACCACTACCCCACCCTCGCCGAGCTGCTGACCGAGACGCAGGCCGCGCAGGCGGACACGGACGCCCTGGCGGTAGATCAGGAGTACCGCGTCGCCATGCTGGAGCTGGGGCTGACCGACGACACCACCACTGACACCACCACATAAGGAGGTAAACCTATGTTGTATCGTACCTGTAAACGCCTAATCGAGCGCGGCCAGACCGCTGGCCTTGCGGAAAAAATTGATGTTTTTTACGCCCTCGGCCGCATCACCGAAGCCGAGTACAAAGAGCTGACCGAGCTGCTGGAGACCAAGACCGGCAGCAAGAGCGAGGAGTGAGCCTATGTCAATCAAGCAATACAGCCTTGCCAAGGACGGCGCTAAACAGCTGTCCCCGGCCTTTAAGGTGCGGGAGTTCCGGTGCCGGGACGGCAGCGACGTCGTGATGATCGACGAGAGCCTTGTGGTGCTTTTGCAGTGCATCCGGGAGCACTTTGGCAAGCCCGTGACCATCACCAGCGGCTACCGCACCGCCGCCCACAACAAATCCGTGGGCGGGGCCAAGAGCAGCCAGCACCTGCTGGGCCGGGCGGCGGACATCCAGGTGGCGGGTGTGTCCGTCGAGGACGTGGCCGCCTACGCCGAGAGCCTGCTGCCCGGCTGGGGCGGCGTGGGCCGCTACCCGGTCAAGGCCGGACGCGCCAAGGGCTGGGTGCATGTGGACACCCGGCCTAACAAAAGCCGCTGGACGCAGTGAGGTGGGGTGGCGCATGAAAGATTATTTTTGCATGGCGATCGGCGCGATCGGCGGCGTGATCGCTGGTCTTTTTGGCGGCTGGGATGCCGCCCTGCAAACGCTGGTGATCTTTATGGCCGTCGACTACATCACCGGTCTGATTGTGGCCGGTGTGTTTCACGCATCGCCCAAAACCAAGACCGGGACACTGGAAAGCCGCGCAGGCTGGAAGGGCCTGTGCCGCAAGGGCGAAACTCTGCTGATCGTGCTGGTGGCCTGCAGGCTGGATGCCGTGATGGGTTCCACCTTTGTGCGGGATGCCGTTGTGATCGGCTTTATCTGTAACGAGACCATTTCCATCATTGAAAACGCGGGCTTGATGGGACTGCCGATTCCGGCAGCGCTCACCAAGGCTGTGGACATTTTAAAGCAGCGCTCGGAAACCGAGCAGAAAGGATAAGCTCTTATGAATGAATTTCTGAAAGTCGCTCTTACTGCCTGCATCCCCGCAATGACAGTTATCTTTGGCTGGGGCCTGAACAAGGGCGTCAGCATTGCAAACGGCTACATCAACAACAAGTTTGCGCAGACCTGTCTCCAGAATGCCGCCAACGCGGTGTTCAATGCTGTCCAGTATGTCAACCAGACCTACGTTGATGCCCTGAAGGAACAGGACAAGTTCGACGAGGACGCGCAGCGCATTGCCTACAACCGCGCACTGACCGCAGCGAAGAAAGCCCTGACGCAGGAGACCATCACGTTCATCAAGGAAACCTTTGGCGACCTCGACAGCTACCTGAAGCCGATGATCGAAGCGCAGGTGCGCAGCCAGAAGACCTATATGTGATGTTTCTGTAGTGCCAACAAAATCATAGTATCGCAGCAGCCCCGGGGAGCCTGACGGTTCCTCGGGGCTGTTTTTTTTGCAGCGCATTCCGACATGTTGCGACATATTGCAACACTTTCAGCGCATTTCCGGCATTTTCCAGCTAGAGTTGTACCGGAAGGAAGTGTAAAAAATGACCACTTATGATATGACCGACTTTGCCGCACAGGTGGACGGGGTGCTGCGCCCGCTGGGCATCACCCGCAATATGCGGGCTTACCACACTCTGAGCGAGGCGCTCCGGCTGATCTGCGAGCAGGAGGACCGACTGGAAGCCGCCCAGAAGGAGATCTACGAGCCCCTTGCAGACCGCCATTGCTGCGACTGGACTGCCATTCAGAGCATGATTCGTCGTGCCGCACAGACCGCATGGGCCACCAGCCCCGCGCAGGTGCAGCATCTGGCTGGCTACCCGCTGACCGGCTGCCCCAGTGCCGTGCAGTTTCTGGAGCTGCTGTATAATGGGATGGTGAGAGGGGTGTAAATCGCCTTAGCCCAAAAAGTGGGTTGCAAAGTGGGTTTGAGCAAACGAAAAGCACCCGGAAACTTACGTTTCTAGGTGCTATTTCTTGGTGGAGCGAAGCAACCCAAATCCGAACCATTGCCCTCTGGGGCATCTTTGGCGGCGATTTCATCGAAAGTGATGGTTTTTGTGCCGTCTTTGTAGTTGAATGTAATCAAAACTT
>OGKZ01001520.1_pt1 | contig 15345 bp, 9 predicted proteins | sample 1572571 | NCBI WGS metagenome assembly OGKZ01 (sample SAMEA2581906, study PRJEB24529) | metagenome | biome: Human gut stool | place: China | collected 2011 | reverse complement strand
GTCATCGGGACCGGCCGCAACGTCGCGGCGGGCATGTCCGGCGGCATCGCCTACGTGCTGGACCTGCGCGCCGACCGGGTCAACCCGGAGATGGTCGACCTGGACCCGCTGGACGAGTCGGACGTGGAGTTCCTGCACGACCGGATCCGCCGGCACCACGAGCAGACCGCCTCGCAGGTGGCCGCCGAGCTGCTGGCCGACTGGGACCGGTCGGTGGCCCGCTTCGGCAAGGTCATGCCGCGCGACTTCAAGCGCGTGCTGGAAGCCCGCAGCGCCGCCGAACGCGACGGGCGCGACGTCAACGAGGCGATCATGGAGGCGGCTCATGGCTGACCCGAAGGGCTTTCTCACCACGGCGCGCCAGACGCCGCAGCGGCGCCCCGTCGACGTCCGCATCAAGGACTGGCGGGAGGTCTACCTCGAGTTCGAGGAGGACAAGCTGCGCAAGCAGGCGGGCCGCTGCATGGACTGCGGCATCCCGTTCTGCCACCAGGGCTGCCCGCTCGGCAACCTCATCCCCGAGTGGAACGATTTGGTCTATCAGGGCAAATGGGAACTGGCGCTCCGCCGCCTGCGCACCACCAACCGTTTCCCGGAGTTCACGAGCCGGGTCTGCCCTGCCCTGTGTGAGGCCGCCTGCACCTGCGGCGACGTCACCGGCAGCAGCGTCACTGTCCGGGAGAACGAACACGCCATCGTGGAGACGGGCTACGCCAAGGGCTGGCTCCATGCCGCCCCGCCTCCGGCCCGCACCGGCAAGAGCGTGGCCGTCATCGGCAGCGGCCCTTCGGGCCTGTCAGTGGCCGAATACCTCAACATCCGGGGCCATGCCGTCACCGTCTTCGAGCGTGCTGACCGTGTGGGCGGTCTGCTGATGTACGGCATCCCCAACATGAAGCTGGACAAATCCGTCATCGAGCGCCGCATCAAGATCATGCAGGCTGAGGGCGTTGAGTTCCGCACCAATATGGATGTGGGCGGGACTGTGGATGCCGCTGAGATTTTGAACAGCTATGACGCCATCGTGCTCTGCTGCGGTGCCAAGAAAGCCCGCGATTTGAACGTCCCCGGCCGCAACGCGAAGGGCGTGTACCTCGCAGTGGACTACCTCACCAGCGTGACCAGGAGTCTGCTGGACAGCAAGTTTGCCGACGGCAGGGCCATCAACGCGGCAGGCAGGAATGTCCTCGTCATCGGCGGCGGCGACACCGGCAACGACTGTCAGGGTACCGCCCTGCGGCAGGGCTGCACCGACCTCGTGGCACTGGAAATGATGCCCCAGCCCCCGAAAGAACGGGCCGCGAATAACCCCTGGCCCGAGTGGCCCAAGGTGCTGAAGGTGGACTACGGCCAGACCGAGTGCCTTGCCAAGTTCGGCAAAGACCCCCGCATCTACCAGACCACCGTCAAAGAGTTTCTGAAGGACGACGCCGGCAACCTGACCGGCGCGGTCATCTCCTATCTCAAGCCCCAGCGTGACCCCGACACCGGCCGTACCAGCATGGTACCCACCGGCGAAGAGTTCACCTACGACTGCCAGCTGGCCTTTATCGCCGCCGGTTTCGTGGGCTGCGAGGACTATGTGGCCGAGGCGTTCGGCGTGGAGCGGAACGCCCGGGGCAATGTGGCCGACCATGGCTTCCGCACCAATATAGACAAGGTCTTTGTCTGCGGCGATATGCGCCGGGGCCAGAGCCTCGTGGTCTGGGGCCTGCGGGAGGGCCGCGACTGCGCCGCCGAGGTGGACCGCTATCTGATGGGTTACACCAATCTGTGACCCTCTCCCCTATTTTATGACATTCTCTTTCCTATCCTAAACAGAAACGGGAGCTTTCCTTCACCGGGAGGCTCCCGTTTCTGCATTTCGGAGCTTTTTATTTTCACAAAGTTTTCACAGTTAGCATTCCCTACCCTCTTGAAACAGATACCCCCAAGTGGTAAAATCAGAGTGTCGGAAGATTTACCCCCACAGGGTACACTTCCTTTTCACACCGATACACCCGGAAAGGAGTTATCTGCTATGACTGATGCTGAAAAAAAGCCCTGCTGCTGCGCCGCTGAGCCTGCCGAAAAGGACACTGCCCCCTCCTGCTGCCGCCACAAGGACCGTACCCCTGAGGAGTACCGCGCCCTTGCCAACCGGCTGAGCCGCATTGAGGGCCAGGTGCGTGGCATCCGCGCGATGCTGGACAAGGACGTCTACTGCGCCGATATTCTGGTGCAGGTGGCTGCGGTGAACGCTGCACTGAACGGCTTTTCCAAAGAGCTGCTGGGCCAGCACATCCGCACCTGCGTGGCCGACGATTTGAAAGCCGGCGAGACGCAGAAGCTGGACGAACTGCTGCAGCTGCTGCCCCGGCTCATGAAATGACCCCGTTCCGGGCATCCTATAAGAGGGAAAGGAATCCGCAATGGAACAATACAATGTCACGGGCATGAGCTGCGCGGCCTGCTCTGCCCGGGTGGAAAAGGCCGTGAAGAAGGTGCCGGGCGTCACGAGCTGCTCGGTGAGCCTTCTGACAAACTCCATGGGCGTGGAAGGCACAGCCTCCCCTGCCGCCATCCTCTCGGCTGTGCAGGAGGCAGGCTACGGCGCAAGCCCGAAGAATGCCTCTGCCAGTAAGGCCGCTGACACCAGCGCCGACCTCGACGCACTGGCCGACCACGAGACGCCGAAGCTCAAGCGCCGTCTCATCGCCTCGCTGGGCTTCCTGCTGGTGCTGATGTACTTCTCCATGGGCCACATGATGTGGGGCTGGCCCCTGCCCCACTGGTTTGACGGCAACCACGTCGCCATGGGCCTCGTCCAGCTGCTGCTGGCGGGCATCGTCATGATCATCAACCAGAAGTTCTTCATCAACGGCTTCAAGGGTCTTATCCATGGCGCACCCAACATGGATACGCTGGTAGCCCTCGGCTCCATGGCAAGCTTCGTGTGGAGCACTTATGCCCTGTTCGCCATGACCCGCGCCCAGGTGGACGGCAGCGACGAGCTCGTCATGCACTATATGATGGAGTTCTACTTCGAGTCTGCCGCCATGATCCTGACCCTCATCACGGTGGGCAAGATGCTGGAAGCCCGCTCCAAGGGCAAGACCACCGACGCCCTCAAGAGCCTGATGAAGCTGGCCCCCAAGACCGCCACGCTGGTGCGGGACGGCGCGGAAGTGACCGTGGCCATCGCCGACGTGCAGAAGGGCGACGTCTTTGTGGTCCGCCCCGGCGAGAATATCCCGGTGGACGGCGTGGTGCTGGAAGGCACCAGTGCAGTCAACGAGAGCGCCCTGACCGGCGAGAGCATCCCGGTGGACAAGGCCGTCGGCGACAAAGTCAGCGCCGCCACCACCAACCAGTCGGGCTTCCTCCGCTGCGAGGCCACCCGCGTGGGCGAGGATACCACGCTGGCCCAGATCATCCGGATGGTCAGCGATGCCGCCGCCACCAAGGCCCCCATTGCTAAGATCGCCGATACCGTTTCCGGCTTTTTTGTGCCCGCAGTCATCTCTATTTCGGTGCTGACCACCCTTGTCTGGCTGCTGCTGGGCCGGGAGTTCGGCTACGCGCTGGCCCGGGGCATCTCGGTTCTGGTCATCAGCTGCCCCTGCGCGCTGGGTCTGGCAACGCCTGTGGCCATCATGGTGGGCAACGGTCTGGGGGCCAGGAACGGCATTCTGTTCAAGACCGCCGCCTCGCTGGAAGCCGCAGGCCGTACCCAGATCGTGGCGCTGGACAAAACCGGCACCATCACCAGCGGTGAGCCCCGGGTCACTGACATCCTGCCTGCGGAGGGCGTTTCCGAGAGCGAGCTGCTGACGCTGGCGGCCTCGCTGGAGCAGAAGAGTGAGCACCCGCTGGCCAAGGCAGTGCTGGCCTATGCCGAGACCGAGACCATCGCCTGCCCCGATGTGACCGATTTTGCTGCCCTGCCCGGCAATGGCCTTTCCGCCCGGCTGGACGGCATGGAGATCTACGGCGGCAATGCGGAGTTCATCGCCGCCAAGGCATCCGTGCCCGCCGAACTCCAGGCCGAAGCCGCCCGGCTTGCCGCTGAGGGCAAAACGCCCCTCTTCTTTGGCGGTGCAGGCCGCCTGATGGGCGTGATCGCCGTGGCGGACACCCTCAAGGAGGACAGCCCCCGCGCCATCCGGGAGCTGCAGAACATGGGCATCCGGGTGGTCATGCTGACCGGCGACAACCAGCGCACCGCCGATGCCATTGGCCGGCAGGCGGGCGTGGACGAGGTCATTGCAGGCGTTCTGCCCGACGGCAAGGAGGCCGTGATCCGCAGGCTGCAGGAGAACGGCAAGGTGGCCATGGTGGGCGACGGCATCAACGATGCCCCCGCCCTGACCCGCGCGGACACCGGCATCGCCATCGGTGCCGGCACTGATGTTGCCATTGACGCAGCCGATGTGGTCCTGATGAACTCCCGGCTCTCCGATGTGCCCGCCGCCATCCGGCTGAGCCGCGCCACCCTGCGCAACATCCACGAAAACCTGTTCTGGGCGTTCATCTACAACATCATCGGCATCCCGCTGGCCGCCGGTGTGTTCATCCCCTTCGGTCTGACCCTGAACCCCATGTTCGGGGCTGCGGCCATGAGCCTTTCCAGCTTCTGTGTCGTGAGCAATGCTCTGCGGCTGAACCTGTTCGACCTGCACAGCACCAAACACGACCGCAAACCCAAGTCTGCCGCCCTGCCCGCTGCCCCCGTGCAGCCTGCAGCGGCTGAAAATACTGCCGAACCCGTTTCGGCACCCGTTGTCAAGGAGGACAATGCCATGAAAAAGACCCTGCATATTGAAGGTATGATGTGCTGCCACTGCGAGGCCCGCGTGAAAAAGGCGCTGGAAGCCCTGCCCGCCGTGGACGAGGCCGTGGTCAGCCACGAGGCCGGTACCGCCATCGTCACCCTGAACGCCGAAGTTTCCGACGCAGACCTGAAGAAGGCTGTTGAGGATCAGGATTACAAGGTGATCGGCATCGAATAACGGATGCGCAAAAAGCAGCGCCCTGTTTCCCATTGCGGGAGACAGGGCGCTGCTGCTTTTTCTGGATTCTTTGGGGATTGGGATCACACCCAGCTGAGGATGCTTCTGTGCTCCGGCTCGTATTGCTTCAGCGCAATGGCCTGCTGGTAAGCATCCAGCACCTGCTGGGCGAAATGCTCTGCCGAGTAGCGGGCGGCGGTGGCCAGAGCGTTCTGGCGCAGCTGCCCGCGCAGGGCGGGGTCCGAGATGATGGTGTTCAGTGCCGATGCAAACTCGGCTTCGTCCTTCCACTGCCAGCCGTTGAAGCCGTTTTCCACCACGCCATCCAGGCAGGGGTCCGCACGGCAGAGCACCGGCAGACCGCAGGCCATGCCCTCGAAGTAGGTCAGACCCTGGGTCTCGCTCTGGGAGGCGCTGACGAAGATATCGCCCACGCGGTACCACCGGGGTACCTCATCGGGCTTGACCATGCCCGCAAAGCGGACACGGTCGGTCAGCTTCAGCTCCCTTGTCAGTGCTTCCAGGTCAGGCCGAGCGGGGCCGTCGCCCACAAACACCAGCCACGGGCGGCTCTGCTCCGGCTGCGCGGCCAGCAGACGCACCAGCTGGGCGTGGTTCTTCTCGGCAGCCAGACGGCCCAGCGAGAGCAGGACGGTATCCCCTTCCGGGATGCCCAGCTCTGCCCGCATCCGGGCCTTTTCCTCGCCGTTGTCCTTCGCCGGGCCAAAGGCGGTCAGGTCAATGCCGGTGGGCACTGTGACCACCGGGCAGCTGACCCCGTAGCGGTTGAGCATGGCGCGCACCTTTTCGGTGGGGGCCAGCATGAGGGAGCAATAGCCCGAGAGGATGCGGGTGGCCTTTTCGGCGGTCATCCGGCCCAGACGCTCGCTGAAGAAAAGGTACTGGGTGTAATCCTCGTAGACAGTATGGTAGGTATGTACCACCGGGCAGTGGCACCGGCGGGCCACCCGCTGTGCCAGCATAAAGGTAGAAAACTCGCTTTGCGTATGGATGACCTCCGGGCCCCAGGCTTCCAGCTCGTCCAGCCAGTGGGAGATGGGCAGAGCGCCCGCCGCACTGATCCGCACGCCCGGGTAGACCCGCTCCGCGCTGATGCTGCCCACATACAGGATGCCGTTTTCTTCATGGGAATGGCCATTCTGGGCAAGGGTCACCACCCGCACGTCATGGCCCAGTGCCAGCAGCTGGTGGTACAGCAACTCCACCGAGCGCACCACACCGTTGACCATTGGGGACCATGTATCTGATGCAAGAAGAATTTTCATTGGAACACCTCAGATTACCGCATAGAATAGGGGTTATGTTCTCTGTTCTATCTTTAATACGTTTCAGAGCCGCAGAATCTTGCAGATCCGCCCTGATTTTTTTCAAAATTTTTCCGGTTTCACCACCGAGACCGTCTCCACGCCGTAGGCTGCAAAAAGCTCCAGCGCCGCCGGGCCGATCACCTCGCCGCTGACGACAATGGGGATGGCGGGCGGGCAGGACACAGTGGGCAGAGCGCAGACCCTGCCCAGCGCAGACCCTGCCGGGATGGTCTCCTGCGGGGCAAACACAGCCTGCCGCACGGTCAGGCGGGGCTCCGCCTGCCGGGCCAGCGCACAAAACGCCTCCCTGTGCTCGGCAGGGGGTTCTGCCGGGGGGATGCCCCGTGCACAGAGTTCTGCCAGAGCCGCCTCCAGCCGGGCCATGTCCTCCGCCGGGTTTTCCGGGGTAAACATCAGCACAAGGTAGCGGGGGTCGGCATATTCGCACTCCATCCCGTTTTGCCGCAGATGGTCGGCCAGTGCCTGCCCGGTCAGGCCCAGCGCCGCCGCGTCCAGCGTCAGCTTCATGGGTTCCCGGGCGGGGCTGTCCAGTGCCAGCGGCAGGGCCGTGCCCTGTGCGGCAGCCAGCGCGTTCAGGCGGGCACGCAGAGCAGCCAGCCGGTCACAGCACTCCTGCAGGCGTGCCGGGTAATCGGTGGAAAGCAGCCGGTTGCAGGCATCGAGAGACTGCAGGATCAGATAAGACGGGCTGGTGGAGCCGAACAGCGCCAGTGCGCTGCGCACAGTGCTTTCCTCCTGCACGGGGGCCTTGGGGCCCAGATGCAGGTAGGCTCCCCCGGTGAGCACCGGCAGGGTCTTGTGGCCGGAGTCACAGCAGGCCGCCGCGCCCAGGTCGATGGGGTGGCGGCTCCCGCCGGGCAGAAAGCGCAGGTAGGCCCCGTGGGCGTTATCCACCAGCAGGGGCACGCCATGAGCATCGCAGACGACAGAGAGGGCCGCGATGTCCTGCATCCCGCCCAGATAGTCCGGGCTGGTCAGGTAAACGCCGAAGGGTGTTCTCCCCTGCCCTGCCAGCTCCTCAAGGGCGGCGGAAAGGGCCTGCACCGTTACCGGGCAGCTGCACAGCGCGCCGGTATCCTCCGGTGCAGGCCAGAGCCACCGGATGTCAAAATCCAGCAGAGCCGCCGCATAGAGCAGGGCTTTGTGGGCATTGCGGGCCGCCAGCAGCACCGGGCGCTTGCCGGTGCGGGGCGCACCCTGCAAAGCAAGGCAGAGCATGGCCCGGATGCACTGGGAAGAACCCTCGGTGCTGTAATAGGTGTGGGCCGTGCCGAACAGCCGGGTGGCATTGGCCTCGCTCCGGGCGATGATGCCCTCGGCCTCGTAGAGCTCATCGGCCCCCCGGATCTCGGTGATATCCCACGGCTCACAGCCCAGCAGGCTCTGCCCCTTATGCCCCGGCATGTGGAGCCGGGCAGTGCCGGACTGGGCGTACTGCCGCACGAAATCGACGATGGGGGTGGTCATTTATTCGCAGGCCTCACCGTCGGCGCAGGCATTGCAGGTGGAGCCCAGCTGGATGGGCACTTCGATGCCCTGCGCGGCCAGCTCCTGATTCTGAGCCACCTGGATCATAATAGCGCACTCCATCCGCTTGCGGAACAGCTCACAGCCGTACTCGTACACGCCGGTAATGCTGCCGGTTGCGTGGTAGGAGTTGGCTGCACAGCCGCCGGAGCAGTAGAGCTTTGCCCAGCAGTCCTGGCACTCCTTGCGGGCGTAGGCGTTGCAGTGCTTGAACTCGTCCCGGACTGCCGTGTTGGTGACACCCTTCCAGATATCGCCCATCAGGTACTTGGGATCGCCCACGAACTGATGGCAGGGATACAGATCGCCCCAGGGGGTCACAGCCATGTACTCGGTGCCGGAGCCGCAGCCCGAAATGCGCTTGTAGATGCAGGGGCCGCCGGTCAGGTCGATCATGTAGTGGTAGAAGGTGAAGCCGCGGCCCTCACGGTTCCGCTTGATCATCTCCTTGGCCAGGATCTCATACTGCTCCTTCAGGATGGGCAGATCTGCCTCGGTCAGAGCGCTGGGATCACTGGGGTCGCAGACCACGGGCTCCATGCTCAGCTCGGTAAAGCCCAGATCGGCCATGTGGAAGATATCATTGGTGAAGTCGGTGTTGTAGTGGGTAAAGGTGCCGCGCATGTAGTAGCCCTTATCGCCGCGCTTCTTCACGAACTCCTGAAACTTGGGCACGATGGTATCGTAGCTGCCATGGCCGGCGTAGTCCTTGCGGAAGCGGTCGTGGACCTCCTTGCGGCCGTCCAGGCTCAGGACCACGTTGTGGCACTCCTTGTTGCAGAAGTCGATGACATCATCGTCAATGAGCATGCCGTTGGTGGTCATGGTGAAGCGGAAGTTCTTATTGTGGATCTTCTCCTGCTCACGGCAGTAGGCCACCAGCTTCTTGACCATATCAAAGTTCATCAGAGGCTCGCCGCCGAAGAAGTCCACCTCGAGGTTGCGGCGGCTGCCGGAATTCTCAATGAGGAAATCCATTGCCCGCTTGCCCACCTCAAAGCTCATCAGGGCACGCTCGCCCTGATAGCGGCCCTGCGAGGCAAAGCAGTAGGAGCAGTTCAGGTTGCAGGTGTGGGCCACATGCAGGCAGAGGGCCTTGACCACGGTGTTGCGGTTCTTGAAATCGAACGCGAGGTTCTCATAGGTATCGGGGCTCCACAGCTTGCCGGATTCCTTCAGGCTTGCCACATCATCAATGCACTGGCGCAGGTCGGCCTCGGTCACGTCCTCACGGTCACCGTACTTTGCCATCATGGCGGCAACGATCTCGTCGGCGGTGTGGTCGGGGTACATGGCAATGACATCATACGCCACCTCATCCACCACATGCACCGAGCCGCTGCAGGTATCCAGCACGATGTTATAGCCGTTCAATTGATACTGATGTACCATTTTATTCTCCATTCCATTGTAACATAAAAAAATGCCGCCCGGCAAAGGCGGCATCCGATTTGCAGAAATTACTTGTTGCTGTTCTCGCACTTCTGGTTAGCCACGCCGCAGGAAGTCTTGCAGGCAGACTGGCAGGAAGTCTGGCACTCGCCGCAGCCACCGGTCACAACGCTCTTGGTCAGGTCACGAGTAGCGATCGTCTTAATACGTTCCATAATTAAAAACCTCTCTAGCTCCAAATAGTTGATACGCAGAACCACCTGCGCATTGTTATCTTGATATAGGATAGCACGGTTCAGGGATTCTGTCAAGATTTTTGTCGCATCTTCTGTGGGCAGTATTTTGTAAGCTGTACAAAGACGAAGCCTTACCCCACCGGCTGATACTTTTCCAATATTGTATGCAGCCCCAGCTCCCGGGCCTTGCCCAACAAGTACCGGTAGCGGGCCAGAAGGGCCTGCCGCTCATAGATATGCTGTTCGATGAGGTCGGTATCCACCTCAAGGTCGAACATCATCTCGTTCCGGTGCAGGCAGAACAGGCACTCTTTCAGCTCCTCCTCCAGCTCCGGGTGGTAGCGCTCGTGTTCGGTGTCCCGCGGGATGCGGGGCGAAAGCAGGGTCTTTTCCTTTTGCGTGGTCTGGGTCATAGCAGTTCCTCCTCTTTGTGCGTCTTTGCTTCTTCTGATTTCCAGTATATGCAAAGAGCATGAGAAGGATGACGGAATCAAGCAGCCCGCAAGAACTCCTGCGAAAGTGCGTCTTTTTTTCGGTTTCTGCAAAAAAATTCAAAAAAGCGCTTGACAAAGCGGCGCTTTTTCCGTATAATAGCACACGTTGAGCGGCTTACCCCGCAAGACAGACCCAAGCTGATGGGGATTTGCATAGTGGTAGTGCGGTAGACTCTGACTCTACTTGTGGGAGTTCGATTCTCTCATCCCCAACCAAAAGACATCCGAACTGTTCGGATGTCTTTTTTTGTTCTTTTTATTTATAGAGAAAGAAAAAGAGCGATACAGCAAACGCTGTATCGCTCTTTTTACGTTAACGGTAATTAGTAATTCAGACCGAAGCCGCTGCGGTAGTAGTTGCCGTCGGCATCGCAGTAGGCGTAGCTGCCGCCCTTGACGTTGGCGAGGATGGCGGGATCGATGTACTGATCCTTATCGTAGCCGGGCACATCGTTGGGAGAGGCGCAGATCTCGCGCACCACACCGTCGATCTCCTGCTCGGTGATGGCAATGACGGCGGGGTCAGAGACCATGGTCAGGCTCAGCTTGCCGGTGGGGGCAAAGTCACCGCTGATGACATCGACCTGAGCGTTCAGGGCGTTGTTCAGGGCAACGGCGCTGACGGTGTACTGGATGGTCAGTGCATCGCAGTAGGGCTCCAGCTTGTCCAGCAGCCAGGGGTTGCAGACCACGCAGGTGCCAACCACCTTGCCGCCGCGGGCATGGATGGCATCGGCCAGTTCCTTGATCTTCTCCACGTCCTTCAGGGTGACAACGGTGACCTTGTTGCCGGTCTTTTTCTGGCTCTTGTTGCGCTCGCGCTCGTCGGTGACGATCTCGCCCATCTCGATGACGGGCATTGCGTACTGGTTGAACACCAGACCGTTGCTGATGGGCCAGACGTGCAGGTAGAGCACATCGGCTTCCTCCGGGGTGGCCACCACGGTGTAGCCCTTCTTCTCAAAGGCTTCCGTCAGGGTCTTGCGCAGAGCGGCATCCTCGTCCGTGTTGCCCAGACCGGCACCCATGGCCTGTGCCATCTGTGCAAAGCCGGAGTCCACACCCTTGAAGGTGACGATGCAGACCTTCTGGCTCTTGGCCAGAGGCAGGAGCTTCTCGTGGTTCTTGACCAGAACAACGGCCTTCTGGTTGGCCTCGTAAGCCTTCTTCTTGGCACCATCGAAGTTATCCACGCGGGCCTGATCGGCCTTGTCGGGGTCGAGGTAGGGGTTATCCACCCGCTTGGTGCGGAACAGGCTCAGCAGACGGTTGTAGCTGGCGCGGTCCAGATCTGCCTTGGGCAGCAGACCGTCCTCCACAGCCTTGACGATGTTCTCGGGGTCGGTGTTGCCGCCGATGACATCGGTACCGGCAGAGATAGCCTTGGCGTAGCGCTCGGGCTCGGTAAGGTTCTCCACGCCGTAGATCTGAACGGTGGTGATGCCGGAGTCGGAGTTGACATAGCCGTCAAAGCCCATCTTGTTCCGGGCCAGATCGGTGATCAGCTCCTTGCTGTAAGCGCTGGGCACTTTCTCGGTGCTGGTCACCTCGCCCCGGTAGGTCTGGGGCACAGCACGGCCATCGGTGGCAATACGGGAGTAGTCCGGCATAATGGAAGAGACCTTGTGGTCAAAGGCGCGCTGGAACGGGGGCAGATGATACTTTTCCATCGAGCCGGGGGTGCGGTAGATGCGCCACTGGCCGATGGGCACATGGGGCTCAAAGCCATTCTCAGAGGGGGCATCGCCGGGGAAGTGCTTGATGGTCAGAACAACAGAGCCTTCGTTCAGGCCGTTGTCGCCATCCTGATAGCCCTTGACCAGAGCCTCGGCAATATCGCTGGTGACATCGGGACGCTCGCCGTAGGTACCGGAGGTACGGGGCCAGCGGGGGTCAGAGGTCACATCGACCTGAGGGCCATACATGATGTTCAGGCCCTCGGCCTTCATCATCTTGCGGTCGGTCTGGGCCATCTCATAGACCATGTCGGTGTTGCCGTCGCCAATGACAGCCGCGCCGATGCCCAGAGAGTCCGGGTAACCGATGTTGATGGGGTTGGTGTGGAGAGAGTACGGAATGGCCACGCCGCCCTTGCAGGCCTCGTATTCCAGCATCTGGGTGCCCGCATTGTGGTACAGGGCCACCATGCCGGCCTCGCAGCGCATGTCACCGCGGTAAACACCGGCGGCGATGTGCTTTTCCAGAACATGGCTGTCATCAATGCTGACGGTCATGCCGGGCAGAGGGCCGGGCATGGGCTTTTCACCGGGGTTGTGGTGCTTGTAGATCTTGCCCAGCTCCAGCTTGCCTTCGGCGTTGGTGGCCTCGGCACGGGTGGGTACCACAGGGGTGTTGAACAGGGTGTTCAACACAAGGCCTGCCTGCTGATCCAGCCGCAGGTGCTTGACCATATCCTCAGCGCGCTGCTCAGGGCTCAGCCGCCAATCCTTGTAGGGGGCCAGCTCGCCGCTGTTGTCCAGATCCTTAAAGTACAGGCCGTCCTTGACGATCACGCCGCAGGTGGTCACACCGATGTCGGGGCCGTTGACGTTGTGGAAGATGACCGGCTCAAGGTACTGGTCAATGATCTGCTCGCCCTCTTCCAGAGCGTAGGGTGCAGGGATCACGCCGTCCTTGGCCTCTGCCCACTGGTCGGCGTTGGTATACCGTGTCTGCATAATGTTTCTCCTTTGTCTCTGTGCCTGCCACAGCACAGCTGATATATTACTTGCCTGTTTATTATACTTCCAGCGTAGATCGTTCGCAAGCAAACAAATAAAAAAAGTTACAAACTTTGGCGTAGTATACAAGGATGTTCTGCCGGATTTGTGCAACTTTCCCCTATCCTGATCCACAAACCGGGTTCGTTTCCTGCTGACAATGCTGCTTAAAAATAACCCCCTCCGTCAAAGCCTGCGGCGTTGACGGAGAGGGTCGTATCCTTAATTTACCAGATCATCTGGATGCGGCCTGCACCGTACGGGTCCTCGTAGTTGAGCAGGTAGCCGGGGTAATCGGCCAGCGGGCTGTTGGCACTTGCCAGATGCGGCAGACCGTTGGCATCCACGCCGCCGAACATGGCTGCATAGCTGGACATGACAAGGTAGTCCTCAGAGACATAGTCCTTGATGAGGGTCGCGCCATCGAACATGGCAAAGCCATCGCCCAGATTGCGCAGGGTGTAGTTCATGCCGGCCAGAGCGTAGGTGGCGTTCGGGTCAAGGGGCTTATAGGTACCGGTGGTCTTGTCGTAGATCTCCACATTGCTGACACGCGGGGTGGTAGCGCTGCCGGTCCAGACATTCTTGTCGTCGGTCTGAACGGTGTTGGGGGTCCCAGTGTGGATCGTGTACCTGGCACCTGCCACCTGCAGGAAGCCGCCGTTCTCCTTGCCCTCAGCACCGGCAAAGCGGGCACCAAACTCCAGAGCGTCCTGGATCTGCTGGCCGGTCACGGACATCAGGCAGGCCACGTTGCCAAAGGGGCTGACGGTCTTGCAGGTCTTGAAGCTCCAGGGGCCAGCCTCCACATCGGTGCGGATGCCGCCGCCGTTCATGATGGCGATATCACAGTGGAGCTCCTCGATCTCGTTGAAATAGGTGTAGATGCCGTCGGCCACGAAGTCGCCGAGGTTGGTCTCGCCGGAGCGGATGCGGCGCTTGCCGGTGGCGGGATCGTTGATGTAGAATTTGGTATCGCCCACTGCGATCTCCTCGCCCAGCATATCGTCCACTGCGCTGATCCAGTTGGAGGCAGTGGCGGCCACGGCAGCATCCAGACCCTCGTAGGTGTTGATGAGCTCGGTGGTGATGTTGCCGTCCGCGCCCACAGTCATCTTGCCGATGTTCTTGAAGTAAGAACCGGTCTGGGTCAGGGTGACTGCCTTGCCGGAAGCATCGGTGACCTTAGAAATTAAGTACGGCTCGGTTCTTCGGCCGATATTGGCAAAAACGGAGAAGCCTTCCACCATCTGCCACGGAGTAACGGATCCGGCACCGAGGGCCATAGACAAATGCGGCGGATGTTTATCCGAGTCAAAGCCGAAACGCTGGATGAAGTCCACTGCATAGCGAGGCGTGATCGCCTGAAGAATTCGAATTGAAACGAGGTTTAGCGATTTCTTCAAGGCGTCCTTCATCATGATCGGGCCGCTGAACTTGCCGGAGAAGTTCTTCGGATTCCACTTCTTAAAGCCGGTTTCAGACGGATCCAAGACGATCGGAGCGTCATTGATGACTGTCTGCGGAGAAAATCCTTTCTCGATCGCAGCTGAATAAATAAAAGGCTTAAAGGACGAGCCCGGCTGACGCCACGCTTGAGTGACGTGATTAAATTTATTCAGGGCGAAGTCATAGCCGCCGACCATTGCTTTGATGGCGCCGGTGTTGTACTCTGTCGCAATAAAAGCGGCCTCAGCCTGAGGAATTTGGGTGATTTCCCAGTAGCCTTCCTTGTTGCTCTGAAGTCTCAGCACGGATCCCGGGACGATCTTGATATCGGCCTTAGCTTTCGGCTGGAGAGCTCTCTTTACGAAATCCAGGCCTTTGCCCGTAATGGAAATGACTTTGCCGTGAGACATCTGAACTTTAACTTCCGTCGGCGAGACTTCTAAGGCGACAACCGCCGGCATATCGGTGGCAATCAAAGCTTCCTGAAGCGCGTTGGAAATGTTTTGTTCTCGTGTCTTGGGATCGCTGATATCGACTTTTGCCTCTGGACCGCGATAGCCTTGGCTGTGGTCGTAAGACTGCAGGTGGCTTCTGAGAGCTTTGTAAGCGTAGCCCTGGTCTTCCGAATTAATCGTGGTGTAGACGTTCAGACCGCGGGTGTAGGTTTCCTGCTGGAAGATATCAAACATTAACGTGCGAACGAGTTCGGCAACGTACTCGGCATGAAGAGACTCGTTCATGCGGGTCGGGGTGCCGACTTGTTCGGCAACACGGGGCAGACGCGTCTGAATCGGAGCATTCACTTCTTTTTGATACTCAGCTTCGGAGATATAGCCCAAATCTCTCATGCGGCCGAGCACATAGTCTCGACGCATCTTGGCGCGTTTGGGACTTGCGAACGGGTTGTAAACCGAGGGCGCGGCTGGAAGACCTGCCAGAGTGGCAGCTTCTCCGGCCGTCAGCTGCTGAAGGCTTTTGCCGTAGTAAGTGCGGGCAGCTGCAGCAAAACCATAAGCACGGTTGCCGAGGAAGATCTGGTTCATGTAGATCTGAAGAATCTCATCTTTACTGAGGTTCGCTTCGATCTTGAAAGCCATGGCGACTTCGTAGAGTTTACGAATGTAGCTTCGTTCGCTGGAGAGGAAGAAGTTGCGGGCGACCTGCATCGTAATAGTGGAGGCGCCCTG
>OGKZ01001515.1_pt1 | contig 15402 bp, 15 predicted proteins | sample 1572571 | NCBI WGS metagenome assembly OGKZ01 (sample SAMEA2581906, study PRJEB24529) | metagenome | biome: Human gut stool | place: China | collected 2011 | reverse complement strand
AAAACGGTGAGAAGCAGGGCAAGTCCCGGAATGAGATCTGCGCCGCGCTGCGCGAAAAATTTGGGGAGAAAAACCCGGAAATGCAGGTTCTGAACTAAAAGCAGATAACCTTACAAACGGCTGCGCGGCTTTGGGGTTTGGTTCTTTTTCGCAGGTGCTTTCTTCTTGCTACCCCTGTCTTTTTGCTCCAATCGCCTTATTCTCAGCGAATTTAAGATATATTTCCATTAAACCCCCGTTCTTAACAAAGATTTTAACCCATTCACTTTATTATAATAAAAAACTGTAAGCTGACGAGCATTCTGTGCACCATTGCCCTGCCCCTGGTGGGAAGTGCCGGAGGGTGGCTGCACTACCGCTATGTGGGCTGCACCACCGGCGCCTGTGCCGTTACGTCCAGCCCGTGGCTCTCCACCGGCTTCGGCTGCGTCCTTGGGTCGCTGCTGTATACCGTCCTGTGGCCCGGCCGCGGCAAGAGACAGGACTGCGACAGGGCGGAGTGAGCCCTGGTTCCACTGAAAGGAGGAAACACGATGTATCGAAGCGTATTGGCACTGCTTTTCGCCGCGGTGCTGCTGCTGGGCGGCTGCGCCGCCGGGCAGCAGACTGTGCCGAAGGAAAAGAGCGGACAGGAAACAAACATGGACGGAGCGGCTTTTGACCGGTCCGACGAGGAGATCACCTATATGGATACCACAGACAATGTCATCTATCTGGCGGGCGGCTGCTTCTGGGGCATGGAACAGCTGATGCAGTCCATCCCCGGCGTTATCGATGCCGAAAGCGGCTACGCCAACGGCACCTGCGAGGCGGACGCCGATTACAAGACCGTCTGCAAGGGAGAGACCGGCTTTCGGGAGACCGTGCGGGTGGAATACGACCCCGAGCAGGTGAGCCTCGACGCGCTGCTGATGGCGTACTTCTATGTCATCGACCCCACGGTACAAAACCGGCAGGGCAACGACCGGGGCAGCCAGTACCAGACCGGCGTTTACTTCACCAATGAAAGCGCGAGAGAGACGGTGAAGCGCATCGCGGAGATCGAGCGCGGCCGCAGCGAAAAATTCTTCGTGGAGATCGGCCCGCTCAAAAACTTCTATCCCGCCGAGGAATACCACCAGAACTACCTCGAAAAGAACCCGAACGGCTACTGCCACATTCCGCGCGCGGAGATGGAGCTCTTTTCCCGGCTGCGCATCGACCCGGGCGACTATCAGAAGCCCGCGGCGGAATCCATCCGGGACAAGCTGACGGCGGAGCAGTACCGTGTTACGCAGGAGAGCGGCACAGAGCACCCTTTCACAGGCGAGTTCTGGGATAAGTTTGAAAAGGGCATCTATGTGGATGTCGTCACCGGCGAGCCGCTCTTTTCCTCCACGGATAAGTACGAGAGCGGCTGCGGCTGGCCGGCTTTCACAAAGCCCATTGAAGAGCCTGCCGTGGTGGAACTGGAGGACCTGAGCCACGGCATGCGCCGTACAGAGGTCAGAAGCCGTGCCGGAGATTCTCACCTTGGTCATGTGTTCACCGGCGATCCGGAGTCCCCCAATGGCGTGCGCTACTGCATCAACAGTGCGGCCCTGCGCTTCGTCCCCTATGAAAAAATGGAGGCCGAGGGGTACGGGTACCTCCTGTACCTGTTTGAGAAATGATTTCAGGTGCATACACATCAAGCGAAAAAGCAGGACGGCTGTTCTTCAAAAGAACAGCCGTTTTTTTCTGGGAAGACAGCGAATGGGGCGCGGGTCTATTTGCCCGCGCCCCTAAAGGTGAGCCTGTTTACTTTTCGATGATTTGCAGCGCTTCTTCCTCACGCCACCGCCTGATCTGCCATGTGGTCAGCGCAAGGCATCCGGCAAGAGATATACAGAGGGAGAACCCCCACAAGCCTAACACGCTGCTGTCGCCGGTCTTTGGGATTTGCAGCCGCTTCGGGTCGATCCAGCCCATCAGGCCGCCGGGAGCCTTGCCCTGCACCAGCTCATACTTCTCAATGAAGCGGTGGAGCATGGCGGCGATCTCAGCGCGGGTCGCCGTGCCCTGCGAGTCAAGCAGATTGCCGGATTTTCCCTTCATAAGACCGCTGCCGACCGCCCATTGCATGGCCGATGGTGATGATCCGATTCATATCGTGCTCCTTTCCGGCAAAACCTTTTAAGTGGGGCAATAATAACGGTACATAAGTGTGAGATGAAATATTATGAAACAATGGGTGAATGCCTGCATTCGCGAGTTTTTAATCCCTTTATTAAATTATATCATGGAATGCGTGTTGATGACAACTGAGATTGCGGAGCATATCAGTAGCATGCACAGCCTGCCCAAGGTGCTTTTTGTTGATGTGAGGTCACACTTCGTCCTTTCTCCTCTGCTCCAAAAGCCAGGCTGTCATGTCCCGCAAAGTCTCCTCCATCGGGCGCGGCTGATATGCAAAGCGTTCCGACGCAGCAGCATGGCTGAAGCGACCGTTTGAGGCAAGAACGGAAACGGAATATGGGGTGTAAAACAACGGCTTTCGATCCTTCAGACTCTGGCGTTCGTAGTACGGAGCGGCCAGCTTTGCAAGACCCAGAGGCAGGCAGATGGGGCGATACTTCAGCTTTGCAGTCTTTCCCACGAGCTGAAGCATCTTGCGGATGGTGACATAGTGGCCGGACAAAATGTAGCCTTTACCGGGCTCTCCGCTTTCGGAACAGGCGAGAAGGCCATTTGCCACATCCCGCACATCCACAAAGTCATATCCGCCGCGAACGGCTAAAGGCAGCTTCCCGGCAAGAAAGGATTTTGCCATTGAGGTGAAGCTCCCACCCTGTAAGTCCCGTGCAGAATGCCGGAGGGGAAAACAATGCTGGCATTCAACCCGCGTTCCGCTGCAGCGAAGACCAACTCTGTTGCAGTTGCCTTGCTCTTGGCGTAATCTCCGTCCACAAGCCCCGGAGAGAATTCGCAATCCTCCGTAATGATGCAGCCCTTCGGCTTTTCCGGTATGGCATGGACGGAACTGACATAGACCATTTTGCCCACATCATGCTCCATACATTGCCGGAGAACTCTCCATGTCCCCCCTACATTGACCTGATAGAGCCTCGAACCGGGTCTGGACGCGACGGAGACGATACCAGCACAGTGAATCACACAGGTACGGCCGTCGGCATCCGCGAAGAAGTCTGTCAGCGAGTTTTCCGCACACACATCACCGATGACGGTGTGGACTTCTTTGGGGAGCAAATTGATATAGGGGTCATCATGCAGCACAAGCCCTGCCGAGGAAGCCGGTAGCGCCTGTAACAAGGTATTTATCATACATTCAAAAAGCCTCCTCTCTCAAATAAGCATACAAGTGTTGATTATCTTTCACAAGTACAGTATACTTGAGGGGAAAGACAGAAACAATCAGCACCTGCCATGCGGCCGAAAGAAAAGCAACACTGTCTGTTGAAGTGTTGATAATCTTTGTAAACTTTTTTTGGAGGGGCTCTCTATGGAGAAGATGGATGCAAGGAAACGCTATACGCAAATGGTGCTCAAGCAGTCTTTTCTGAAGTTGCTGAAGGAAAAACCTGTAAACAGAATTACGGTGAAAGAGGTTTGTGCGCTGGCGCAGCTTAACCGTGCCACCTTCTATGCCCATTACAGCGATTGCTTTGCCCTGATGGAGAGCATTGAGAATGAACTCATCGACGCATTTGAGAAATCCCTTCGCTATGTCAATTCGTTTGATGTGACGGCGCTGATCGAAGCCATCTACGATATGGTCGATCAGAATCAAACGGCGTGCCGCGTCCTGATTTTGGGGAATACAAACTCAACGGTCCTCATGCGGATGATTGCCCTGGCCAAGGAGGACAGCATTGCCTACTGGCGGAAAGAGCTGCCCAATGCCAGCGAAACAGATCTTGAGATGATGTATACCCATCTGTCAAATGGTTTGATGCATGTTGTTGTGGAGGGCTATGACAAGTACAGCAAGGATGAGATAATCCGCTTTGTCAGCCGCGTGGTGAAAGCCAGTCTTTCACTGTTCCGATCGCCCCAAAGACCTCTTGCTTAACATAGACCTTATGCTTGAATGGTATAATAAGCTTTGCAAAATGGTCGATGGTCAAAGGAAAGGATGGAGCAGATTATGAAATCATTTCGGCAGACAATGCTGGCTATATGTGTTATTCTTATCGCTTCCGCATTCGCGGGCTGCGGTGCGGATACTGATTTGCCAGATAAGCGTCCGGTATTGGGAAAAATCGAGTACACGAACCTGAACGACAGCGGATCAAGGGAACTTTTGAAGGAGCTGCTCTCCGAGATAGGCGTGTCAGACGAGCGTGTTCAGGGCTTTTTCCGCCGTGTGGACCACTTTCATGACAGCGTGAAGCAGGAATGGCTTACGGATGGCTTTGAGGAAGCAGAGCTGCTGTATACGAAATATGACCCTTATACCATGCAGGACGAATGGACGGCAAAGAACGGGTCATTTCCGGGCTATAACTGCCGAATCACCGCCATGAACCTGTTTGGGGACTTCCTCTCCGTGAGCGCGAACTCTCAAATCAATGCCGGTGAAGATGTGCTGTTTGTGGACGAGGAAGCGCTGAAAACAGATCCCGATGCGCTGGGCGGAAGCAGCCTTGCAGATTTCCGCGCACTGTATTCCTCCATGAAGGCGGAGGATACCACGGAGATCAAGCGTCATGTGCAGACCGTACAAGAGAAATGGGCTTCCCGCGGCGTTGCCTTTCGGGAGAATGAAAGAATCCGCCTCATCACGGTATTCTTCCACGATAAGCCGACCGAGGAGGAATCCCTGCTGTTTGTCGGGCATGTTGGCGTACTTTTGACGGCAGAGGACGGCGCGCTTTACTTTGTGGAGAAGGTGGCCTTTCAGGAGCCGTACCGGCTGCTGCGCTTTGCGGACCGAACGGCGCTGAGCGATTACCTTATGGGGAAATATGACACCTCATGGGGGCAGGATACGGCGAGCCCCTTTATCATGGAGAACGACGAGCTCATGGACGGCTGGCGCCCAAATACTGAAGGAGGGGCATTCACCGACCATGTACTAAGCGGCGGCGATGAGGAATACTGCAAGAGCTCCCGTAAACACCAGCCTGAAGGCTGATGGGTTGCTTTGCGACTACGGCGGTGTCTGTTGAAAAAAACTGTCCTGGGTTCAAAACTCAAAATTGTTCACTTGAAAGATTATGGAGGAGTGCCGGAGATGGTAATCCTCCTTGCTTTTTTGTACAGAGGGAACGGGTGAGAAGCAAAGAAAATGAGAAACTACTTTCCTATGCAGCTAACAGACTTATGTCGTTTTGCTGGGCAAACTGCCACAATGCAGCCGCAATAATTGGCTATTTTCACAAAGAGAATCGGCAATATCGAGGGAGGCAGGCGATTTTAAGGACGGAAAGCAGTTTCACAGAAAACGATTTACAGCATTTTTGGCGTGAATTATAATAAAAATGCCCTATAGTGATATTGGGACAAAAAATATGGAGGAAAGTAAGATGAAAAAGGTATTGGCCATTCTTTTTGCTGTTTCTTTGTGCATTTCCTCGCTTTATACGGTTGCCTTTGCGGAAGAAGAGATGAGCAACGAGATGATTCCTGTTTGCGTATCCGTACCTGAAGGCTGGGACGCTCCCTGCTGTTGGGCCTGGGCGGATGATGGCACAAACGCTTTTGAGGCATGGCCTGGCGAGCAGCTTGAGCCTTTGGATGATGGGTGGTATTACACTTATGTTCCACGCTTTGTGCAGAACATCATTGTCAATGCCAGTGATGCCTCTGTCCAGACGGAAGGCATTGCGGTAGAGGCCGGCAAAGCCGTTTGGATCACGGTTGCCGATGACGCGACCGCTTCTGTAAGCTATGAAGCGCAGAGTATGGCAGAGATCCCCGAGTATGTGGAAAAGTTTACAGTACATGCTTATGTGCCGCTGACGTGGAAAAGCGTAAATCTTTGGGCATGGTCCGCCCCCGATGGTACCAATGCATTTGCGGCGTGGCCCGGTCAGGCTATGGATGAGGGTGAAGACGGCTGGTTCACCGCCAAAGCCCCTACATGGGTGAATTCTGTCATCGTTAACGGCAACGAGGGCACTGTTCAGACAGCCGATATCAGCATTGAGGGCAAGGAGCTCTGGATTACCGTTTATGAGGATCTGAGCTATGAGCTCTCCGACACAGATCCGAACAAAACGGCTGAAAATATTACCGTCCGCGTTCAGGTTCCCTCCGACTGGTCTGCTCCGTGCTGCTGGGCATGGTCTGCGCCGGACGGCACAAATGTATTTTCTTCGTGGCCCGGTGAGGCTCTGACAATGGATGGTGACTGGTATACCATCGAGGTTCCCGGTTGGATTAACTCCGTAATCATTAACGCCAATGAAGGCTCTGTCCAGACCGCTGATCTGTCTGTTGAAGTCGGAAAGGATGTATGGATTGTTGTGTCTGATGCGGAAAATGCAACCGTCAGCTACGAGGAACCTGCCGGCAGCAAAATCGTTGCCGCTGAAAAGGACAATACCGTTCTGATTGTTTGCGTTGCTTTGGCTGTTGCTGCTGCGGCAGCGGTTGCGGTCGTTGTTGTGGTAAAGAAGAAAAAAGCAAAGTAACGGTTGATAACAATAGTGCGGGTATGCGTTTTTGCATCCCCGCACTATGTATTAGAAAGGGGATATTATGAAACGTTTTCTCGCCTTGACGCTGGTGCTGCTGATAGTAATGACCATGGCGGCGTGCGGCGGATCTGGCGGCAAAGCTGCCGATCCGAATACTCTTGTTGTGTGGCACGACAAGGAGGCCGCAGTCATTGAAGCCTTACAGGCTTATCTGGATAAGGCACTGCCTGATATCACGGTACGGTTTGAAAAGAAAACCAGCCTGACAGACTCGCTGAAGCTGGTAGGCAATGATCCTTCCTCCGCTCCCGATCTGTTTGTATTTGCCCATGACAAAATAGGCGTTTTTGCCGAAATGGGAATACTTACGCCTGTTACAGAGCTGATCTCACAAAGTGAACTGTCCGGTTATCTCCCCATGACGCTGGAGGCTGCGACCTACAACGGCAGCTTGTACCAGCTTCCTCTGTATTTTGAAACGCTGCTGTTTATGTATAATCGACGCTATATGCAGGATGAAGAGGTGCCGACCACCACAGAAGAATTGCTGGCGTATATGAAAGAAAACACCGGGCGCGGTCGCTACGGCTTTGTGGAGCAGCACAGCACCGCCTATTACAGCGCTGCATGGATTCACGGCTTTGGCGGCAGCATTATCGATGCAGACGGCACACCGTTCCCCGATCAGCAGGCAGTCAAGGACGCGTTGGAGTATCATTTGAAATTTGTAGATCTGATGCCTGGGGAAACGGAGTATTCTACGGTGAATACCCTGTTTTTGGAGGGGAAAGCGGACGCAACAATCGGCGGTCCGTGGATGGTTCCCTCTGCCCGTGAAGCGAATATAGACCTCGGCATTGCTTCGATGCCTACCGTAGATAAAACAGGCAGGGCTCTTGCTCCCTACTCCGGCGTGCAGGGGATTCATGTGCTGACCTTCGCGGCACAGAACAAAACGGACGCCGTCCAAAGGCTGCTGCATGTATTGCTGGATCCGGAAGTGGGTGTTGTGCTGGCGCAGGCAAGCGGCTGTGCTCCGGCAAACAGCGCATGCTATGATGACAGCCGTGTATGTGATGATACACTGGTGCAGGCAATGCGCACTACCGCCGAAATTGCCGTTCCCATGCCCAATATCCCCGAAATGGATGTTATGTGGACAGTAGTCGGTAATTTGCTGACAGATGTAAACCTCTCCAAATCGGGGATAGACAAAGCCTTTGCTGCCGCATTGACGCAAGCGAACAGCTTGATTGACGCCATGCATTGAGGAACTTTCTATGAAACGTAAGCTACAAAAGGAGTGGCTCCGCTCCTATTTATGGTCCGGACCGTCCCTCCTGCTGATTGCTTTGGTAGTAGTCTTTCCCATCCTCTATACGTTCTATATCTCTCTGACCAACATGAACGTGTATCATTGGTTTGACTTTACCATTATCGGCTTGGAGAATTATATCCGTGCGCTGTTCGTTTTTGATTCCGGGTTTTTATCGGCGCTTCTCGTAACCGTTTTGTGGACGGTGGTCAATATGGTGTTGCAGCTGGTGATCGCCTTTGTGCTGGCAAGCCTGTTGAATGTACAGAAGCTGCGGTTTCGGAAGCTGTATAAGACGCTGCTGATGTTTCCGTGGGCCATGCCCGGCTATGTCTCCATTCTTCTTTGGAAAACCGGAATGTTCAACACACAGTTCGGCTTGCTGAACCAGTGGATGGAAAAGCTGGGGCTGGAGACTATGCGGTGGCTATCCTCGGATGTGTCGGCGTTTATCTGCTGCACGGCTGTCAATCTTTGGCTGGCGCTGCCGTTTATGATTATGATTATGGATGGCGCTATGCAGAGCATAGACAAAAGTTACTTTGAAAGCGCTTTGCTTGATGGTGCCGGATGGGTGCAGCGCACCCGTTATATTACGGTTCCAGCCATTCGTCCCATCATTGCGCCGGCTGTTATTATCACCATCTTCACAACCTTCAAGCAGTTCGATGTGATCTATCTTCTGACACAGCAGGCTGGAGCCAAAACCGGCGCACATGTGCATACTATTTTGACCTATGCCTACGAAAATGCATTCATCAGCAATAACTATGGATACAGCTCTGCCATATCCATCATTATCTTTGCGTTGCTGATTGCATTCTCCGCCCGGTATCGGCTGCAAGAGGAGGGTTCCAGATGAGCCGCAAACAAAAAGAACGCGTTCGCCTTACGGCACTGAATATTTTCTTTATTGTCCTGTGTTTTATTACACTGATTCCTATTCTCTATTCGCTTAGTGTTTCCCTCAACGGACAAAACACATTGCTGAGTTCGGATTTTTCCTTTATCCCCAAGAACTTCTCACTGGAAAACTACCGCAGTGTCCTTTTTGGTGAAGATATTCTCACATGGCTTGGCAACAGCGTTTATCTGGCGGTCGTTACTGTATCCCTGTCACTCTGTGTAGCAATTCCGGCTGCCTACTGTTTTTCACGGCGGCGGTTTCCCGGTCGCAGACCGATTTTGAAGTGCCTTGTGCTGCTCAATTCGTTTCCGGCTGTCCTGTCGATGTTTGCCGTATACCGCCTGCTCCGCCCGATGGGACTTATCAATCACCGAACCGGCCTTATCCTGATCTATACCGGGACCATGGCGGTCTTCAGCCTTTGGAATATCAAGGGCTATTTTGACACGGTACCCGTGGAAATCGAAGAAGCTGCCCGGATGGACGGTGCGAATCCTCTTCAGGTGGTCACGCGAATTGTTTTGCCTTTGGCGAAGCCCAGTATCGTTGTCACAGCTCTGATGGTCCTGATTTATGTGTGGAACGAGTATATCTATGCTACAACCTTTATGACCGGCGAGGAGAACTACACACTGGCTGCCGGACTGTATGCGTTGCAAGCAACGGAAATGAGCGGCAGCTGGCCGGTTTTTGCCGCCGCGTCCATTACAGTATCAATTCCGGTGCTGATCATCTTCTTCCTATGCCAGAAGCACATGACTTCCGGCTTAACGGCCGGCGGAGTGAAAGGATAAGCATGAAAAAAGAAGCTGTTTTACACATCCCCATGTCGCAGTACGCACATGGACTTGACGAAAAGCACATCGTTTTTCGCCTGCGCTGCGCCAAAGGCGATTTGAAGAGCTGCACGCTCTACTATGGCGATACCGCCTGCCGTGTTACTCCCATCGTTTTTACTCCTGTCGCCATGAAGGTGGCAGCGAGCGATTTGTATCATGATTACTGGCAGGTAGTGTTGGATAGTCCCTATAAGCGACTGTATTATTACTTCCATCTGAATGACGGTACCGAGCGGGTCCTGTATTACGGCGATGTATTTACCGATCATCTGGTGGATGACCGTTCGCAGTATTTCAAGCTGCCGTTCAACCACCGGGCAGACATTGCGGTTGTGCCTGACTGGGTCAATGACGCTGTGGTGTACAATATTTTCCCCGACAGCTTTGCCTCAGGGGTCAAACGCATTTCCATTCAGGATCGAGCCATTGACTATCATGGTCAGCCCGTACGCAGCAAATTGGGCGGCACATTGTGGGGTATTGCCGACAATGTTGACTATCTGGAAGAGCTGGGCGTGAACTGCGTATACCTGAATCCCATCTTTGTGGCAGGAGAGTACCACAAATACGATCTTTTGGATTATTTTCACGTTGACCCGTGCTTTGGCGGCGACGAGGCACTGCATCATCTGGTACGTGTGCTTCATGCACGGGGAATCCGCATTTTGATCGACGGCGTGTTCAATCATTGCGGCTGGCATTTTTTCGCCTTTGAAGATGTGGTGGAAAAAGGAGAGGCATCCTCTTACAGAGACTGGTTCTACGGTTTGAAATTCCCCGTGGTGTGTCCGGACGATCCGGAGGATTATCCGGAATACGAATGCTTCGCCTATGAGCGGATGATGCCAAAGCTGGATACAGCGAACCCTGCTGTGCGAGAGTACTTTTGCGAGGTAGGACGCTATTGGGTGAAGAATTTCCACATCGACGGCTGGCGGCTGGATGTTGCCAGTGAAGTGGACGATGGCTTCTGGCGGGCATTCAGAAAAGCGGTGAAGGAGATTGACCCGGATGTGCTGCTCATCGGCGAAGTATGGGAAAGCGCAGGGCACTGGCTCCAGGGCGACATGTTTGACTCCACCATGAATTACGATTTCCGAAAGCACTGCAATCTGTTTTTTGCGGAGCAATCCATTGATGCATCGGATTTTGCGGGACGTATCACGGATATGCTCATGCGCTATCGGATGCAGATGACTCCGGCGCAGATGAATCTGCTGGACAGCCATGATGTGAGCCGGTTTCTGTCTTTGTGCGGCGGAGACATGAGGCGGTATCGATTGACCATTCTTTTTATGATGACTTTTGTCGGAATGCCCACGGTTTTCTATGGTGATGAACTAGGTGTTCAAGGTCTTTCAGAAGAAGAATACCGTTGTCCGATGCCGTGGGATAACGAAAATTCGACTCTGTGTACTTTTTTCAAGGAAGCCATCGCCATGCGCAAAAAACTGGAACCGCTTCGCTGTGGCGATTTCCGCGTGGTATCTGCAGAGCGCGGAAGCGGACTAATCATCTACGCAAGGGAATACTGCAATCAGCGTGTTACCATCTGTATCAATCGCGGAGGCAAAGCCGTTGATTTGGACGAGGAATACGGTAAACTGCATTGGAGCGAAGGACTTGACCACAGGAAACTCTACGATCATGGCTTTGCAGTATTTGTTGACGGTCAATGCTGAATAAATTATACTTAAAATAGTTGTATGATTATTCTGCATGGAGGGCTGTGTCATGGGTATTACGATTAAGGATGTTGCGGCAGCGGCCGGCACCTCTGTTTCTACCGTGTCCAAAGTGATCAATGGGCACTACAGTATTTCAGAGGAAACAGCGGCGCGGGTGCGCAGGGTTATGCAGGAACTCAACTATTATCCAAACGCCAGCGCACAGAGTTTTGCAAGAGGCACGACCAAAACGATTGCGGTTTTAGCAAATTTAGCTCCGAACACAGCCTTTCAGAATCCACATATGTTTGAGATTATTGCGGGTTTAGAGGAGTCTTTGAGTGCCAGAGGGTATCGGCTTCAGCTTCGCGGAGTAGACCCGGCAACTGCATACGAAGTAGCCAAGGAAGTGATTTATCGGCAAAGTGCCGACGCACTAGCCATCCACGTTTCCGTAATAGCATACCCCTTGTCCGGATTGCTTACAAAATCGCACTTTCCTCACATCGTGTTGGGCGCGCCGAGTTTTGAAAGCCAGGTGTGTTGGATTGACAACAACAATGTGTACTCCGGAACCGTCGCAGCGGCTTATCTTCTTTCACGGGGATACCGGAAAATTGCATTTATCGGCGGACAGTATTACGACTTTGGGTCGCTGCATCGACTGCAAGGTGTAAAGCAGGAACTCGAAAATGCCGGCCTGCAATTGGAAGATCAGTATATCTGGTTGGGAGAATCTACCCGAGCAGACAGCTTCCTTATGACGATGAAGCTCCTGGATCATAAAATTCTGCCGGACGCCATTATCTGCGCCAACAACTATATTGCCATGGGGTGTGTTGACGCTCTTTGCAGGAAAAACATAAGAATTCCGCAGGATATCGGCATTGTTGCGTTTGATGACTACCCGCTCTCTCAAGTAATAGAACCTCAGCTCACCATTGTGGATATCAATGTAAGGGACTTAGGCAGGCAAGCTGGTAAGTTGATAATAGACATAATCAAGCATCCCAATAAGCAAATTCAGACGTATGTAACGACTTCAAACATTGTGGAGAGAAAGTCAACCAGACGTACAAAGCAAACTTAAAACGATGAAAGGAAGGGAGCCAGGAGCCGTAGAGCATAAGATTTAGGGTCTTTACACGAGATATTAAGGCCATTTGATGCAGAAGGAGGAAATATGGCATGAAGCGTGCTAGAGGAGTTTTAGTGTTCGTGCTGGTAATAGTTTTGTTGCTATCCATACCTGGCGCGACTGTATTTGCTCAAGAAACTGTCAATGACCTTGGTCCAGTTTCGTCCAAAGATGTCATCTATCAGATTATTACTGACCGCTTCTATGATGGCGACAGTACAAATAATATTCCGGTTGGTTTTAGTTCCAACTTATATGACGGAACTGGGGCAGACTTGAAACTATATCAAGGTGGGGATTGGGATGGCATTGTTCAGAAAATTCCTTATCTGAAAGGGATGGGCGTAACCGCTGTTTGGATTTCCGCGCCCTATGAAAATCGAGATACAGCGATAATTGATTATCAAAATGACGGGAGTTACGACACTTGGACCAGCTTTCATGGATATCACGTAATTATTTTGCAACAAACAAGCATTTTGGTACTCTTAATGAGTTCAAGGATTTGCGGGATGCTCTTCATGAAAACGGCATTAAATTGGTAATCGATTTTGTTACCAATCATACAAGCCGTGAAATGAACCCAACAAACAACAATGCTCCAGAAGATGGAAAACTGTATGAGCCAGACCGCAAGGAAAATGGAGAATTTGCTTTTGATGCAAATGGAGAACCATATGACTACAACAATGACGGACTGATTGAAAACTTGATCGCTGATCCCAACAACAATATAAATGGCTGGTTCCATGGTCTTGGGGACAGAGGCAATGACTCTAGCCGATTTGGATACCGGCATAAGGATTTAGGTTCGCTTGCGGACTTCTCGCAGCAACATAGTGATGTTGTTGCATATTTGGAAGCCGCCATGCTGTTTTGGAGTGATTTGGGCGTAAATGGTATTCGCCATGATGCTACTCTTCATATGGATCCGTCTTTTGTAAAAGGCCTAAAAGATGTTGTGGATTCCAGAAAAACCGTTACTCACTTTGGGGAATTCTTTATTGGCAGACCAGATCCCAAATATGATGAATACGTTTATTTTCCCAAACAAACTGGTGTAAACAACCTTGATTTTGAGTTCTACCGAGCAGCAAGCACAACATTTGGCTCATTCTCTACTCCTATGAGCAACTTTGCCAATATGTTGGTATATACTCAGGAGGATTACGACCATCCTAATCAGACTGTAACCTTCCTAGATAATCACGATGTTACCCGCTTTGGATATACCCAAAGGAGTCAGAAAGTCTACAATGCGGCGCTTGCAGTTCTGCTGACATCAAGGGGCATTCCAACAATCTACTACGGAACGGAACAGTATGTTATACCCAGTGATGCAAGTGATGTTGCAGGAAGAGTATACATGCCCACCGAATGTGGCTTTAGTACAACAACAACAGCATACCAGCTTATAGCAACTCTATCTACCCTGCGGCGCTCAAACGATGCAATTGCATACGGCACTACAACCGTTCGCTATAGCGATGATAATGTGATGGTTTTTGAACGACAATTCTACGATGACGTAGTTGTCGTTGCAGTCAACCGGCAGCCCGATAGTGCAAGCGTTATTCCTGCAATTCAAACAAATCTCCCCACCGGACAGTATTCGGATTATTTGGACGGATCCTTGTTTGGTACTGCCACGACTGTGCAGAACAATCTCATACCTTCGTTTACTATTTCTGGCGGCGGCGTTTGCGTATGGCAATACCAAGCATCCGAAGCGCCTTCCACGCCCCAGATTGGAGATGTAATCTCTACTACTGGACGTCCCGGAAATACCGTTCACATTTATGGAGATGGTTTTAGTGGGAATATCTCGGTATATTTCGGGACTACCGCTGCAACTGTTCAAAGTACAACCGCCAATAAGATTGTGGCAACTGTACCCGAGGGGGTTAATGCCGGACTCCAACCTATCACCGTGCGAAAGGGGACGGCAACTAGTAATGCAATTTACTATAATGTTCTGTCTGGAGATCAAAATCAGATAGTTTTCCATGTATCCGCTGAAACTCAACTTGGTGAGAACATCTATATAGTTGGGAACATTCCGGAACTCGGAAATTGGAATCCTGATAACTGTACGGAATCCATGCTCAACCCCAATTATCCGGAGTGGTTTCTTCCTGTAAGCGTTCCCTCTGGAACAACGATAGAATTTAAGTTTATCAAAAAAGATGCCTTAGGAAATATCACTTGGGAAAGCGGGAGCAACCGAACCGTAACATCCTCGTCTAACCCCTGTGGCGTTGTGGATACAGAAGTCTATACATGGAGAAACTAGCGCGTTGCTTGTGAAGAAAACATACGGTATGGCGGGATATTAAAGATCGTTGTCGATCAAGAATCAGGAGTTCATTATCTGGTATCAAGCGGCATAGGAATAAGCGGTATGACTCCCTTTCTTGATGAAGACGGTAATCCAATCATAAAACACACATGAGGTAAAAACTATAAAAAACAGAATGTCAATCTTGCCCTTTGATCACGATGATCGCCTGGATTAACGAGCATACTGCCTAAAAAAGCAGGAACAATGGTGAATATGTTTTCTTCCAAAAGAATACTGAGCGCCATCACAAACGATCCCAAATGAAGCCTGAGGCTGCGGCATTTGCCGCAGCCTCATTTGCCAGCATGTAGGGATTCCTGATGCATATCGGGAGAGGTTCTTTCGTCTCCTGATATCACTACTGAGACGCACTTTTTAGATACCCAGCAGCTCCGCTGCGTTAGTATCGGCTTGACCTTAAACGAAGCCTTTTCTATGACGCCCTGCTCGTCGATGAGAAAGCTGCTGCGGGCGACGCCTATGGAAACCTTCTCGTAGAGCTGCTTCTCCTGCCAGACCCCATAGGATTGGATCGCCTGCAGCTCTGGGTCGGAGAGCAGAAGACCGGGCAG
>OGKZ01001512.1_pt1 | contig 15440 bp, 8 predicted proteins | sample 1572571 | NCBI WGS metagenome assembly OGKZ01 (sample SAMEA2581906, study PRJEB24529) | metagenome | biome: Human gut stool | place: China | collected 2011 | reverse complement strand
AGACAGCAGTCTGCACTATATGCGGTGCAAAGGACACAAGGACGGCAGCCGGAACTAAGATAGCGCACGTACATAATTACACAGCCGTAGTAACAAAGGCAGCCACCTGTGCAGAGGAAGGTGTTAAGACCTACACCTGCTCATGCGGCAGTTCCTACACCGAGGCGGTTCCTGTCATTGCGCACAGCTTCGGTGAGTATGTCTACAATGACGATGCCACTACCGAGAAGGACGGCACCAAGACAGCCACATGCTCCGTATGCGGTGCGACTGATACCGTTACCGCTGAGGGAACCAAGAAGACACTGCCTAGCTGGTATGACGAGCACCCGGGGATACCGCTGAATGTGGCTACGGGAGCACAGGATGATGGATCGCTGGAGGCATACTTTGACCCGGGACAATTTAATTGGGATTCATATACAGATGGCTGTTGGGGTTTACATTATAATGCTACTATGGAGTATGTAGGAATTTATGCAGAAGGACACATATATCATGGCTATCTGTATAAATAGTTAAATAAATCAAATAGCTCTTTTGTATTTAAGACGTATGTAAATAGTTTACACACGTCTTTTTATTATGCGCCAAACACTTCTGTCATAACTTATATGACAAACTTTATACGACAAACAAAAAATTTCAAAGTAAGGAGGAATAATTCAATGAAAAGGAAAAGAAAAACAACAATAAGAATACTCGCATTGTTTCTTACAGTAGTACTTATGGTGACAGGTATTGGCATTGAGAATGTTTCAGCATTCTGGAATGCTGACAACCCTGAAGATGGAACATATCGACCAGCTGCAACGATAACCATTGAACTTATGAAATGCTACCACAAAGACAAAAAAGATCCTGAGTATTCAAAGCATTATGATAGTAATGGTAATCATGTTCTAAGCAGTGAGGCGATTAAGCAGGATAGAGAAGAATGGAAGGATGATAGTGAAAATAATAAAAATGGGTCGTCTGCAGTAAAGACAATTACAAGAAGTCCCCGTGTCAACAATGACACCGCCGCCGGTACCGCACTCATCGACGCCAACAAGTACATCTATGAATACGAGATGTCCTATGACGAGAGCGAGCAGGTTGATTACGCTGTCATCACACAGCCGGAGATTACACACTACAGCGACAGTGAGCGTGCCGGATACCCGGGGCTTAGAGAGGACCATGTCAGGATGTACTGGGTAGGTGAGTACGATGAGTCCATTACGAAGCTTAAGGATGCGTACGTCGAAGACCCGAATGATAGTGGACATGTGATACCCGGAACGGATGGTGACATTGGCTGGTTTGACTTCAAGGGTATGTGTTATCCGACCATAAATCATGTGCTCAGCCAGCAGACGTGGGAGACAGTCGGTGACCATGAAGCATTCCAGGATAAGAAGTCTTTTGTCATGACCCAGAAATATGGCGAGAATGGACAGCAGTTTCTTTACCTGATAGAGGGAACAAAGATGGTGGGGGCAGACGGAGGGTTCTATGATATAACAAAGAATGATAAGTCAGCCGCAGCAAATAACCACAGGAACCAGCAGGCCACCGGTGTGCCGAATGGTTATGGTACACATGTCTATGCGCTCATCGGTCTTGTGTTCTACCATTCGCTTGAATTTGATGCAAACGGAGGAACGCTTGCAGATGGTTCTGTCTATAATATGCAGGTATATAACGGCAGTAGTAAAGGCAAGCTCTATACGTGGTATGGTGATAAAAGCAAAAGAAGATGGTACTCAGATATTGATGCTGCTGCACCACAGGCAGCCACATCATACGGTACTGCCTCAGTCAAAGCTCCGATCCGACCGGGCTACTCTTTCCTAGGCTGGTATGCCCCAGAGCTTGACAGCTCCGGAAACTTCGTTTACAAGAGCGACGGCACAATAAAGCTCTCCGATGTCCCGGTCTATGACACGGACGGCAGGGCTGTCCTTACCTACACGGACAGCAGCGGACAGACGAAAGCCTCGCCTTACTTTGACAGTAACGGCAGATGGATTTACAAGGGCAATGTCACAGCCTGCGCAAAGTGGGAGGAGGCTGGATTTTACACCCTGCACTATGATAAGGGTGAATCCAACAATTACATAAGCATGCCGGAAGACGATGAGATTACTGTGAACACCGGGCACACAGTGCTTGCCGACAGCTCATACATCACAGGCAGTGACTACATTGTTGACTTTAAAGTATACACCAACAACGGAAACCAGGCTGCCGGCATTATCCAGCCGGTGACCGGACGCTTTCCATTCTCCGGGTGGAGGATTGGTGGCACGCTGTATGACAGCGGCGACACGTATTCTAACCCCAATGCGGCAAAGGGAGATACCCTCACAGCCACGGCAGTGTATGGAAATATCGAGCTGACACTTCCGGCCACATCATGCCGTGGGGGATATACGTTTGAGGGATGGTATACCTCGTATGATGGGAATACGCAGACCTTTGACGGATATGCCGGAGGCGCAGGCGATAAGCTTACAATCAGCACATCGCCGGATACGGTGAGTGTTATGCTCTATGCAAAATGGGCAAAGGCGGACCTAAGCCTTGCATTCGATTACAATGTCCCGGACGCAGCGGCAAAGAGCCGCCTCGGGTATGTCCTATCAGGCGATGACGTAAAATCAAAGACAGTCCGGTATGACAGCCCTCTTGGAGAGCTGCCGCACCCAACACTTACCGGTTACGAACTGAGTGTCTACGATATATCGGACGGCTGGTCGAAATTCCCGAACCGCAGTGACGGCACGCAGGTTGAAAACCCTGTGACGGCACAGACCATTTATGACGGTTCGTACAGCACCCTCTATGCGCAGTGGCAGCCTGTCTACTACAGCATAAGATATGACCTTGACGGCGGCTGGGTATCAAAGAGTAATCCTGCGGAAGCCAACTATTACAAGGAGATAACCATATACAGTCCGTCACGGGAGGGAAGCACTTTCCTTGGCTGGAGCATGACGGACATGGACGGCAACAGGCACATCATTGACGAAGAGCTCACTGATACAGGACTTACAGACTGCAGCGGTACGGGAAAAGACAAAGAGTACATCAAAGTCACGGGATTAAGAGCCGACACCGGCACGGTGACTCTCACCGCACTCTGGCAGGATACCCGCTACAGCATTGCATACGATTACAGGGACAGTGAGAGCAATGCCGTGCTCACGCCTGCAAGCGACCCGGGTAATCCTTTCGGATATGACAGGAACACTCCGGCATTTACGCTCAATAATCCTGACGTAAAGGGTTACCACTTCACTTCATGGGGCGGCACCGGGCTGCAGGAAAGGCTTCCGTCCGTCACCATACAGCAGGGCAGCTCCGGGAACAGGAGGTACACGGCATACTTTATGCCTGCCGAATATGAAATCTTATACGAGCTTTCGGGAGGCTCATGGGGTGCAGGGGCAAGCCATCCGGACAGTGCGAAATATAACAGAAGCTTCACGGTAAGCCACCCTGTAATGGAAGGCTGTGACTTTGCCGGATGGGAGATAACAAGGATGTGTGATGACTGTGACCACAAAGCGGGAAACAGCATCATTACAGGAACAGGCGCATCCGAAGTCAGGGAAACCAGCTTTATGAACTTAAGGTGCAACAGTGCTGAGAAGGTGCTCTTTACTGCAAAGTGGAGCCACGCAGTATATGACATACGCTATGAGCTTAACGGCGGCAGCTTTTACAGCGGCGGCAGCTACCCGGCTTCTGCAGAAACATACACTGTGTTTGAAATAAATAACCCTGTCAGAAACGGCTGCACCTTCGCGGGCTGGACAATATCAGGAATGGACAAGGGACTTCATTATCTTCCGAGCGGTGATACCTATGCTGAGACAAAATCGGGTGTCGGCACGGGAAAGGCTGACGGCATGGCACTTGCCTACGGCAACCTGAGATACAGCTCCGGCACGGTAACATTTAAGGCTGCATGGGTGCATGATTCAAGGCAGCTTGCATTCTTCGGCAACGGCGGCACGATGACCGACGGCAGCATGAAGGATGTCACAGATGACTGGACGCTGAGGTTCATAAACTTCGGCAGCACCGCATTCTTTGGCAAGTATGAGTATGACACCACCTGGGGGACAGATGTCCCGACAGTGTCAAAGACAGGTTATACTTTCTCCGGCTATTACGATTCCCTCTCCGGAGGCAACAGGGTTTACGGCAGCACCTATGCGAAAGAGTCCGGGCTTTACTGGGATGATGACAGCAGGTGGATTGGACCAAGCCTTATCCTGTACGCACAGTTTATCCCGGACAGCTATACAGTCACGTTCAATACAAACGGCGGATACTGGACGTCCGACAGCCTTCAGGACAGCAGGAGCCTTGGCGTGACCTATGACAGCACGAAGAACAACAAAGCTTACGGACAGACAGACCTGTACCGTCCCGGCTACACCTTTACCGGATGGGGAACAAATCCGAATGGAACAGGCCATGCGGTGTATGACATCAACGGATACAACACGGATGAAGGCGGCTACTGGTCGGAGAATTACAGGAAATAGAAAACATAATAACACAGGATATCCATGGAAACATGCCATTAAAAACTGCGGACAGATTTCCGGATATCCTGTCTGTGTACATAATATATAAAGGAGATTTTCCATGCTTAATATCAGGAAAGGAATTAAAAAACTCATATCGTATGTGATGGTTTTTGTGCTAACGGTTATGGTTGTCGGTTCAGCAGCTGCCATTCTTTCCGGCATAAGTGTATATGCGTGGTTTGATGGAAGCGGATATGAAGGAGAATATATTTTTGGCAGCAGTCCTCTTACAGATTATGTAGATATCAGTAAAGTGACAGATGATAATATGCTGCCACATGCCAATGAACCCGGATATACAAAAGTATCAGCGACACAGAAAATTTACAGATTGACCAGAACCTCTGCTGATAAAATATGTAATCGCTGTGGAGCCGGGATGAAAAGTTACACATCTTACTGGGGGGTTATAGCAGACGATGGCACCATATATGTGTATGATATACATAATTGTTGTCATTGCGGAGGATGTTCATGGGGCTATACGGACTGCCGCCATGGGCATGCGAATGAGTTAGAGGATGAAGGGAAAACCATCACCTTTACTGCCTGGCTCCCAAACAGCTATACCATCACCTACAATCCCAATAACGGCGAAAACGCGTACACCGGAACAGTGACCTATGACACCGGCAGCTGTAATATGGTTGACGGACAGGTTCCTTCATACTCCGGTTACAGCTTCGGCGGATGGTATACAGGCGCCAACGGCACAGGCGAGCAGGTGTATGACAAAGACGGAAAAGCCGTAAACGGAACATACTGGAGCGGAAACGGAAGCACGGCTGTATGGAAAGGAACAACGAATATCAGTGTGTACGCATACTGGACAGCGGCAGACACGGATGTGACCCTCTACTTTTATAAAGACGGAGTGAAGGATGATTCAAAGACAAAGACCTACTCCGTAAAGAACGGCAGCAGCTTCAATGCTGCAGACCATGCGGCGGATTCCACCTTCGACAACTGCCATTATGTGTCTGTTGACCGGACATCATGGAAGGTGCCCGATGAAGGGACTTATGCCAGTGTGTATTATGAAACCAATGAGCTGAATGTGATGTATGAAGGAAACGGAAACACGGGCGGCTCAACAGACGGTTCCTCAGTAAAATATGGCAGCACCGTAACCATTGCCGGGAACGGCTTTACGAAAACAGGGCATTCCTTTAACGGATGGAACACATCTGCTGATGGGACAGGAACCTCTTACCCGGCAGGCTCCACATTTGTCTCGAAGCCCTCAGCCCACGGCAATACGCTGAAGCTTTTTGCACAGTGGAAGGCGGACAGGTGGAGCGTTACGCTCATTGCCGGAACCGGAATAGACAGTGTATCAGGCGGCGGCAGCCATGCCTATAACGAAAGCGTGGCCATAAGTGCCGCCGTGAAAAAGGGCTACTCATGGGATAAGTGGACAGGCTATGCTGAGACTTCCTCTAACAGCTACCGCTTCAACATGCCTGCCTCAGATGTATCATTCACGGCAAATGCGGTGCCGAATAAGTACACCGTGACATTTGATGCGAACGGCGGAAGCTGCGTGGACGGTTCCGGACAGGCAGTGCAGTCCGTCACGGTGACCTACGGTTCACCGGACTATAACGATATCTCAGGAAATGTGAAAGCCGTGAGAACAGGCTATATATTTGCAGGCTGGGTATCTGATGCCGCGGGAAGCCGGGGCACTGTGTGGAACGCGGATGGACATGCAGTGGACGGAAGTTACTGGAGCATAAGCGGAAACAGCACAGCATGGATCCATGCCGGCAGCATTACGGTCCACGCGGTATGGAAGGATGCCACGCCTCCGGCAGTAAATGTCACACCGGAAAGCACTTCATCGTACACCACGTCACTGGGTGTGACCATAACCGTGACAGACAATGAACTGCTTTCTACTGATAACGCCTATGAATACTGCCTGGGCACGGACAGCAGCGCCCCGCCCTCAGGTGCTTCATGGAGCAGCTACCGGAATGGTGTTCCGGTAACCATAGGAAGCACGCTTTCGGGAGCCTGCTATCTGTGGGTAAAGCATGTGAAGGATGCAGCCGGCAACACGTCCGTGTCATCGCCTAACGCTGACTATCACCGGTTCGGGCCATACTATTTTGACAACACTGCCCCTGATTTGGGCGGAGTGTTAAGTTCCTACGGCTGGTATCCCGAAGGAACAGCCGTCCCTTTTGACATATCAGATGCGCACTCCGGCATAAAAAGTGCAGTGCTTACGGACTTTAACGGCATTCAGCTTGATAACGGTGACATAACATCAGGCAGACAGTACTATTTCGGCTCCGAAGGTCCTGCCTTCTACTGCCTCACCGTGACCGACAACATGGGAAACACGGCAAAGAAGCTTTTTATTGTGAAGATAGATTCAAAAGGAGAGGTCATCCCGGACAATGCAGTATGGAAAGGACTTGGGAATCTTGCACTGTTTGCACACTGGAGCGCCAACAGCTACACAGTTCATTTTGAAAAGAATGACAATGACAGCGGCAGCACAAGAGCGGCAGGAAGCATGTCTGATGTTACGTTTACATACGATAAGAGTGAAACCCTTCCGGCAAACGGCTTTTCAAGGACGGGCTATTATTTTGACGGATGGAATGAGAGTGCGGACGGCACAGCTGATAATGGAAGAAACTATCCGGACCGTGCGGCTGTAAAAAACCTTACCCTCATACCGAATGGTCTGGTTACACTGCATGCACAGTGGAAACCGTGCAGTTATACACTTACATTCAATTATAACAAACCCGGCAATGCAACCGGAACTCTCAGGGATTCAGACGAAGCGTCACGGACAGTCACGTTTGATGCAGGTATAGGCAGGCTTCCCGAGCCGAAGCTTACCGGCTGGACATTTGAGGGGTGGTATATAGAGAATGCAGATGGGACATCCGTAAAGATAGGTGACAATGAAATCTGGCATTATACCTCCGGCAAGACAGCTGCCGCAAAATGGACACCTGTCAAATACGAGGTGAGACTCCACAGCAGCGTGCCGGCGGAAGCTCTTGGAACACTTGTTAAGCCTTCTGACAGGGAACTGACTTCTTCAGTGTGGACATGGAAGGAAAATGAGTACTACAGTGCAGTGTTTACCTACGATACAGAAAGCCTTCTTCCTGCCGCACCGGACACATACTCAATTGTCTACACCGCTGGCGGACAGGACACCACGGAATATGCCATAAGCGGCTGGTACAAAAACAGTCTTCTCTCCGACTATACAGGCGGCGGTGAAACCAGGAAATGGAACCTCTCAGCAGCGGACGGAGTTGTAATTGACCTGTATCCATCATGGCGTGACACCTCCGCGCCCGTGATAGATGTTACCCCGGCACATACCGTAAATCCTGATGCGGACAATGATGCTGTAAGGAGCATCGACATAACCATAACCGTGACGGAGCACGGCTCAGGACTGAGGACGGATAATTCCTATGAGTACGGCTTTTCCGCTTCTGCCTCAGCCCTGCCTTCGGAATGGGAAAGCTATGGCAGCGCCTCCTCACCTTCAGGCTTCACCACTTCACTTCCGGACCTTGGTGCCTCAATGGACGGCTGTTACTATCTGTGGGTGCGCCAGGTGATGGATAACAGCGGCAGCCTCTCCGTAAGCCCTTCCGCACTCGCAACTGTCAACAGCTGCCATGTGTACGGCATATATGTATTTGACAACACCGCCCCGTCCGGAAAGACAGAATACACAGAGAATAACCTTACCCTCGGTCTTTACAATGACACGATCACTGATTCGCCTTATGCAGTGATGACCATACATGACCCGCATGATGACATAGCAGGCATAGAAGGATATGTTCTCCGGATAAGCGATGCCGCCGACCCGTCAAACAGCGTTGACCTTGCTTTCACACCTGATGACGGCACCGGAACCTACATCTGCCGCTTTAACCTTTATGACAGCCTTCCCGGCGCAGAGGACATCGAACAGGTCAGGATGTGTATAGTCTCAAAGGACAAGCTTGGCAATGAAGCCACTATTCCGATAACCCGGTATGATTTCGGCACGCTGCAGACCGGGGCGGCTATACGGGCGGAGGATATAGGGTACAGGGATGTAGGAAATGCAGACGAATATGTATATGAAAGAGATAACTTCCGTGTGGAAGCATACATAGAAGCCGTAACCGGGGGCACGCAGTTCAAAGCGGGGCAGTGGGGGATGGTGAGGATATATACATTCGGATATGTCGATGAGGTTGAGATTGATTTCGGTTCACTCATGAACTATTACAATCCGCAGTATGACAGGCTTCCTACACTTATAAAAACAACAATAGACAGCCGGTTGTCACTTATGCATAGACATGAATTTTCGGTACCACTTTACTGCACTGACAGCAGTTTTAATGATACAAAGGTTATAGGTTATAAGAAAGGGGGCATGGAGCAAAGATATGTTGTCTATAACGTAAAGGGCAGCATACTGGATGATATCAGGACAATATTGAAGTACAAAATTTATTAAAACACAGCGAGAGTGCCGGAGAGGAGATTGTATATGGATACAAAGGAATTTCGCAGGCAGATAGCGGAGAAATTCATTGATTCTTTAAAAGAAAATCCGGAACATTGGCAGAGACAGTGGTCTGTTTCCGGAGGCAGACCGGAAAATTGTGTATCACACACAGTCTATAGCGGAATTAACAGGTTCAACCTTACGTTTGCTGCAATCCAGAAGAGTAGCGATGATATGAGGTGGGCTACATTCAAGCAGATACAGCAGCAGGGATGGCACTTGAAGAAAGGTGCCAGGGCAGAGATGGTTGAGTTCTGGCAGCCTTATGATAAATACACGCACAAGGTTGTGCCATGGGATGAGTATAACAATGCTGAAAATCCGGAGAATTATGGACTGCGCAGCAGATATCATATGGTGTTCAATGCAAAGGACATTGAAGGGATTCCGCCGGCAGTAAAGGTACATAACAACATCACACAGAACGAGGCAATAGACAGGATTATTGATGGCATGGCAATAAAGGTTTTAAATGACAGTCCGGACAAGGCATACTACAGTGTCACGAATGACGATATTCATCTTCCGCCAAAGGAAGTGTTTGATAATGACCATGCCTATAATTCAACACTTCTGCATGAGCTGTCACATGCAACAGGGGCAAAGAGCAGACTTGACCGTGTGCAGTCCGGAATCAGGAACACCTCAGACTATGCGGTTGAGGAACTTGTGGCAGAGATATCATCATGCTTTACCGGTGCTGATATCGGGCTGCAGTATGAGCCGGCAGAATTTAAGAATCATAAAGCCTATGTGCAGAGCTGGATAAGTGCGATAGAACAAAAGCAGGAAGTACTGTTTGAGGCTATCAGGCAGGCAGACAGGGCTGCAGATTATCTGCTTGAGAAGGGAGAGCTGCTTAAGGTGAATGAGAATGAAAATGAGAATGTAGAGGGGGTGATGGAGAACAGCACACAGTCTGTGGATAGTATGAGGACACCCGAAACTATCGTTATTAATAACGAACTTGAGATTGTCGAGCTTACAGGAAACCTTAAATTCAAAGACAGCGTTGGATATACAATGCCGGAAGGCTACTGCTTTATGCACCCTGATAAGGGGTACCTGGCATTTGCCGGAAATACCATGCCGTATATGCCTCTTGGTGGAAAGAATGCATTGCTTAATATACAGAAGGATGGAGGTTTTTTGAATTTTGACGATATGGCATGGGTTAAGCCGGTTGAAGAGCCGGTTGCGGCGCATAAGAGTGTTGAAGAAAAAGAGAAAGTTGGTGATAAAGTAAATGAGTATATTGAGTGTATGGTAAAAAATAATGATATCAGCAGCACTAAAAATTTTTATAAATATCTTGATGAAAAAAGAGAAAACTTAGCTGATTTGCTGAAGTGGCGTTCGTTGGGCGGTACAAGGCTTAATGAAAAGCTGCCTGAAGGGTATGAGCAGGCGTGCTTTGGGCTATTAAAGGAGTTTATGCCTGAAAAGGTTAATGATTTTGAGCTTTCAAAGGAGTGTTACAAAGCCTTTAAAAAGGATGTGGAGGTCAACGGCTATCAGCCAACGGCATATCTTATGTCAAACTACTATTATATGATGGAGAAAAGGGGAAGAGAGACTCCGGCAGCTCTGTCGGAAATCTCCAAGGAGTATCTTGAGGGCAGCTCAGATCCACTGGTTAATAACATAGGAAATGAACTCAAGGCGCAGGAGACTTTGCAGCTGCAGGAAATGGAGCAGTGCAGGTGATATGAGTGAGGTGAACTCAGTTCACCTCACGTAGATGAAAGTCCGGAAGTGAACTCAGTTCACTTCTGGAGGAAAGGGTATGAAATGTATAACACCAGATTTATCATGTCGGATGGCTCTGTAATATACCCAGCATATCTTGACAGGGAAGATAAAGAGAAGCTGCGCAGCCAGCAGGGAAAGCAGAGGGAGTATCTAAGATGTGGGTGCAGGCTTGATAAAAACCTATATTACAGACTTTCAGAGGATTTAAAATTCTATCCTGAACACAACAATTATGAACATGATAAGTATTGCTGCCGGTACCGTGAGAACGGCAGGAACCGGAGAATAACAGCGTATATGTATGATGATTCATCGGATGAGATAACAGCGTTCTGCAGTTTTAATCCAAGATCGTTCAGCGATGGAGAAAAAAACTATCCGGATGACAATGAACAGGAAGAGACATCAGAGGAATTGCCGGAGGGTGAAATCATAGTCGAAGGTGCTATGCCGGAAAAGGGTGATGTGAAGGAGAAGAAGGAGCCAAAGCTTGGAATGCCTGAGCTTATCAGGAGCCTTAATGTTGATACCTTTACGGATGCTGTAATGCATAACATAAAGCCCAAAAGCAGGGATTCATTTTCAAAGTCCGTTTACAAACGTATGAGGCATGTGCGGATAGCCAAGATGAAAAAGCCTATAGGTGAACTGTCACTTGAAACTGATGGTGTAAGATTTGTATATCTTAAATATGCTGATACCTACGAACAGACAGAAAAAGGCTATACAAAGTGCTATATAGATACGCTGGATTCTGATGGAAAAACATATAGAAATCTTGTACATCCGGATGCACTGAGAAAAGCGGTGAAGGCTTTTGTGAAGGCATACGGCATAGAGCCTGATGGAAATACGATGATTGCCGGCTTTCAATATGTTAAGAAGGGGCGCTCCGGGTATACCTACAGGATTATTGGAAGGCTGCATATATTTCAGGTATCAGGCAATGGCATATACAGCAGGACACTTGCTGAGCAGGGAATATACAACGCGCTGGAAGACATTGCATCGAAAAATAAAGATATATGGTATATGATTCCTCCGGAGGATCCGAATGTGGCTGCAATTGTTTATGTTGAAGGACAGCCTAAAAGCTTAGTCCTGGCAGTCCGCTCAAAAGCGGATCAGGTTATATCGTATGACACGGAGCAATATGTTCTTGGAGTTGCAGACAATCCGGATTTGGTAACTGCGGACAGCATAAGACAGTCTTTACAATGAATGTCAAATGCACTGAAACATGCATGAAATGGGGCTTTTCGTGGATGTCGACAATTTTGTAATAAATGTCGACACTATTATTGTAGCGTTTTCACACCAATTGTGCTATCATTAAATCACAAGGAAGGGGGACGGATATATGAATGTTTCAACAGATTGTGTTTTAGTGAACGAAATGCTACAGGATGAGCGCGATGAGCTCTATGAAAGACTTGTCCTGTTAAGGAAAAGGACAGGAATGTCGGTTAGGGAGTTTGCAGAGTTCGCGGGAATTCCGGAGAATACATATAGGACATACGAGGCAAAGAATCCAAGGTATCGTAATCACCTGAAGAGTTATGTTATAGACCTTTTAGAGTACAAGCTCACGATGGAAGGAAAGCTTCCTGGAACTAACGGCAATAATGTTATTGACTGGATGGAGAGAATCTATAACATGCTTGCAGTCAGCTATGAGTTCAGACCGGTGCGGAAAGTGAGCTTCATCGATGGCAGAACACAGGAAAAGGAGAGTTAGTAAATGGTATCATTCTTAAATTCAATCGACGATGAAAAGAAAGCTGTTATGAAGATGGAAATACGCTATAAAAAGGCCGAAAGCGAAAGAGAGCAGTGTTCACTGAATAATCTGATTAAAGTAGTTGACGGAATATTTAAGGATTGTGGAATACCAAGGAAAGAAGGGAATCATTTGTATATTGGAAATGGTGATGAGCATGATTATGCACGGTTTGGAATGGTGTATGAGGCTTTGAATGGGTGGATTGCTTTTTTAAAAAGAGTAGAAATATGGAATTTTCATAATGAATATGGTGAATCAGAGGATTTTGCTACTTCATGCAAGGAGAAAGCAGGCATTTTATGACAGAAGCCAGAAAAGAGTTTACGTTTGATTTGAATACGCAGGCTCTTAAAGAGGTATTTGGAGAAAAATCATACACAAAAGCGTACAATGAATTATACGATTTTTTTTGTAGAAAACATGGATTTGAACATAGGCAAGGGTCGGTGTATTGTTCAAATGAATTAATGAATGATAAAAAAGTATATGATTTAGTAAGTGAGCTAAGAAGAGAATGTGCCTGGATTGTAAAATGTGTAACCAGAATGGATGTTGCAGATATAGGGAATATTCATGAATTGACCGAATGGATTACAAGCGAAGCTGTTGAGAAAATCAAGCAGGAACAGATAATATCACAATTGTTTCGTAATGCAAAATACTATGGTTTTGTTCTATCACATAAACTTATCGAAAATTACAAAGCGTTATTAGAGTCCAGAGGCGATATTGTTTCACTTGAAGAAATATCTGATGAATATCGTTCGCACAGCACAGATAAGTTAATAAATGCGATAGGGGATGAACTTAAGGCACAGGAATTACAGCACATCAGTGAAATGAGCGATACACCGGAAATATAATGAAAGGTGAATGTGAATGATTTATATTAAAAGTTATAAGTATTTAGGTTATTTGCTTTTAATGCTATTAGGAATAGCTTTTATAGTATTAATGGCTATATATGGCGTGGATGTAGTTTTAATATATAGTTGTGTTATCTTACTTGCCCTTTGCCTTGGTTGTTATTGTGTGGGAATAGTTTGTTTGACGGTTTATTTTATGTTTTATTTATTAAAAAGGACGTTTGGGTTCAAGAGCAGGAAGGAGATAAAAAATTGCAGAGAGCAACAAACACAACTGTAGTAGCAAAGAAAAGGCTTGTGCGTTATAATGAAGGTGCACAGATGTATAGTATAGGAAGAAATAAATTTCAGGAACTTGCCAAGGATGCACATGCAATTTTAAAAATAGGACGTATCGTATTGGTTGATCTTGATATTTTCGACAAGTACCTTGAAACCTTCAGGGTTGAGGAATAGTAAAATAATGTTCAGGGAAATTTTGTGATTAGAGAGAAACACTTGACAAGGAGTGTATATTGAATCTGAGGTTTACACAGGATGAAATGACAATGCTTAGAGAGTATGCCGCCAGACATAACATGACCATGACGAATGTAGTAAGGAGAGGACTCATGGTGCAGTATGAGATGGAAAAGCCATTCCGTAGTAGCTAATACGAAATTTCTTTCCTGAAGGAAGGGGAAATATGGCTGCATCAAGAAAAGATAATAAAGGGCGTGTCCTTAGAAAAGGCGAGACGCAGCGAAGCCGTGATAAAATGTATGTTTATACATATACAGGTGCCGATGGAAAGCGGCACAGCATATATAATAAAGACATTATGAAGCTTCGCGAAAGAGAAGATAGGCTGATAAAGGCGCAGTTGGATGGAATGAATTTGTCAGGCGTTAATACCCTTGACAGTGTGTTTGATAAATATATTTCGTTCAAATCAGGAGTTAAAGCTGATACAATAGAGCAGTATACTTATATGTATAATCATTATGTTAGAGGATGTCTGATAAGCCGGAAGAGAATAGAGGATGTTGTTTATTCTGATTTGCTTAGGCACTACCAATATCTTCTTAATGAACGTAAGCTAAAGATATCAACTGTAGAAGTTGTTCAGGCAATAATTCATCAGACGTTTAAGTTTGCCGTAAAGGACAATCTTATAAGAAATAATCCAAGCGATGATATAATGTCTGATGTCAAATACACAGATGAACAGAGCTCGTTAAAAAGACATGCGCTCACCCCTGAACAGCAGGAGGCTTTTATCAGATATATTGAAGGTAATGTCGATTTCTATTACATAGTTCCAATAATTAAATTCCTGATTGGAACAGGCTGTCGCATAGGTGAGGCAATTAGTCTTACATGGGATGATGTAGATTTTGACAAGCGGGTAATCAGCATAAGTCACACTTTGAAATATTATGGCAGGAAGAAAAAAACAGGCTTTGGTGTAGTTGCGCCAAAGACCGCAGCCGGAGTGAGAATTATTCCGATGATGGAATCAGTATACAGGATTCTGGGTGAGGAATACAGATTTCAACAGGAGAGTGGTGGCTGTGATTTGGTGGTGGATGGTTTAAAAGGTTTCATATTTATGAATCTTCATGGTGGCTTATATAAATCAGAAACTGTGAATGAGGCTATCAAAAAGGCATATATGGCTTACAATGAAGAAGAAATGGCGAAGGCGTTATCGGAGAATCGTGAGCCGTTGCTGCTACCACATTTCACAGCGCATAACTTGAGGCATACGTTTTGCTCCAGACTGTGTGAGAATGAGCCGAATTTAAAGCTGATACAGTCCATTATGGGCCATTCAAGCATACAGACCACAATGGATATCTATACAGAGATAAATGAAAATAAAAAGAAGGAGGCAATACAGAATTTATCAAATA
>OGKZ01001508.1_pt1 | contig 15456 bp, 12 predicted proteins | sample 1572571 | NCBI WGS metagenome assembly OGKZ01 (sample SAMEA2581906, study PRJEB24529) | metagenome | biome: Human gut stool | place: China | collected 2011 | reverse complement strand
ATGGAAATTTTTCTCCCATCCCGGAGCAGTAGTTCCACGCAGCCGGTGTCCATGTTGAACTTGCAAACGCTTTCATCGTACTTCATAATCGTGTCCTTTCTGCCTTACGGCACCTTTACAGTTGTGACTTTTGTGATACGTCTTTTTTGATAAGGTTTTGGACACACAGCGGTTGGAAAAGCACCTTCGTTCTGCTTTCCGAAGAAAACAAAAAATCCGAACCCTTCTCCTATCGAGAAAAGGTTCGGATTTTCATGGTTTGACACAAAAAATAAAAGACATACGAATGCATGCTCCCCGGTAGACATTCCTACGGGTTGGGAACCGCGCACTAAGCAACAGCCCACTGGGCTGATTGCTTACCCTGCTGCGCAGGGCCGTGCTGTTCAAGTCCTCTTATCCGCTGTTGTAGCTAAAGGGAAATAGTCATGTAAAACAAAAAAGACAGCTACCAAAAGCTGTCTTCCTTGTGGTGCAGGAATGCAATCCAAATCCGAACCATTTCCCTTTGATGCGACTTCTGTCGCTTCTCCAAAGGTGACGGTCTGTGTTCCTTCTTTATAATTAAAGGTTATCAAAACCTTATCATCATACAGGTAAATCGCATTGATGAAGGTATCCACCAGTGCCTGCCGCTGGTCCTTCAGGCTCATATCCAGCTTGCGGAACCGCAGCAGCCAAAACCGGATGAACTCTTCAGTCACTTTCGGCTTTGCCAGCTTTTCTTCCGCAATACGGGCTTCAAGCTCACGCTTGGTTTCTTCCAGCTGCTCTAGCCGTTCCTTGGTGGAGCTGGTCAGGATGCCGGCCTGAATCGCATTCAGCATATTCTGGATACCAGATTCTGCATCTCGAAGCTGCTTTTCATAAAGAGTAATGTTGGTGTTTTCTTTGTTTTGCAGCTCCATCACCTTGGCGATGATGGATTCCATAGCGGCATCGTCCTTGACAAGCTGCATGGTCTGATTGACCACCAGATCTTCCAGCCACTGTTTACGGACGGTCTTTTTCTTGCAGCCCTTGTGCTTTTTGGCAGTAGCACATTTATAATAGCGGTGGACTTCGCCCGTCCGGCTCGTGCCGCTCTCTCCAAACATCAACGCCCCACAGTAGCCGCAGAACAACTTGGTGGTGAGCAGATAGTCGTCCTCTGCCTTTCTACGGGCAGGGGCTTTCTTGTTTTTCAACATCTTCTCCTGTACATCGTTGAAAAGCTCTACGGACACGATAGGTGGAATCGCATCGGGAATCAGGACGTCCCGGTACTTCAACTCGCCGATATATCGGCGGTTGCTCAGCATGTGCTGGATGGTGTTGAAGGTCATCGGCCCGCCGCGCTGGTTCTTGATGCCTTTCTCGTTCAGCCAGTCCCGGATTTCCCGCATGGTCTGACCATCGTTATAACGCCGAAAAGTTTCAGCTACGAAAGGCGCAGTCAGTGGGTCGATTTCAAAGCGGCGGTCGGCATTGATGGTGTATCCAAAAGGGATTGCACCGCCGGTGAACTTGCCCTTGAGGGCATTCTCCGTCATGCCGCGAATCACTTTCTCCGACAGGTCGGCAGAGTAGTATTCCGCATAGCCCTCCAGCACCGATTCCAGAATGATGCCCTCCGGCCCCTCGGAGATGATCTCGGTGGCAGACATGAGCTTGACACCGTTCTTCTTCAGCTGGGTCTTGTACCGGGCACTGTCGTAGCGGTTCCGGGCAAAGCGGTCAAGTTTCCAGACCAGAACGATGTCGAACAGCTTCTTGTCGCTGTCTTTTATCATCTGTTGGAACTGCGGGCGGTTGTCTGTCTTGGCAGAGATAGCACGGTCAATGTAGTGCTTGACGATGGTGATGCCATTCTTTTCCGCATAGGCCGTGCACTCCCGGATCTGGCCTTCAATGGATTCTTCACGCTGGTTATCCGATGAATAGCGGGCATAGATCACAGCGGTCATGGTGGGGGCTCCTTTCACTCTGTATGGAGATAAATGTAGCCACAGTATATTTCGTATAATGTATACCATATTTTATGAGGCATTACAAGACATTTTTCTAAAAAAAGCGAAGAAAACGCGAGCATCCAGAAGAAAACTGCTACAGATAAAGCAATTCTTGTCAAAACCCCCAAAGTAGCACCATAAAAATCATACAGATTGACGAAAAGGCTTTGTTTTATAGTTCTTTTGCCTTTTTGATTGCCGCAAATTATTTCGTGGACACTCCTGTGGGAACATGGTACACTGAATGCGTCCAAAGGGCACAAACAAAAGAACTCGTCGTTAGCATCTTTTGTAGATATTGCTCTCGGACGCACAGTATTGGATTCAAGCAGCCTGTGGCTGTATGGATGCACGGTATCATTCATTGATGGAGGTAATCAATTATGAAGAAGATCATCCTGCTTTGCAGCAATGGTATGTCCACCAGCATGATGGTGGCAAAGATGAAGGAAGCCGCCAAAAAGATTGGTTATGACTGTACTATTGCGGCCTATGCTCTGTCTGCCGCCAGCGAGGTGACTGCCGATGCCGACTGCATTCTGATCGGACCTCAGGTCAAACACAAGCTGGGCGAGGTACAGGCTGCCTGCCCCGGCATCCCCGCCGCCCCCATTGATATGAAAGACTATGGCATGATGAACGGCGTAGCCGTCCTCAAGGCCGCCCGCAAGATGATGGGCGAGGAGGTCTAATAATCATGGCAAAGATAAACTTCTCCGAGACGCTGACGCTTGCCAGTGAGAAGGTCAGCCGCAATATCTACCTGCAATCCATCTCGCAGGGCTGCATGAGTATGCTGCCCGTCGTCATCATCGGTTCGTTCGCCAGCCTGTTCAGCGGCCTACCAGTGAATTTCTGGCAAAACTTCATCCAGTCCACCGGCATTTCCGGCATTCTGGCGGCCGTCGTGTCGGCGACCACCAACATGCTGGGCGTCTTCTTTACCTACGGCGTCGCCTCTGCCTACGCCGAAAAGCTCAAGATCACCAACAAGGTGGCTGTCATCCTGGCCCTGGTGGTCTACATTGCCCTGCTGCCCACCGCTACTCTGGATACCGGCACCACTACCCCCAGCACCAGCTATATGGGCACCTCCGGCATGATTGTCGGCTTTCTACTGGCTTTCCTCACGGTTCGGCTGTACAAGGCCATCGTGGACGCCAACATCGTCATCAAGATGCCTGCCGGCACCCCGGACTACGTCTCGAACACCTTCGTCTCCCTGATTCCTGGTTTTATCGTGGTAATCGCCGCCATGGTACTACGCGGTCTGTTCAGCCTGACTCCTTGGGGCAACATCTTTGATTGCCTGTACAACCTGCTGCAGATTCCTCTGACCGCGTTGATCGGCAGCAACGTCATCTCTCAAATGATCCTGCAGATCATCGGCCAGGTATGCTGGGCCCTCGGCATCCACCCCGGCTTCCTCACCAGCGCGACCGGCCCCATCATGTTCGGTCTGGACGGTATGAACCAGGCTGCCTACGCTGCCGGTCAGCCCATTCCCAACATCATCGGTATGGCCTTTTCCTACTCGATGACCATTGCCGTCCTCTACCCGGCCTTTGCGCTGGCCGTCCTGATCTTCTCCAAGTCGAATCAGCTTAAGACCGTCGGCAAAATTTCCATCGCACCCGCCTTCTTCGGCATCTCTGAGCCGCTAATGTTCGGCGTTCCCGTCGTTATGAACCCCTTTATGGCCATCCCCTGGATTATCTCCCCAACGGTTAATGTTCTGCTGGGCTGGCTGGCCTGCTCCTCTGGCCTGGTCGCTCGATACGCCGGCGTCACTGTCTTTAACTTCCCGATGGGCGTCACGGGTATCCTGAATGGCAGTTTCACCATCGCCATCCTGGAGGTCGTGGTCTGCATCATCGACGTCTTGATCTTCATGCCCTTTGTCCGCATCCAGGATAAGAAATACATCGACGCGGAAAAGGCCGCCGAGACGGAACAGAACTGATTCGTAGTCTTTCCACATAGTTTTTTCCTACTTCCTTACATCGCAGCCATGCGAGCGACGCCGTGCGCTGCCTGCATGGCTGCCTCTTATTTTGAAAGGAGCTTTTCCATGCACATCGCATTCGTATCGCTGGGCGCCTTCGGGCACATCAATCCTACCCTGGCCCTCGTCACCGAACTGGTGAAGAAAGGCGTCCGGGTGACTTATTTCACCACCGAAGCCTTCCGCACTATCATCGAGCCCACCGGGGCAAAGTTCGTCGCCGTACCCTCCTGGATGGCGGAAAACGACAAGCATAATGAGGACGGCGAAAAGAAAGAGGATGACGGCGGAGTGGCCGCCGCGGTGCCCTTCCTGTTCTTAAACGAGGCAGGAGCCTACATCGACACTGTGCTGGACACCCTGAAAAACGACAAACCCGACGCTGTCGTCCACGACTTTGCGGGCATTGCCGGCACCATCGCGGCGGACAACCTCAAGGTTGCCAACGTCATGCTCTACACCAGCTACCCCTCCAACGACAGCTACTCGGTAGCTGCCGGGTTCGAGAACTGCCCGCCGGACCACCCTCTGCGCAAGGCCGCGGCGCAGTTGGCCCAGACCTATGCCGAAAAATATGGCTGCCGCCTGCTGACCGTCAAGGAAATCTTCGACGGCCACGGGGACTTCAACCTGGTCATGATGCAGAAAAAGTTGGTTCCCAATTACGAGACTTTCGATGACAGTTTCGTGTTCACCGGGGTACAGATCGGCAAGCGGACCGCCTTCGGCCGCTGGAAAGCCCCCGACAACGGCAAGCCTCTGCTGTACTCTTCCCTGGGCACCGCCTTCAACAACTGGCCCGAGTATTACCCCATCCTGTTTGACGCAGTGCGGGACCTGGACATCAACGTCTTTGCTGCGCTCGGCTCCATCGACCCCGCCAGCCTGAAGGACATCCCCGCCAACGTGGAGGTGGGCCAGATGGTACCCCAGCTGGATATCCTGTCCCAGGCATCGGTGTTCATCACCCACGCCGGCATGGGCGGCACCGGCGAGGCTATCTACTACGGTGTCCCCATGATCGCCATCCCCCAGATGGAGGAACAGGCCATCACTGCCCGGCAGATTGAGAAGCTGGGGCTGGGCTGCGCCTTCCTGGACAAGAACGCCATCACCAGCGAAAGCCTGAAGGATGCCATCGTCAAGCTGCTGACCCAGCCTTCCTACAAGGCCACTGCTGCGGAGTTCAGTGCAGATATGAAGAGCCTGGGCGGCGCCAAGGCTTCCGCCGAGGCCCTGCTGCACTTCCTAAAGCATTAACAAGCTATCTTCCCTCTGTCCCAGTTTGCCGGGGCAGGTACTTCTTTTTCGTAATCCTCCGCCTGACCCCAGGCGGGGGATTCTTGAAATACAAGGAGGACAGATTATGACCACCTTCCCCAAAGATTTCCTGTGGAGCGCATCCACAGCGGCCACCCAGATCGAGGGCGGCTGGAACGCCGACGGCAAAGGGGAGTCCATCTGGGACACCCTGGCCCATGACGGCACCGGCAAGATCGCCCACGGCGAGAACGCCGACATCTCCATTGATTTTTACCACCGCTGGCGAGAGGATGTGGCCCTGATGAAGCAAATGGGCCTGAAGGCCTACCGGTTTTCCATCAGCTGGGCCCGGGTGCTGCCTGAGGGTATTGGCAAGGTCAACGAGGCGGGCATCCGATTTTACCAGGATTTCTGCGACGAGCTGCTGAAAAACGGCATCCAGCCACTGGTGACCCTCTACCACTGGGACCTGCCCACCGCCCTTTACCGGCAGGTGGGCTGGAAGAACCCTGCCAGCCCCGACTGGTTTGCCGAGTATGCGGAGGTCGTATCCAAAGCCCTGGCGGGCCGGGTGGGGTACTGGCTCACCTTCAACGAGCCCCAGATGTTCTGTGGCCTGGGGCTGGTGGCAGGAGTTCACGCACCCTTTGAGCACAACGACGACCAAACCATGATGGGCATCACCAAACACATCCTGCTGGCCCACGGCCGGGCGGTGCAGGTGCTGCGGCGCAACTGCCCCGGCACCAGGGTGGGCATGGCCCCCACCGGGGACTGCTGCCTGCCCAAGGACGACTCCCCGGAGGAAGTGGAGAAGGCCCGGCAGAAGTCTCTGAGCGACTACCCCGGCTACATCATGTCCAATACCTGGTGGGCCGACCCGGTATTCCTGGGGCAGTACCCCGCCTGGGCCAAGGAGAAGTTCGGGGACCAGTTGTACACCATGACCCCAGAGGAGTGGGCCCTGGTGTCCCAGCCCCTGGACTTTTACGCTTACAACTGCTACCAGGGCACGGTGGACTTGGTGCCCGACCCGTCAAAATACGACACCTACGCCTACCAGGGCAGCCCCCAGACCGCTGCCGCCTGGAACATCACCCCCAAGGTGCTCTACTACGCCAGCAAGTTCTGGTTCGAGCGGTACCACCTGCCCATCCTCATCACCGAAAGCGGCTATTCAGGGCTGGACTTCGTCATGCTGGACGGCGAGGTTCATGACCCCCAGCGGATTGACTTTCTTCACCGGTATCTGCTGGAGGTGGCCCGCGCCATGGCCGACGGCATCCCGGTGATCGGCTATTCGGTGTGGAGCCTGTTCGACAACTTCGAGTGGGCGGCGGGCTACAGCTGCCGCTACGGCCTGATCTATGTGGATTACCCCACCCAGCAGCGGATTGTGAAGGATTCCGGCTGGTGGTACCGGGACGTTATTGCATCCGACGGCGGGTGCCTGTAACCCCTTTCATGTCAGAAAGAGATTTTTATTTATGTATCGGGCAATTTTTCTTGACAATTTATACAATTTCTCGAGAAAATATTTTCCAGCATCGTCATTAAAGAAACCATTCTCCTTTCTTTGAAACAGGGGTGGCAGGTTTCTGATGTATAATGAAGCCGTCAAAAGCAAACGACAGCCTGCATCTGTCGTCTGATTTCCCACAATTGCCCTCAAAAGGAGGAATGTTCATGAAGCGTTTGCTGATACGCGCTGACGATCTGGGCTATTCCCAGGGAGTCAACTGCGGCATTGCAGCCGCCGTAGCCGCTGGACTGGCCCGTTCGGTTGGGGTGATGACCAACATGCCCGCCGTCGTCCATGGCCTGGGTCTGGTGAGCGGTCACCCCCTGTGCCTGGGCCAGCACACCAACATCTGCGTGGGCCGGCCCCTTACCGAACCAGCCCGCATCCCCAGCCTGTGCACCCCCGAAGGGGAGTTCAAGCCCAGCCGCGCCTATCGTGAGGCTGCCAAAGCCGGCCAGGACTTTGTGGTGCTGGAGGAGGTCATCGAGGAAATCGAAGCCCAGTATCGGCAGTTCAAGGCCCTCACCGGGAAGGAGCCCGGCTACTTTGAGGGCCATGCGGTGGCCAGCCCCAACTTCTTCAAGGGACTGGAAATTGTCGCCCAACGCCACGGCCTGCCCTACTTTGCCATGGGCCGCCCCGGCGAGTCGGTGACTTTCCGGAATACCAGAGTCTACGCTTATATGCCTAAGGACTTCAAGGCTTACGAGGCCGACCCCTTCACTGGGGTTCAGGATGCAGTTGCCCATGCCCACGAGGGTGCCTGCGACATGATGGTGTTCCATCCGGGGTACATCGACGCCTACCTGCTGGATCATTCCAGCATGACCACCCCTCGTGTACGGGAGGCCGCCATGCTCTGCCGGCCCGAGGTTCGCACCTGGCTGGAACAGCAGAATATCCAGCTGGTTACCTACGATGATCTGACCTGACAAGAAGGAGAAAACATCTGTGAATCAGACCATACATCATTTTCCCGAAGGCTTTCTTTGGGGCGCTTCCACCAGTGCTTTTCAGGTAGAGGGCGGCTATAACGAGGGCGGTAAGGGCCCCGCCACCACCGACGGCAGCGTCGGTCCCGGCATCGCCGATACCAAAGTGGCCGCCGACCACTATCACCACTGGAAAGAAGATGTGGACCTGATGGCCGAGCTGGGCCTCAAGGTCTACCGGATGGGCTTTGCCTGGAGCCGGATCATGCCCGACGCCTCCTGCACCCCAAACCCCGAAGGGTTGGCCTTCTACGATCAGCTGATCGACTATCTGCTGGAAAAAGGGATCGAGCCGTTTGTCACCCTCTACCACTTCGAGTGCCCCCAGGCCCTGGTGGATGCTTTTGGCGGCTGGAAAGACCGCAGGATGATCGACGCTTATGTGAAATACGCTGAGGTCTGCTTTACCCACTTCAAGGGTCGGGTCAAGCGGTGGGTCACAGTGAACGAACAGCTGATCGCTACGGCTGCCGCCCGCAACACCGGCGATACCGAGACCGACCCCCGCCGGCGCCAAAAGAACACCTACCAGATGAGCTACCATGTTTCCCTGGCTGAACACAAGGCATTTGCGCTGCTGCATCAAATTGACCCGGAAGCACAGATCGGACCAGTTTGCGCCATGCAGGTCATCTATCCGGCCAGCAGCCGCAGCGCCGACGTACTGGCTGCCATGAACGCCGAAGAAATGATGCAGAACTACATGCTGGATATAAGCGTCCGGGGCGAATATTCCCCCTATGCCGCCAGCTACCTGCGGCGGGAAAACTTCTATCCCGAGACGGCCCCTGGGGATGACATCATCCTGAAAAGCTCAGGGCCCGATTTCATCGGAGTCAACTACTATTTCAGCGACTGCGCCAAAGAGCGCACTGAACCCATCCGGTTCGACCGCTTTCCTCCCTGGTCAGGGGGCGATTTCCAGCTGTGCGACAACCCCTATGTCACCAAGACCGAATGGATGGACCGCGGTATCGATCCGCTTGGCCTACAGATCGGGATGCGCAAAATGTATGACCGCTACCGCCTGCCCATGATCGTCACCGAGAACGGCATGGCCTACAGCGAGGTCATTGGAGAGGACGGCTGCGTCCACGATCCCTACCGGATCGACTACATCACCCGGCACCTGGAGCAAATCCAGGTGCTGATCGATGAAGGATACCCCATCTTTGGCTACTGCCCCTGGAGTTTCGTGGATGTGGTATCCAGTCACCAGGGCTTTGCCAAGCGGTATGGTCTGGTGTATGTGAACCGCACCGACACCGACGTCAAAACCTGTGCCCGGGTGAAGAAGGACAGTTTCTATTGGTACCAGCAGGTGATCGCCAACAACGGCCTGCCCGAATAAAATGATTGCCTGCTGTACGGCGGCAGGCAGGATGCATCAAAGAAGGAGGATTCCCATGGCAAACAACAAAGAAATCGCCCAGAATGTGCTGGCGGCGGTGGGCGGTTCCGCAAACATCAAGAGCGCAACCCACTGCATGACCCGCCTGCGCCTGTATCTGAAGGATGACACCATCCCCCAGGATGACCAAGTCAAGGCCATCAAAGGAGTCCTGGGCGTAGTCCGGGGCGGCCAGCAGTACCAGATTGTCATCGGCACAAACGTGGACAAGGTCTACGATGAGCTGATCGCCCTGGCGGGGCTGAAGGCAAGCGCCCCCGTCAAAGACGATCAGGCCGCCGCCGAGGATGTAAAAGTCATCAAGAAAAAGCTGACCTTTAAGCAGGCAGGCAAAAACGTCCTGGGCTACACGGCTGGCTGCATGACCCCCATGATTCCGGTGCTGCTGGGCGGCGGTCTGTGCAACGCCTTCAACGCCATCTTTGCGGATATGCTGGGCCTGTATTCGGCCCAGAGCAACCTGTACATCCTGCTGAACTTTGTCTATGATGCAGCCCTTTACTTCATGCCCATCCTGGCAGGCTACAGCGCCGCCAAACAGCTGGACGTCAACGGCATGCTGGGCGCTTTCATCGGCTGCATCCTGATGTCCCCTGACTTTGCGGCCATCGCTTCGGCAGGCACCCCCTTTGACGTGTACGGGATCCCCTGCACCGTCACAACCTATTCCCAGACGGTGCTGCCGGTGATGCTGTCGGTGCCTGTTTTCTGCCTCATCTACAAGATCATCAAGAAGTATATGCCGGACGTGATTACCACCGTCTTTACCCCCTTCCTCAGCATCCTGATTTCCCTGCCTTTCATCCTTTGCCTGCTGGCGCCTCTGGGCACCATCGTGGGCAACCTCATCAGCAATGGCCTGGCCTGGTTCGGCATGAACACCGGCTTCTTCGGCGTGGCTGTCATCGCCGCCCTGTGGGAGTTCCTGGTGATGAGCGGTATGCACCTGGCCCTGATGATGCCCATGATGGCCGACTTCTTCGAGACTGGCATCCAGAGCGGCCCCATGACCGCCGGCGCCTTCGCCACCTGGGCCTGCTTCGGCGTGGCTCTGGGCGCTGCCCTGCGGATGCGTAGCAAAGATGAGCGGAGCGAAGCCTTCGGCGCCTTTGCTTCCGGCATCCTGGGCGGTGTCACCGAGCCAACCCTGTACGGTATCTGCTTCCAGCACACCCGCTGTTTCATCGGCCTGATCGCCGGCGGTTTTGCGGGCGGCGCCATCGCCGGCATGTTTGACCTGAAGGGCTACGTCATGACCTCCGCCAACTTCCTGTCAGTTCTGGGCTATGTGGGCGGCACCGATACCAACCTGATCGTCGGCATCGTGGCCAGCGTCATGTCCCTGGTGGTGGCTGCCGTTGTAACCTTCTTCTTCGGCTTCCCCCGCAAAGAACTTGAAAAATCCTGATGTTTCCCCAGCCAAGGGCTGGCGCATCCTGCGCCGGCCCTTGGCCTGTTTGGTTCGGCCAGCTTGCATTCTTTCTTCTTTTATGATACCATTAAATTAAATTATTTCATTCCTGCAAAAAGGAGAGGGTACAGATGAACGATCCGAAGCCGATGGGTTCTGTTGCGGAGCTTTTGCTGAACTATGTCAGCACAACGCATGAACACGATGTGAATTTCAGCATCGCCGTTACGATGTTGAATCACTACCGTGAGCTGGGCTCCATGTCCGCTGCCGAGATTGCAGAGCTCTGCCATGTGTCCAACGCATCCATCTCACGGTTTTGCCGCCACCTGGGCTTTGACCATTTCAAGGAATTTCACCACTACCTGGGAGATTCCATCAACATGAGCACCGACTATTCCCGCTCCTTCTTTGATATGCTGTGTGCTGACCGCTGGGCCGCCATGGATCGCTACCAGCAACAGCTGTCTGAAAACATTCAGTCCACCTTTGCCCGGGAGAATCTGGATAAACTCCCCGAGATGGCCCGCATCCTTCACGACAGCCGCCGGGTGGCTTTTTTCTCCCACCATTTCCTGTGGGACATCGGCCGCCATATGCAGAATAAATTCCTGGTCATGGGCCGGTGCATCGAGCAGTATTTTGATTACTCTTTCCAGCTGGAATGCGCCCGCAGCCTGGGTCCCGAGGACACTGCTCTTGTCTGCACCGTGGGAGGCAGCTACCCCACCCGCTACGGCAACATCTGGAGCGCCCTCCAGAACAACGGCAGCCGGCTGCTGATTATCACACAGAACCGCTCCAGCGCCTACTGGAACAATGCCAGCTACGTGCTCAACTGCGGCAGCACCAACCAGAATGACGTGGGCAAATATTCGGCTCTCCTGGCTGCAGATTTGCTGGTAATGCACTATCTGCGCCAGTATGGCCGGGATTTCTTTTGACTCCCTTACATCCAGACGCCGCAGGCCGAAACAGGCCCTGCGGCTTTTTCTTTGTGGAAAATGCACAAGCCGGGGCGGTTCTTTTAGGACTGGTACCAAATCCTGAAAATCTTCTTTTCCCCCTGGAATCCAAATCGGGGCCGGCGGTGCTATCATGAAAGTAGAGCACCCCCCGATAACTGCTTGGAAAGGATGTTTGGTAGTGAAAACTGATGTTTTGACTCTGGACGGCAATGCCACCATGGAAACCTATCTGCTGGACCGGCCCTATGGCCCGGCCCTGCTGCCCATGGCCGTAATCTGCCCCGGCGGCAGGTATCTGGACTGCAGTCCCACCGAGGGCGAGTGCGTAGCCCTGCGATTCAACAACCGCAACTGTCATGCTGCAGTGCTGCACTACGCCACCGCGAAATCGGCCCCGGGGCACTCCCACTTTCCCCGGCCGCTGGAGGACCTGGCCGAGGCCATCTGCCTGATCCGCCGCAATGCCCGGGACTGGGGGGGGGGGACCCAGACCGGATTGTGATTGTGGGCTTTTCGGCAGGAGCTCACCTGTGCGCCCTTTACAGCAGCTACTGGAACCGAAAGCTGCTGCAGGCCAAGGGTTCGCCCCGGCAGCTGCGGCCCAATGCCGTGATTCTGGGCTATCCCCTGGCGGACGAGTTCATGAACCGCAGCGATATGCAGAAGAAGCTGCAGCAGGAAATCGACATGGAGCGGATCACCGGCGAAAAAAAAGCGCCGACACCGCCTCCAAGACTTCTGGCAGATCGCCGAGACTGCGGAATTCGGCTGCTCCGACCCAACCGATGAGGCCATGGCCCGCCAGAGCCCGGTGGAGCAGGTCAACGCCGACACTGCCCCCACCTTTGTATGGACCACTTTTGGAGACAAGCTGATCAGCCCCATCCAAAGCCTCCGGTATGCAGAGGCTTTGTACCGCGCAGGCGTTCCCTGCGAGCTCCATGTTTATCAAAATGGCGACCACGGCCTGTCCCTGGCCGATGCATCCAGTGCCCGCAAACCCGAGGAAATTCTTCCCCATGTCGGGACCTGGTGCTCTCTGGCCCTGGAATGGCTGGAAGAACTCTTTGAAGCCCAAAAGAAGGAGGAAGAAGTAACCGATGCAGGCATATGAACAGGAACATCTCACCACGCTGCGTGCTCTGGCACCCGAGTGCATGGTTCTTTTGAAAAGTGACGGGGCCTTCCCACTGGCAGACCCCCAGCCGGTGGCCCTGTACGGCCCGGGTGCCCGCCATACCGTCAAGGGTGGAACGGGTTCCGGCGACGTCAACACCCGGCAGTTTGTGACGGTGGAACAGGGCCTGGAACGGGCCGGCTGCACCATCACCAGCAAAGCCTGGCTGGACGGCTACCAGGCCGCCTTTGACGCAGCCCGCCGGGCCACCGACAAGGCCATTCTGGACACCCTGGCCCGGGACGGCATGAGCGACATCATCTGGAGCCTGGGCAACGAGACCCGGCCTTTCAGCTATGATCTGCCCATGGATGGTTCCGGGGATACGGCCATCTATGTTTTGTCCCGGCTTAGCGGAGAGGGAGCTGACCGCACTGCCCAGCCGGGGGACTTCTGCCTGACCGACCGGGAAACTCGGGAGATTCTCACCCTGGCCCAGCGGTACCCCCGCTTCCTGCTGGTCCTCAATGTGGGCGGCGTGGTGGACCTGAGCCCGGTGGTAGATCAGGTGGGAAACATCCTTCTCTTGTCCCAGCTGGGCAGCGTCACCGGCGACGCCTTCGCCGATGTGCTTCTGGGCCGGGCCTATCCCTCGGGCAAACTCAGCGCCACCTGGGCCCCCTGGGCAGACTACTGCCATCAGGGCGACTTTGCCCAGCCCGACGACACCCGCTATCGAGAGGGCATCTATGTGGGCTATCGGTATTTTGACAGCGTGGGCAAGTCTCCCCTGTTCCCCTTCGGGTTTGGTCTGGGATACACCACCTTTGCCATTACACCGACAGCCGTCCGGGCCAAGGATGGCCAGGTGACGGTGGAAGCGCTGGTCCGCAACACCGGCTCCCGCCCCGGCCGGGAGGTGCCCCAGCTCTATGTGGGCGTACCGGCGGGAAAACTGGATCAGCCCCACCAGACGCTGGCCGCCTTTACCAAGACCGGGGAGCTGGCCCCCGGCGGCCAGGAGACTGTTCACCTGACCTTCCCCATCTCCCAGCTGGCCAGCTATGACGCCGAAACATCCTCCCTCCTGCTGGAACAGGGCAGCTACCTTCTTTATCTGGGTTCCAGCAGCCGTGGCATCCGGTTGATTGGCGCGGTCCATCTGGGCCGGGACGTGGTGCTCAAACAGGTGGCCCGGGTGGGCGGGGAACCGGACTTCACCGACTGGAAACCGGCTCCTCTGCCCCAGCCTGCTCTTGCCGCCGGCCTGCCGGTGGTGGAATTGAACCTCGCATCCATCCAGATGCCTGCCGCCGCCCCGGCCCGGCCTGATCCTGCGGCTATGGCCCTTGTGAAGGGGATGACCGATGAGGAACTGGCCGACCTGTGCATCGGCGGGTATACCGGCCAGGGCAGTGACGAAATGGTGGGCAACGCCGGCCGCAAGGTCCTGGGCGCCGCCGGCGAAACCTGCGACTGGTATACAGCCAGAGGCATCCCCTCTCTGGTGATGGCGGATGGCCCCGCCGGACTGCGTCTGTGCCAAACCTACGGGGTAGACGGTCAGGGCCAATATCCTGTCAACCGTCATCCCTATGACGATTTGCTGGAGGAAATGCCGGAGGAAACACTGGCCAGGTTGCCTCTCAAACTCCCTGCCCAGCGCAGTGGCCGCCTCTATGAGCAGAACTGCACCGCCATCCCAGTGGGGATGGCCCTGGCCCAGAGCTGGAATCCTGCGGCGGTCGAGGTCTGCGGCGATGTGGTGGGGGATGAAATGGAGCGATTCGGCGTTCATCTGTGGCTGGCCCCGGCCCTCAACATCCACCGCCTACCCCTGTGCGGCCGGAATTTTGAGTACTATTCCGAAGACCCCCTCCTCAGCGGCCGGATTGCGGCCGCCATAACCCGGGGGGTCCAGGCCCATCCCGGCTGCGGGGTTACCATCAAGCACTTCTGCGCCAACAACCAGGAGACCCTGCGGATGCACTCCAATTCGGTGGTGAGCCCCCGGGCGCTGCGGGATATCTACCTGAAAGGCTTTGAACTGGCCATACGGGAATCCCTGCCTGCCGCCCTCATGACCTCCTACAACCTGGTGAACGGCGAACACACCTCCCAGCGGCCCGACCTGCTGGAAACCCTGTTGCGTCAGGAGTGGGGTTATCAGGGCCTGGTGATGTCCGACTGGGTCATCGCCGGGATGCAGGGCGACGGACACAAGCACCCCGACGCCTGCGCCTCGGGCTGCATCCGGGCGGGCAATGATCTGATGATGCCGGGCGGCCCCGGGGATAAGGCTAATCTGCTGGCGGCCGTCAATGATCCCAACGCCCGCTACCCGGTGACCCGGGCAGACCTGGAGCACTGCGCCGCCCGCGTGGCAGCCGCCGCCATCCAGCTGGCTGCGGCTCATCGCCCGCCTGACGCCCCTGTTTCCGTCGGGACAACTTAACCGAGGCAGCACCAAAATTTCCGGTTTATAACGTCAGTAAATCATAAGCGCACAGGTCTGCATTCCAAGCAATGCGTATCTGTGCGCTTATTGTTTGCAAAGCCGCTGTTATACTGCTTTGAGTGGGACAATTCCTGTTAACCTGTAAAATTCACCTGACAAATGGACTGCTGATTCCGTCATAAAACTTTATTTGTACTGTCACTTTTCAGCTGATCTTTGCAATTTCATGGACCAAAATAAAATATTGGAAAGTAAATTCATTTTATGGACGTTGATACTTTCTTCTCCCGCCCCGTCTGGATTGTGCTTTTCCCTGCC
>OGKZ01001497.1_pt1 | contig 15609 bp, 9 predicted proteins | sample 1572571 | NCBI WGS metagenome assembly OGKZ01 (sample SAMEA2581906, study PRJEB24529) | metagenome | biome: Human gut stool | place: China | collected 2011 | reverse complement strand
AATATTGATTGCTCACTTTAAGCAAAATACTGGCTCAAAAAATCGGGAATAATCATTCTTGTAATAAGTTGCTCTTCCTTTTCCACTTTTTTCAATCAATCCTTTTTCTTGTAAAGATGCTAATAATCTTATTAGCTTATCCTTAGTAAATCCACTTAATTTTTCAATATCTGTTCTACTATATAAATAATTATCTTTTATTGAGTCTATTACTTTGGCTTCATTTAATGATAGGCTATAATCTTCAATCACTGGCAATGTTATAGAAATTGCTGAGGGTGTAACATTATAAGTTGGTTTAACATAAGCATTTTTATAAGCTTCATTTATTCTTTTTATACCAGTAGCAAACGCTTCTATAATATTTAATCTTCTAAATACATTAGCTATGATAGGATTCCTAAACTTAAAAAAAATGGAAGAAAAACTAACGATTTATTCGACTAAAAATAAGTTGAAAAAAAATAGCTGTTCACTAAAATGAACAGCTCTGTTTTATGAAATAAGAGTTTTAATCTTACTAATAATTTCAGCTTTTAAAGCATCATATCTATATTTAAAAATTTCTTTTAAAATATTATCATTAGAATCAGATTTTGAATATACGAATTCTTTTACATTTGGAGGTAATTTATAACCATGTAAAAAAGTTGTATCTAACTCATTTTCATATTGAGATATTTGATAATTTGATATGGTTCTATTTGCTTTCTTAGATATCAAAGCCATATTAAGTGGAGAGTTAATTGGCTCATTTAAATCTCTAATTTCTTTAGTTGACTCTTTAATCGATGTAGCTGATGCTAGTGGAACCATATGATGAATTTCAAGTTCCATTTCTTTTGTCCAAGCATTAAGAGTAGTGTATCCAGAATCTTTAATAAAATCAGAAGGTTGTCCAGATAAAACATAATGTAAAATTGAATTTCTAACAGCTTTCTTAGGAGAATTATCGTTTTCATATAGTAAAGTAGAGAAATCGTTATATTTTGGCATGTTTAATACAGCTTTATCAATAGTTGTATACTGATTATCAGCTTCAAACGGAGTTGGAACAATATCACATAGCAACCAATTGTTAACCCACTCTAGGTGTTTCATAACCACAGTGCTTTGATCTGAAGCATATTCTCCTGTAAATATGAAGAAATAATATAAACCACAGAATTTATCAACAACTTCATTTAATTTTTCTTCAGGAATAGACTTACTTTCATATAAATACATCATATATGATAAAGGTAATAAAATTAAGTTATAATCAATTTGCGAAACATCAAAAATTCCACATTTTAATTGTAAAATCATTAGCGCATCCATAATACTCTTCATACATAAATCTGAGTTTTTAACTATCATTTCTGAAGTCATATCCAACTGTTTCTTTGCTTTACAATAATCATTTGGTATTTTTTTAACTTGCACCTGTGGCATTTTATGATCACTGTCAGCATTAAAAGAAACATAACATAATAAATTTAAAAACTGATTAATAACAACAGGAACAATTTCACCATTCTTTGTAATAGTTTGCAAATACTGTTTAGAATTCCATTCAGATAAACCAGTACCTTTCGAAACTAAATTAAATAACGGCTTATTATAATATTCACTTATTATATCCCTGTTTAACTGAGCATAACTCTTTTTCCCATATTGGCTTTTACTAGCTGCACGAGCAATAATTAAATCATACGTAGTTAATTTAGCTCCACCTTTATTCAAAGCTTCATACATATTAATTGCGCGAGAAGTATTTTCATCGTCAACAGCAATAGTATTAATTCTTAATTGCTTAATACATGAAGTTAAATATAAAAACATATCATCTGCCCACTTGTCACGATTATCTTCTAAAACTTGTTTAAATTCATCATAAATTTCTTTATCATCTTGTGTCAAGTCAATTTTATATGCTTTTTCATTGTTTTTTAAATATTCTTTTAATTCATCCATATGCTCATCATCATAAATATCACTAATATAATTATATCTTTTTTCAGCAAGGGCATTTAATACTTTTTTTACTAAATCGCTATTATCTGTCAAATAAAATAAAGGAATAAGTCCCATATCAGATGCAGATTCTTTTACTTTTCTTGTGAATTTTGTATCTTTATGATCACTTTTAATTGGATAATACCATTCATTACGCTTTGGATCATTTGTTGCAAAAGTAAATGTTTCAGTATGAATAAGATCCCTAATATCATTAGAACAAAACGTAATTTTATCAGGGTCTTCATACGGAAAATGAAGATTCTCATAGCCAAAAAAATCATCGTCAGATTTGAAATCATCTTCTGTTTTAGGAACTTTTAAAAAATACCTTTTCTTAATTTTATCTTTTTGAACCAAATCATCATTACTATGGTTTGTAGGATCATCCTTTATCTTTTTAAATATACGATCAGAAAAAACTAAAGCTAAAGTAGTAATTCTTTGCTGTCCATCTAGTAAAAACTCAACTTTACCAAAATTATCATTATATTCTATGGATTTATTAAAACCAATTTCTTTATTAGCAAAGCTGTTAAAATTATCTTTAAATGTTATAATGCTACCTATAGGTAATTGAGACAAAACTGATGCAATAAAGTCCTCAATTTTATCATCTTCTTTTATCCAAACATAATCTCTTTGAAAATCAGGAAGAACTAGTCTATTCTTATCAATATCCTCTAATAAATCTTCTAATTTAACTGAACTATCTGCCATCTTAAATACCTCCACACAAAAATTTCTTATATTTATCTAATAGTTTTTTTAAAACTCTATTTGTAGATCCGCCATTTGTTTCTTTACATATAGAAATACACAGGGTAACAATCAAATATTCAACCGATGAATTCATCTTTGTCATATTCAACATTGAAGAATTAAAACATATAAAATATTGCTTCAATTCAAAATCATATTCATAAGTTATCCAATCTTCGATATTTTTTTCATAAGATACAATAACATTTTTTTCTAAATAAGAAACTGGCTTATCTTTTTGTACCATATTATTGTAATCACTACTAAATAATTCTAATTCATTTATTGCTGAATCTTCTTTAGCAACTTTGTCATTTTGTAATTCAATATTATTAACACGATTATCATTAATAGAATTATTTTTTTCTTCATGATTATCTTTATTAGTTAATTTATCAGAAAAAGAATTAAGAATATCATCTAAAGATTCTTCTTTTACCTCAACATTACTTCCAATCAAAGAATTATCAACACTTTTAGCTCCTTGAGCTTTAGCCTTAGATGCCAAAGCCCTATTTCTATTTCTCATAGCAGACAGCAATTTATCAATATCCTTTTTCAAACGTAACCACATAGGATATAAAGGATTGTTTTCCTTATAATCAGGCAATTTTGAATCAGATATTTTTTTCAACTCAACGTGTTGTTTATTATTTGAAACATGAAATGCTTCATCTAATTCTTCTGTAAAAGATATTTCAATTTTAAACCATCTATCTTGTGGCTGATTTGTACTATCATAAAATCCAAAATAATTAAAATCAATTTCTCTATCATTTCTAACAACAGTAATTCCCTTTTGAAATTCCTTAACGTATGCTCCAATTTCTGTATCACCTGGTTGCTTAATATTATCCTTATAAGCAGCTTGATAATAATATTTTTCTTTTATAATAGATGCCTTTAATAAAACATTAGAAATCTTTATATTACCATTCACATCATAATATGGAACTTCATATGATTTACAACCATTTTCAAGCATATCATACTCAAATGGTTCAAAAAGTGGTTCACCAATAGGTGATTTAGTTGAATGTCCATCAGGATCTCCTAAAACATCAGTATTTTCTAATAAAAACATTGGATCAATTGCATGAATATTTTCAATTTGGTCAGCCATTGTATACATATGAATTTCACCAGAATTTAAAAAATATCTATATACTCTTCCAAATTCATTTTTCATTCTTTTAGCAATAGTAACCGGTTTAGACATCTTGTTTTCTCTAAAATTAGTCCAAACAATAAGCGTTCCATGGTTTTCAAATTTCTTAAACAAAACATTTGATGTAATATATGAAGGTAAAGTTGTTTTTTTAGGTGGTAAAGCTTTATCAATTTTATTTTTTTTAATGTATACAGAATCAAACACTTCAACATAAACTTCATTTTGGTTCTTCCAACTATAAACAGAAAATTTCTTACAGGCAAACAAAGAAGCTTGATTCATACCAATACCAAATTTTCCTATTTTACCTCCATTAGTTCTACTTGTTGAACCAAAACCAACTACGTGCTGCAAAACTCCAGGTGACATACCTTCGCCGTCATCCAAAAAAGCGATTTCGCTTAAAACATTTTTTCCTTTTTTTACATCGTATGCACTATTTAATATAATTAAAACATTTCTGGCATTAGCATCAATTGAGTTATCAACAATCTCTGCCGCAGCTTTCTCTAAACTATCATATTCAGTGCTTGAAAAAACATTAATAAGATTCCCAATATCAACATACGCAACACCATCAGGATTTACAAAATCAAAATCATTGTTCTCCATATTTTTTACCTCCAGTACACTGAAAAATAATTAAAAGCAAAATTCTCATCATTAAATTTATTTAAGTTATCAACAACATCAATCAATAAGCATTCTTCATTACCACCCATTCTCTTACCACGCAAACCTCGGCCAAGCATCTGACTATATAAAACAATTGAATTAGTAGGGCGTGTAATAAATACACATTTTATTCTAGGAGAATCAAATCCAGTAGTTAATATTGCATTATTAATTATAATATTGTATTTACCATTATCAAAATCATTGATATACTTCTTTCTTAAAGCCTCATGAGTATCACCAAAAATACAATTATTTTTTATACCACATAAAGTTAACACATTTGATATTAATTTCCCTTGCTCATTTGAACAAGCAAAAACAATTGTCGGTATATTTTTTTCATTTACCTTTTTTAATGTTTCAATTATTGTAGTATTTCTAATTTTATTTTCACCAATGATTTTCAATTCTGCTAAAGAATAATCAGAAGATCTTTTTTTATCAAAAATGCTATTCATTGTTTCATTTGACAAATCATATTTTAACGGAACTCTTTTAATTTTAGCTAATACTTTTCTATTTTGAAAATATTTTATAATTTCATCATCTTGTTTAAAAATATCTTTATATGAAAACTCATTTCCAAAAAGGTTATTATGATAATTTTTAAATATTTTCAATTCGTTAGTATTAATAGAAAATATATGTTTATCAAACATAAGAGCCAAATCTAAATTATCACCTTCAAGTAATGAATCCTTATATTTACGTCCAGGAGTAGCAGTCAATCCAATCAAAGTTTTTGAATGATTGGGATCATAAGATATCATAAAATCTTCTAAAGCATAATAAGTTTCTTCAGCTAGGCACTTATGCGCTTCATCACATACACAAATTGTCATTGCTGTTCTAAAAGATTTATAAACATCATATCCATTTTTATAAAAAGATATCAACCTATTATATGATATAAAATAGATACAATCATTTTCATATAAAGGTTTATATTCATCAAAAACGACTCGTATTTCTTTGTTTCCAAGAGCATTCCAAGCAGAAACAAAAGCATTTCTCGCTTGATTTAAAAGTTCATTAGTATGTGCAAGCCATACAATTGTTCCTTTATTATTATTTTTTTGATATAAAGAAATAATCGTATGAACCGATGTTTTAGTTTTACCTGTTCCAGTAGGCATATGAATGATAAGTTTATTAATATGCTTGTTATTTTCAATATTATCTGTCACAAAATTAACAACTTTTTCTTTAATTAAAAACTGATAATCTAATAATTCATAAAACCTTTTATTTAAAAGTGGATTTACTGTTACCTCTACATCTGTTTTCTCAATAGAATATTTAATATCAAACATTGTTAATAAATTTTTTTTGCTTTCTTTAGTTGTCTGATTATTTTGAAACTTAATACAAGAAATATAATTACTTATATCACAAAATTCAGAAATTTTTTTTAAAAAAGGTACTACAAATTCTTTTTTCTCAAATAAATCCATAATATTCATTTTAATGTATTGTATTATAGATTTTTTCTCAATAGATGTCGTTAAATAACTTTTTAACTCAGAAGAAATAAAAGCTAACAATTCATCTTTATTAAAATATGTTAAAACTTCATCTAATTTCATATAATCGTTACAACTCCTTTATAGCATTAATTAAAACATTTATTTCATCAATGGTATTAAATCCACTAAAACTAACTCGAACAGTTCCTAAAAAAGATTTTGAATTAATAAAATCATGCACAAATGGTGCACAATGATATCCAGTTCTAACACAAATATCATAATCTTGTGACAAAATTATACCAACTTCATCAGACGTATAACCTTCAACATTGAATGATACAATGCCATACGGAATATAATCATTTGGCAAATATATAATAACATTATCAAGTTTTCTTAACTCTTTGATAAAATATTCCGCAAGTTTTCTTTTTATTATAGCAAAATTTGACTTTTTTAGAAAGTCTAATGAAGAAAAAATTGAATAAATCCCAACCGAATTAATACTACCCGCCTCATAACGGTTAGGTAATGATGTTGGCATGTCAAGATTTAATGAATCCGATCCAGTTCCACCAACTTTATATAATTTCAAATCATACTTTGCTATATTAATATATCCGGCTATTCCGAACATAGCATAAAGTGACTTATGTCCTGCAAAAACAAGAAAGTCAACATTAGTTTTATCGACATTATAAACACCAAATCCTTGAGCGGAATCTAATACATTAACACTTCCAAATGTTTTAGACAATTCAAATATGTTATTATATGGCAACATATATCCTGTGACATTACTAATATGACTAAGAATTACAGCTTTTGGACGATTAAGAATCATCATATTTTTCAATCCAACAAAATCAACATTCCATGTATTCTTTTCAAAAGGAATAATAATAATATTGACCCCACAATTATGTAATGTCCTTACAATTGCATTATGTTCAAATGGAGAGATGTAAACATTATCTCTCTCATTCAAACCTAATCCATATATAATATTATTTAATGATTCTGTAGCTGATGATGTAAATATAACTTGTCTTTTATCAACCTCTACTAATGAAGCTAGTTTTTCTCTAGTTTTATCAATCATTTTAAATGTTTCATTTGCCGCATTATAACTTCCTCTACCAGCATTGAAAGAATATTTTTGCATTCCTTCATTAATTGCATCATAAACTTCCTTTGGTTTTGGATATGTAGTTGCAGCGTTATCAAAATAAATCATACTTTCACCACCTATTTAAGAAGTTCATTTAATAATTTTTTATAAATTAATGCTTTTTCTTCATTAGAAATTGCATCACCGTATTCTTCAACTGATTCCAAAATATTAGTGTATAATGTATTAGCTAAACCAGACAATTTAATATTATCCGCATTATATCTTTCAAATTCATTTTTAGTTGTAGCTTTTCGTGCATTATATTTTGTAACTTTTTCGATAAATGAATTTAAAATTTTAAAATATTCTTCATATTTGTTCGTATTATAATCATCTAATCCACAATTAACACATCCAAATGATAATGTATTAATTGCAGATTCATCATTAAATGTCAAGACTTTTAATGCATTATAAATTGACTTATGCTGATTCTCAAAAACAATTTTTGTTATTTGTGAATTTTTACTCATCCAAGAATCAACCCCAGATTTAAGAGAACCTTCAAATATACCAAATTTTTCCTTTGTTTGCGTTAAAATATTTGAATACAATCTAGCAATTTTATTACAGTATTCATCTAAAACCTCCTTAACACAATTATATAATTCAACAAATTTTTTTCCAAACAACGCTGGCATTTCCATAAATAATAATTCATAATTATTATTATTAATTTTCAAATAAATATCCTTAAATTTAAGTGCGACGTCGCTCAATTGCAATAAATTATCTTTCTTATTACTTTTAACAATAATTGGAGATAAATTTGAGACATATGTCTTAATACTTTGATTTAACGACTTAATATTATCAGCAAATGAAGTTTTTCTAAAACAATTAAATAAATCCATCAATTGATAAGTCATATCAATTTTTTCCGAGTTAACTTTAGTATAACAATAAAAATAATTATCCGGATTACTACATGCTTTACTTAAATTAATAGCATTTAAATCAACCTCAACGTTATCATTATATAAAATTACAGTATCAACATTTTTCTCATCAATTATTGATAAATCAGTAATTGCTTGTGCAACAAATAAAGGAATTATACCTTTTCTCATTCCATATGGTTTTTTAACCATTAATGATAAAACATCTTTAAAACAAGTTTTTTTACCATCAGAATCACATATGATATTTTTTATAATATCGATAATATCATCTTTATTTGAATTGATAAAGCTGTTATAAATAGTCATTTCTTGAGAAGTTTTACCAAAATTAATGTCTTCTTGACGCATCATAGAATCAATAACATTATTTCTAGCTTTGGCTGTTACACTTTGAATTTCATTCTTATTAACCTGTTCATTATTTAATGATATTGTAAGGCTATAATATTTTTCAAATGATTTATTTATTAAAGCTTTTAAATTACGTTCTTTATAATCAACCCTATTTAAAGGTCTAGAATTTGCATATAAATCAGATAAATAGGTGCTTATCTCATATGTCAAGTCTTCAACTAATAGAGGTAATGTTTTAACTGCACTATCAGATAAAAACTTCTTATCTTCACATAAATATTTGGCTGCAGATAATTCTTTAACTTTATTAATAACCGACTTATGTATATTCTCTGATGTATATCGAACGATTATATTTTCTTCACTATTATCCAATAATTGTTTAACTTGCTCTTTTGTCATTTTGAAATCATTAATCATATTTATTATCAATCCATCAAAATATTCATTAACTGATTCAGTCTCAAGAACAATATTTAACGAATTTAATTGTGCCATTTTTGAGGCTTCCAAATAAACAACTTTATAATATCTAACCATTTCATGATTAAAATTATATTCATTAGAAATTTCATATTTATTATTATCATATAAAGATAATAATTTTCCTAAATCGATATTATTATAACGTAATTCTGCAGTATCTGATATCATCTTATTAATTTGTTTATCAGCAACAATTGCAAAATCAATTGAATCATCATTAATATTCTTTTTAAGAACTTTTCTTTCAATTAATTCGTTGATAGTAGCACGACATTCTTCCTCTTTTATCCCCAGAGTCATTGCAATATTATCAATTGTACAATTCAATCTTAAGGTATCATTAATAATTTTAATCAATGCAATGGCTTTAAATATATTACGTTCATTCTCTTTAATAGAAATTTTCTTTAGAGATTCTACTTTATAATAATGCATCTTAAATTCTTCGTTATCTTTAATTAGCGATTCAAAATAATTATATATTGAATCAATATTTAGAAGATCATCTTCATGATTAGATATAAAATATCTAAAACCATCCACGTCAGTATCCGATAAGAATGTGAATAATGTTCTTTCATTTTGAGCCAAAATTTCAGATATTTGAATAAGTATAAATAAAGACATTGGATTAAAAGGATATCCGTTATTAACAATATAATTAAGCTGTTCAGATGTAAAAATACCTGAATCTAAAATATTTTTAATTAAAAATGCTTTATCTTGTATAAATGATTTAACCAAATTTGAATATCCATCTTTTTTCATTATAGCAGAACATATAATTTGATAATTTTCATCAAGAGATCTATCAAACCTTATAGATTCAAATCTACCTGCAATAGTGTCAAACGCATCATTATATGCCTTATCTTTTTTATAAAGTAATAATTCCTTATGAGTAATACAACAAAAATGAGCTTGAATATCAAAATCACTTGCATTGCACATTTCAGCAAAGTCTTGAATTTTATTAAGTCTAGTGACAAAATCATTAGTTTGATTATTTAAAAACGCTCCAAATTCATCAAAGACAACAAACATTCCTTTACATTTAGGATCTTTTCTTGTTATTTTATAATTAATATCTTTGTATATGCTAACAATATCCTCACTCTTCATAGAAAAAAATTCTAATCCATGAGAAACACAAGAATATAAACTAGTGAATTGTTCAAAACTTAAAGAATCATAATGCTTCAATCCTATCTTAATATCAGCAAGATTTAAATTTAATTTTTTTAAACACAAATCAAAAATATCAAATCCATTTTTTTTCTCTTTTTCCCATTTATTGATAATACTATATGCTTCTGCATATGAAGTATTAGGAACAATGTCAGAAAATCCAAATTGTGATAAACTATTGGACAATGCTGCTAAAAAATTCTTATTCAAATCTGAGAAAGTATTATTATTGATTATAACAGGTAATAAATAATAACCTTTTTCATTAATTTCAATTAATAAATCATACAATTCATTATCAATCAATTTAATTTTTTTACACACTTTATCAAAAAGCACTTTATTTGAACGTTTAGATAACAAATATAATATCATTAAAACTAGATATGATTTGCCTTTACCATAGGGGCCAGCTAATGTAGTAGCCTTAAAATTAGTTGTACCTAAAAAAGCTTTTATATATTTTTTAATAACATCACATAAATCAGTTGTAGGAATATATTCCTCTATTTTCTCTTCATTTTGCAAGTCAAATTCAAGATTTACTGATGCCTTAAACTTTTTATTTATATCTACAAATTGATCATACATAATTATGACCTCCTAAACAATTCATTTAATGGCAATTTTCTATCAATACTAATTGTATTTAATCCTGCGGTTTTAATTAAATTTATTAAGCCTTTTTTCTTCATTTCATCCAAATATTGATACATACTAGATTTAGAAAGGTTAAATACATTAATCGGATTATTTTTCCATTGATACATATCTTCAAGATTAAATGAATTAACAGCACTTAAACTATTTTCATCCCATGATTTGACCATAGCATAATAAACAACTCGATAATCTAATGAACTATATTTAGGAGACAATTTGTAATATACTCTTTTATCATTTGTTCCAATCAATCCTAATTTAGACAATGGACATGTCATATTATTTTCAGGATTAGAATTATCATCAGAATAATAAGATTTAATTAACATATTGCAATCAGCTTCTAATGATGAATCTACTCCCAATTCATAATCATACTCTAATTTTGCTTTTATTTGATTAAAAAGTTGCTCCTTATCAAATTTATTTAACTCCATATTAAAAAAAGTATTAAACACTGGTGCAGAATCAAAATTAGTAACCAAATGAAGATGAATCAACCACCAAGAGTTCTTCTCACTTAAATATCTATCATACTTTAATAAAAATGCTCCCAATTCATTATAATAGTAACCCTTCCCCTGATTATATCCAATTAAACCACACGCTTCTGTCCAATATCTTAGTGACTTAACCATGTTAGTACCTATACCCAAAATTTGTTGCCCATTATCTTTACTAAAACAATTTCCATTAACATTAAAAATATTAATTGCTTTTTCAAGCCAACCTTCACGAATAGAGAAAGTTTCATGCCTTTTTAATTTAATACTTTTTTTGTCACGCATTCTATTCGTCCTCCTTTTTTACTCTTAGAACTTTATTAATGTAACAACCATTTTGAAAATGCTTAACACATTCTAAGCAGCCGACACACTTTGTTTCATCAATCGTATATGAGATACTATCATTAGAAACATTTCCTTTTTCTTTATTAAATACTTTTAATGCACCATGTCTACACACCGCTTCACAATAAGTGCATCCAATACATGTTTGATATTTATTAATTTGATTTTTTAGCAAACTTTCCGCAATTTTCTTTTGTTTGAAAACGGGGGAATCACCAACGACAGAGATTTTTAGTACATTAGAATTAATTCTTCCTGATAAGCGAAGTAACGGCATATTAGTTTTTCTATCTAGCACATATACTTCATTCAAAGACTTACGCCCCATTTCAAAATTCAACTTTCCAAATGGTTTAAAAAATTTATAAATTTCTTCTGATATAGGTTTTGTTAAATCAAAATTGTAAGTATTTTCTTCTAATGCACAAGGTTTAAATGAAACAACAGATTTTTTACTAATCTCTAAGCCATTTCCACCTTGTCTCTTTTTCCATTCACCATCATCAATATAAACCTTCCAATCGGGCTTACCAATTCGACGAGCAAACTTATATAATATATCCCTAAACTGATTAAATTTTTCATTCATATATATAGATGATAAATATTCTGACCAACTACTATTATTAGGACAACACCAACAACCAACTCTAGAGAATCCTTGTTTATAAGCATCATTAAAATCAACTCGATTAGATAGCATGTAAAGCCAAACATCAAAATCCAGCCAATCAATTATAGGATTTACTGATACCTGCATTTTAATTTTTGAATCATTAGATTCCCTATCATATTTTGAACGAGATAATGATTCATTTCTTCTAATACCTTGAAATGTAATCAATCTCTTTGCATTTTTAAACGTAGATTCAATTTTTTTTGTAATTGCTCCAGTCTTAAACACTGTACAACACCAACGCATCATACGAGCAGGAGGACCAATTACTTCACATAAATTATTGAAATCTTGATCCTTATTTTTTGCTGTTAATAAAGGAATATTCGGATGATTTTTTCTAAATCTTTTAATATAAACTTCTGATGTAGGATACTCTAAAGTTGTATCTCCATAGATATGAATAACATGCTTATCAGGTAGAGCATTAATAACGAGGTCACTTGTTACAGTACTATCTTTTCCACCACTAAAACTTACAAACATTTCTGATTCGTCTTTATCTTGTGCAATTTTTCTAATATATTCAATAGCTTCATATGTAATATAATTTAATCTTCCTTTATTCATTCTAATAAAGTTTTGAACAGTTTCACTATGATAGTAGTTCTCTTCATATATTAAATTATTAGGTGAATATTTATTCAATTTTTCTATTACTTCTTCTACCCTATTATTTTCTCTTAATTCTTTATATTGAAAGTTTTTTTTAATTCCATTAATAATATAATGATTACTACCAACATTCCACACTGCATCTTTTGCATATTTAAAAGGTTCTCCAATTAAAATTTCAAGCAAAAGACGTTCTTGAGGAAAAACAGGTCTTAAATCTGATCCAACCAGGTCACAATTAGAATTGCAAATTGCACATCTATCATAAAATGAAGGTGCATTACAATGTTTGCAATAAAAAACAGACGTGCTAATTAATTCAGTTCGTCCGCCACAATTAGGACACACACTACTTTCGCATTCTAATTCATTACATTTTTTACATATATATTTTATCACAGGAACATCTCCTCACTTAGAGTATGGCATTTCTATATAGTTTATTATATAACACTCCAACATCATTCTTTTTTATTATACCATATTTTCAATAAAGTAAATAAAAAATCTTGCGCAATTGCAAGATTAATTTATCAACTCTATATTTAGATATACGTTGTCATAGTAATAATTATTGTATAAAAAATACAAAACATTGATACTTATGAATTCAATTTAAAATTTAACTAAATTATTTTTATAATGATTGCTTACATCATTTCTGCTTGATCAGTTTTTTCTCTAAATCATTTTTTTCTAATTATGATTAAAGAGAAAACATAATTGTCAATTTAGCAAATAAAAAAACACCAATAAATTAATTGTTTACATCATCAGCAAAAAACTTTTTCATTTCATTTACATCGCACAAAACAGCTGTGGTTTTTGGGTTTCTTTTTTTGTACGCAGTAAATGACTTTAAATTGCCAATAAATGTAGCGCGTTCAGGATTTTGATTACATTCTAAATATTTTTCAAACATCAAATAATCCGTTTCCGACATTCGATCACCTAAAGTTAAAAAAGATGCTGGATAAAATATATAATGACCACACTTTGGGCAATCATAAATAGGATATGGTTCAAATTGATAATCAACCTCAGAGTTTAATTCACTACCGCAAAATTTGCATTTCTCCATGCTTTTCGCCTTCTCGCATATTATATTATCACGTTTTTAACAATAAATCAACTAGTTTTTGAAACTAAATATTTTTATTAGAAAAGCATTTCCTATTTTCTCCTTTTCAATTTATTATGTACACTTATTATTTTATAGTTTAGACTACACTGATTTGTTTATAGCTCCCACACCAATTTATTTATAGTTTAAAACTAAAACCTACACCAAATAATTTAGAGAACCTTTTTTATTTATCAAGTTATATAATTTGCAACTTATTTCTTTCATTGTGACAATATTCATAATCTTCTGAATTCAACAATGAATATTTCTTATTATCCACTACAATTTTATTAATACTATAATCTTTAAATTTTAAATCATCAAACACGACCTTGGAAGTAATAACTTGCTTACAACAATGCGATAAATCAAAAATCATTTTTAATGTTTTATAATAATTATCCCCTTCAAAATCACGATCAGTAGGATTATCAATTACAAAAGGCATAAAAACACCATTTGGATTTACAATACGTTTCAATTTATAAAGAGAAGTTAGCCAAGCAGTAAATAAAACATGAGGATCACTACAAGATAAAGGAACATCTATTTTTTCATCATTATATTTGAAAACAGAAATATCATAATTAATCATTGTTTCTTTCATAATTTTATTATAATTATCATTAATCGAACTAGCTAGTTTCTTTAACGGCGTAATCTCCTTTTTGATTTCTTTTAAAGAATTTGTCAAATTATCTAATTTCAATACAACATCATTATATTTATTTATAATGTTTTCTTTGTATTCTTTTAAACCAATACTCTTAACGATATTATTTACATCATCATTTCTAACGCCTATGCTTTCCTCAAGTTCTTCCATTTCTTTATATAAAGAAGAGTAAGTCGAATATTCTTTGTTAATTTCTTTTTCAATATCAATTAGTTCTGAATCATATGAAACTAATTGATTAGAAAGACTTTCATTGGCATATGCTTTTTTAAAGAAAACTTCAGTATAATTTTCTATTGTATTAGTACATAATGGGCATATATGTTTCTTTAAAACATTTGATTTCTCGGATTCATTATTATTCAAAATTTGCTTTATAGAATTTATTTCATTCAAAATTCTAGACTTCTTATTAGTTAATTCAAACAACTTCTTTTTTGCTAAATCATATTTTTTTATTAAACTATCATATTCTTCTTTATGAATAGATATTTCTTGTTTTAATACTTCAATTTTTTCATATGGTATATTTTCATCAATATTCAAAGTATTTAATATTTTTTTTAATAAAATTTGCTCTTCGTTATTAATAGATAATTCACTACTAATTTGATTTTTTTCATCATAGAGTTTATTTAATTTTTCATTATCAATTCCCATTTGTGAAAAAATAAGATCTCCATAAATTTTTGTATATTGATTGATTTTATCAAAACTTAAAAAACCAGTTTTTTCTTTGTATCTGTCACTGTCCGGTACTTGAAGAGTTAACTCAACCGTTTCACCGGCTTTATAATATTGCAGCAAATCCTGAAGGCTT
>OGKZ01001495.1_pt1 | contig 15644 bp, 10 predicted proteins | sample 1572571 | NCBI WGS metagenome assembly OGKZ01 (sample SAMEA2581906, study PRJEB24529) | metagenome | biome: Human gut stool | place: China | collected 2011 | reverse complement strand
GGATATTGTGCTGTTTGCAGTAGTCGCGCAGCGCAGCAATATTCGCGATCACCTGCTCCATCATCGGGCAGTTCTCGCCCCAGAAGCTGACAAAATAGTCCTGCATATCATGGATTAACAACGCGGCACGTTGCGGTTCAAAGGCCCAGTCAACTTTATTCTGCGGAATATCGTGAGACTCCGGCAGTGCGTAAGCCTGTAATTTTGGAATAGCCATCGTGTTCTCTCCTTCAGGCTGATGCGCGTGACGCCAGCCACTGACGTAATTGTTTTTTATCGACTTTCCCGACCGCCGTCAGCGGAAGTGAATCCACACACTCCACGCGATCCGGTAATTTAAATTCGGCAATACCCTGTTCACGCAGGAAACGACGCACCTGCACCGCGCGCAGCGGCTCTTTTACCACCAGATAAGCACAGCTTTTTTCGCCCATCAGCTCATCTTCCATGCTCACCAGTGCGGCATAGATCACCGCCGGATGGCGCAGCAGCAGGTTTTCGATCTCTTCGGCAGCGATCTTCTCGCCGCCACGGTTAATCTGATCTTTCTCGCGCCCCTGCACGGTGATGTAACCCTCTGGATCAATAGAGATCAGATCGCCGGAACAGTAAAAGCCGTTGGCGTCAAAGGCGCTGGCATTATGCTCAGGACTTTTGAAATAACCGCGGAAGGTGTACGGCCCGCGCGTCATCAGGCGTCCAACTTCCCCTTGCGGCAGTGGATTTCCTTCAGCATCAGCAACCCATACTTCATCGTCCGGACACATTGGGTAACCCTGGGTATGGATAATTTTCTCCGCGCTATCATCAAGTCGGGTGTAGTTCACCAGCCCTTCCGCCATGCCAAACACCTGCTGCAACAGGCAGCCAATCTCAGCGGGAATACGCGCCGCAAGGGTGGCAGAAAGACGTGCGCCGCCGACCTGTAACAGTTTCAGCGAGGCAAGCTGCGCCCGGCTTTCACCTTCGGTCAGCGCCTGCAACCACAGGCTGACTGCCGGTGGCACCAGCGCGGTGACGTTCACCTGATGTTTTTCAATCAATGGGAAGCAAAGCGTGGCGCTGGGATCGGCCGCCAGAACAACCGTTCCTCCGGCAAGAAAGACGCCCAGCGATCCTGGCGAACTCATGGCGTAGTTATGAGCCGCCGGGATCGCGCACAGGTAGCGTGTCTGTTGTGTGAACTGACAAATCTCGACGCTACGACGCACGCTGTAGTAGTAGTCGTTATGAGTGCGCGGGATCAGTTTCGGTGTGCCGGTGGTGCCGCCGGAAAGCTGGAAATAGGCCACTTCATCAGCAGGTGATGGCGTGGCAGTAAAACCCTCTGCCGGATGGTTAATCGCATCCTGCAAGTTATGCTCACCGCTGTCGTTGTGCAGTTGCACCACGCGAATGGAAGAATGCTCTGCAACAAATGTGTTGAGGAAATCATCCCCGCTAAACAGCGCATGTTGGCGATCGGCAATCAGCAATGCGGGTTCAATCTTGCTGGCATAGGCGTTCAGTTCACTACGCTGATGGCTGAACAACGCCAGCACCGGCGCAACGCCCAGTTTCAGCAGTGCGAAAAAGGTAATGTAAAGTTCAGCGACGTTACCCAGTTGTACCAGCGCGGTTTCACCAGGTTTAATGCCCTGACGACGTAAACTACACGCGAGGTTATCCGCCGCCTGATTCAGCTCCCGGTAACTCAACTGTCGCTCGCCGTCGATAACCGCGATGCTGTCACTCGCAGCATGTCGCGTCAGAATGTCGGTCAGCGGCAAATCCTGCCAGTAGCCTTTTTCCCGATAGCGACGGGCAAACTCTTCCGGCCAGCGGGTGAATGGAATGCTCATCCTCGCTCCTTAATGCAATCCAAAAACGTTCAACATGGTAGAAAGTTTGACGCCTGTTTCGCGCCACTCACCCAACGGTGACGACGCAGGCACAATCCCCGCTCCGGCAAACAGACGCACCTGATTTTCCCGCAGCTTCGCGCAGCGGATGGTCACCACCCATTCGCCGTTACCTTCGCTGTCACACCAACCCACAATGCCGCCAAACAGTTCGCGGTCGAATGGCTCCAGTTCAGCAATAACCTGGGTCGCGGCCTGATGCGGGAAACCGCTCAGCGCGGGGGTTGGATGCAGCAGACAGGCCAGAGTCAGTGCGTTTTCTTGCGAATTCGCTTTACCTTCAAAGGGAGTTGCGAGATGCCACAGCGTCGGCGTGGTAATCAATTGTGGAGAGGAGGGAACGTGTAACTCACTACTGCGTTCGCGCAGTACCTCTTTCATCGCCTGAGTCACCAGTTCATGTTCATGGCGATCTTTTTCTGACGCCAGCAGACGATTACCCGCTTCGCGATCGAGCACTTCATCCGGCTGACGACGCGCGGAACCGGCTAACGGAATGGAGCTAAAACGCTCACCGTCTTTACGTAGCAGCAGTTCCGGGCTGGCCCCCAGCAGAACGCCACCATCTGCCAGCGGAACATGGAAGTTGTAACTAACCGGGTTTTGCGCAATCAACCGTTCCAGCAATACGCCACTATCAATGGCGGCGTCAGTGGTGATATCAATCAACCGTGACAACACCACTTTGTCGACCTGCGGCGTGGCGGTAAGTGCGGCGGCGCGGGCAACCATCTGTTCAAACGTGGTTTGCTCCGGAATTGCCTGGCGTTCCACCACATTCAGCGACTGGCTGCGGGTGAAACGGCGTGCGGAAGCTTGTTTTTCCTGACGGGAGAACGACTGCCAGGATTCAGGAATATACAGCGACGAAGGCTGACGTGGATCGAAGGGAATCGCCCCGACCATCACCGGATTTTTGATGCCCTGCGCTTTGGCATCGGCAACCAGCGCGGCGAGTTTTTGCTGGAAGGGACTGTCGGGCGAATCCCCGTTCACAGCCGGTTCATCGAAGCGGGCGAAACATCCTGACGTCGTAAAACTGCGGTACGGCGACATAAAGAAGAAGCTGTCCGGCGACAGGGTCCGGGTCGGTTTCTTTACATCCTCAGCCAGTGACGTTTCCATATCATCCTCCAAAAACGATAAAGATATTAAGAATAATTATCATTTATATTTTGGTTGGCTAACCTAAAAGGTATTGCCCGCCATGTCAACCGCGTTACGTCATGGCGCCGCCACTTTGGCTTGCATCCTGCTGACACAAAGTTGAAAATGAGACGCATTTATCACCTTTCAAATCAGGATGCGATGACGTGAACTTCTTTTCTTTCTGCCGCCGCGGTGCGCTGACCGGCATGCTGTTGCTTTTAGGAATTACCTCAGCCCAGGCGGCGGACTGGCCGCGCCAGGTCACCGACAGCTACGGGACGCATACCCTGCCGAGTCAGCCGCTGCGCATTGTCTCCACCAGCGTGACGCTTACCGGTTCGCTGCTGGCGATTGACGCTCCGGTGGTCGCCAGCGGCGCGACCACGCCGAACAACCGCGTCGCAGATAGCCAGGGCTTTCTGCGCCAGTGGAGCGAGGTTGCCAAAGCCCGCAAGCTGGCGCGGCTGTACATCGGCGAACCAAGCGCCGAAGCGGTGGCCGCCCAGATGCCGGATCTGATCCTGGTGAGCGCGACCGGCGGCGACTCCGCCCTGCCGCTGTACGATCAGCTTAAAACCATCGCCCCGACGCTGGTCATCAACTATGACGATAAAAGCTGGCAAACCCTGCTCACCCAGCTGGGGCAGATCACCGGTCATGAACAACAGGCCAGCGCGCGCATTGCCGACTTCAATAAACAGCTCGTTTCGTTAAAAGAAAAAATGAAACTGCCGCCGCAGCCGGTGACCGCCCTGGTCTATACCGCCGCCGCGCACAGCGCCAATATCTGGACGCCGGAATCGGCTCAGGGGCAGATGCTCGAACAGCTGGGCTTTAGCCTGGCGACGCTGCCGGGCGGCCTGCCCGCCAGCCATAGCCAGGTAAACGCCACGATATCGTGCAGCTGGGCGGGGAGAACCTCGCGGCCGGTCTGAACGGCCAGAGCCTGTTCCTGTTCGCCGGCGACCAGAAAGATGCGGATGCCATCTACGCTAACCCGCTGCTGGCGCATCTCCCGGCGGTCGCAGGCAAACGCGTCTACCCGCTGGGCACCGAGACCTTCCGCCTTGACTACTACAGCGCTCTGCTGGTGCTCCAGCGTCTCTCCAGCCTGTTCGGCTAACGCGGGCTGCGCCATCAGGACGGGCTCTCGGCCTGCACACCTTGCCGGGCGGCGCTGCGCTTGCCCGGCCTACTGAGCTTGCACCGGCCTGCCGTACCCCAGGCCCGGTAAGGCGCAGCCGCCACCGGGCAAGCGCACCCTACTTAACTTTCGTTGACAATTTCCGGGCGCTGGAAACGGCGCAGCTCGCGTAGCAGCCCAACCAGCAGCACACCGACAAGCGCCAGCGCCCAGCCGCTGGCGCTGGCGGATGCCGCCGGCGTCATTACCGCCCCTAAGCCGCCGAGCAGCGCCGCGCCGATGGCGTCGCCGGTGACGTTTTGCGCGGTCCACAGACCGTTAATCCGCCCGAGCATATGTTCCGGCGTCTGGGTCTGAATCAGGGTGTACTGCAGCAGCGAGCTAATAGCGCTCAGCCAGCCAAACAGCGCCAGGCACAGCGCGCCCAATGCCCAGTGCGGCATCAGGCTGAACAGCGCAATGGCGACAAACGATCCCACCGTCGTCGCCAGCATCAGCGCGCCCGGCCGCACCGTCTGGGCCAGCTGGCCGCTGGTCAACGCCCCCAGCGCCGCGCCGAGCGGAATCGCGGCGTACAGCAGGCCAATCTGTCCGGCCGACATCTGCCAGCTCCCGGCCAGCGCCGGATAGAGCACCCGCACCGCGCTGGCCATGGTCAGCAGACCGCCAAGCAGCGCAATCCCGCCGATAAGCGGGCTCCGGCAGAGGAAGGTCAGCCCCGCCAGCAGGGAGCGCAGCGGATGCTCGCGCGGCTGCGGAGGCGGCGGCAGCTGCGGCAGACGCAGCAGGGTTAAGGTGGTGATAAAGGTCCCCGCCGCCGCCAGGCCGAAGTTCCACGCCACGCCGCCGGTGGCCAGCAGCAGGCCGCCGATCATCGGCGAAATCACTGAGCCAAGGCGCACCGTCAACATAGTGATGGCCCCGGCCTGCATCAGGTTTTCCCGCCCCACCAGCGCCGGGGTCGCCGCCAGCAGCGCGGTCACCCCCAGCGAGGCGAAGAACCCGTCCCAGATCCCCAGCAGGTAGATCGCCGCCAGCGACGGCTCCGGCAGCAGGGCGTTCAGACACAGGCCGACAAAGCCCACGCCGCAGGTGCCGCGCGCCAGCAGGATCTGGCGTTTACGTTCATAGCGGTCAGCCAGCACGCCCCCCACCATCAGACCAACAAACATCGACGCCCCGGTCAGCGTCACCGACAGCCCGACCTGCCAGGTCGAATGGGTCATCATCTGGATCTGCACCGGAATGGCCACGCCCAGCAGGCCAAGCGACAGAATAGAGATAAAGCGAGCGATAAAAACGGCGCGAAACGCCGGGTGAGTTTTCAGCAGGCTGAGATTGAGCAGCCAGGATTGTCGGTTCATTACAGCGCCTTGTCGTTATTTTTAATACCCTTTTTACTGTGGGTCATGCTACCATAGCTGAATAAAATCGATAACGATAATTACTATCATTATCATATCAGGGATGTCAGTTATGTCGTTTTCTACGACCGCGGTACGCTCTGTCGCCGTGCCCGGATTGTTGCTATTACTCGCCTTAGCCGCCGCGCTTAGCCTGACCATCGGCGCCAAATCGTTGCCGATCGGCACGGTATTCACCGCCTTCAGCGGAACCTGTCAAAGCGCTGATTGCACTATCGTGCTGGACGCGCGCCTGCCGCGCACTCTGGCCGGTCTGCTGGCCGGCGTCGCCCTCGGCCTCGCCGGCGCGCTGATGCAGACGCTCACCCGCAACCCGCTGGCCGACCCCGGCCTGCTGGGGGTCAACTCCGGCGCCAGCTTCGCCATCGTCCTCGGCGCGGCGCTGTTCGGGATCACTTCCCCGCAGGAGCAGCTGCTGCTGGCATTCTGCGGCGCGCTCTGCGCCTCGCTGCTGGTAGCCTTTACCGGCAGCCAGGGCGGCGGTCAGCTGAGCCCGGTGCGCCTCACTCTCGCCGGGGTCGCCCTTGCGGCGGTACTCGAGGGGCTGTCCAACGGCATCGCCCTGCTCAACCCGGACGTCTACGATCAGCTACGCTTCTGGCAGGCCGGTTCGCTGGATATCCGCACCCTGCAAACGCTGAAAATTGTCCTGCTGCCGGTAGTGGTGGCGGGGATCGCCGCTCTGCTGCTGAGCCGGGCGCTGAACAGCCTGAGCCTCGGCAGCGACACCGCCACCGCGCTCGGCAACCGCGTCGCGCGCACGCAGCTGATTGGCCTGCTTACCATCACCGTCCTGTGCGGCAGCGCCACCGCCGTCGTCGGCCCCATCGCCTTTATCGGCCTGATGATGCCGCATATGGCGCGCTGGCTGGTGGGGGCCGATCATCGCTGGTCGCTGCCCGTCACGCTACTTGCTACCCCTGCCCTGCTGCTGTTTGCCGATATCATCGGGCGGGTGATTGTGCCCGGCGAACTGCGCGTTTCTGTGGTCAGTGCGTTTATTGGTGCACCGGTGCTGATCTTCCTCGTGCGACGTAAAACGCGAGGTGGTGCATGATTTACGTCTCTCGCCGATTACTCATCACCTGTTTGCTGCTGGTTTCCGCCTGTGTGGTTGCAGGTATCTGGGGATTACGCAGCGGTGCCGTCACGCTGGAAACCTCGCAGGTATTCGCCGCGCTGATGGGCGATGCGCCGCGCAGTATGACGATGGTGGTCACCGAATGGCGTTTACCACGCGTGCTGATGGCGCTGTTGATTGGCGCAGCACTGGGCGTCAGTGGCGCGATTTTTCAGTCGCTGATGCGTAACCCGCTCGGCAGCCCTGACGTAATGGGCTTTAACACCGGGGCGTGGAGCGGCGTGCTGGTGGCGATGGTGCTGTTTGGTCAGGACCTGACGGCTATCGCGCTGTCAGCAATGGTGGGCGGCATTGTCACTTCGCTGCTGGTCTGGCTGCTCGCCTGGCGCAACGGCATCGACACCTTTCGGTTGATTATTATCGGTATCGGCGTTCGCGCCATGCTGGTGGCCTTTAATACCTGGCTGTTGCTGAAAGCGTCTTTAGAAACGGCGCTAACAGCAGGTTTGTGGAATGCCGGATCGCTCAACGGCCTGACGTGGGCAAAAACCTCGCCTTCCGCACCCATCATTATATTGATGCTCATTGCCGCCGCCTTACTGGTACGCCGGATGCGCTTGCTGGAAATGGGCGATGATACCGCGTGTGCGCTGGGCGTCAGCGTCGAACGTTCGCGTCTGTTAATGATGCTGGTTGCAGTGGTGCTTACCGCTGCGGCAACAGCGCTTGCCGGGCCGATTTCCTTTATTGCTTTAGTCGCACCGCACATTGCCCGACGCATTAGCGGCACCGCTCGCTGGGGGCTAACCCAGGCGGCGCTATGCGGGGCGCTGTTACTGCTGGCGGCCGATCTCTGCGCCCAACAACTGTTTATGCCGTATCAACTTCCGGTTGGCGTCGTTACCGTCAGCCTCGGCGGTATTTACCTTATTGCATTGTTGATTCAGGAGTCCCGCAAAAAATGAGTGCTGTCCCCTCCCGTTTGCGCGGCGAGCAGTTAACCCTGGCCTACGGGAACAAGACCATCGCCGAGTCGCTGAACGTGACCATCCCTGACGGTCACTTCACCGCCATTATCGGCCCCAACGGCTGCGGCAAGTCGACGCTATTGCGCACCCTCAGTCGCCTGATGACGCCCGCCAGCGGCCACGTCTGGCTCGACGGCGCGCAGATCCAGCAGTACGCCAGTAAAGAGGTTGCCCGCCGCATCGGGCTGCTGGCGCAGAATGCCACCACCCCTGGCGATATCACGGTGCAGGAGCTGGTGGCCCGCGGGCGCTATCCGCACCAGCCGCTGTTTACCCGCTGGCGCAAAGAAGATGAAGAGGCGGTGAACAAGGCGATGCGGGCGACCGGGATCAGCGATCTGGCGCTGCAGAGCGTCGACACGCTTTCCGGCGGCCAGCGGCAGCGGGCGTGGATTGCGATGGTGCTGGCCCAGGAGACGGCGATTATGCTGCTGGATGAGCCGACCACCTGGCTGGACATCAGCCATCAGATCGACCTGCTGGAACTGTTGAGCGAGCTGAATCGCGAGAAGGGCTATACCCTGGCGGCGGTGCTGCACGATCTTAACCAGGCCTGCCGCTACGCCACCCACCTGATCGCCCTGCGCGACGGCAGGATCGTCGCCGAGGGGGCGCCGAAGGAGATCGTCACCGCCGATCTGATTGAACGGATTTACGGTCTGCGCTGCACGATCATTGAAGATCCGGTGGCGCATACGCCGCTGGTGGTCCCGCTGGGCCGCCGGTAATCTCCTCTTTCCCCGGCTTGCGCTACGCTGAGCCGGGCTACCTGCTGTAGCCCGAACTCAACCGTTACCCCAGAATCTCCCTGACCACCGGACCGATGGCCTCAAAGGCCTGCGGGGAGATGATATCGACGTGGGCGCAGTTCTGGCTGAACACCTCCAGTTCCCCCACCCACGGGCCCCATACGACCTGCGGATCCATCCCCTCCTGCCGCGTCTTCTCCGCCACGAACAGCGTCGCCTTGCCGTCAAACTTCGCGCTGTGCGCGGTGGTTAACAGCCGCACCGCATCGGCATAGTTGCCTTCGATAGCGCTGAACAGCTCGCCGGAGGCTTGCCCCTGCTGGGCGGCGAGGAACGCTTCGCGCTCGCGGTCGATCTCCGCCAGTACCTCGGGATCCAGCCCGTTGGCCTCTTTCTCTGCCCAGTTTTGCGTCTCCGGCGGCCAGGTATCCAGCAGGCCGAGGAAGGCCACCGCTTCGCCGCGCTGGCGCAAGCGGGCGGCAATCCCCTGGGCTAAGGTGCCGCCCAGCGAATACCCGAACAGGTAATAAGGGCCGTGCGGCTGCTGCGCCAGCAGCGTGCGCAGATGATGCTCGCACACCTCGTCGAGGCTGGCGGCGCTGGCCATCGGCCCCTGCGGGCGCGGCGACTGAATACCGGTAATCGACCAGCGCGGGCTGAGATAGCGCGCCAGCACGCTGAACTGCCAGGCGAAGCCGGAGGCGGGATGGAAGCAGAACAGCGTCGGGCCGTCGCTCTCGCGCAGCGGCAGAAGCGTATCCAGCCCCAGGCGCTGGGCCTGCTCATCGCTGAGATCGGCGGCCAGCAGCGCGCTCAGTTTGCCCACCGTCGAGGCCACCATCACCTGCCCCGGGGTCACCTGCCGCGCCAGCTGGCGGCTGAGCTGTGCCGCCAGGCGCATCGCCAGCAGCGAATGACCGCCAAGGGCGAAGAAATCGGCGTCGATATCGTTCACCTCGCAGCCCAGCAGCTGGCTGAAGGCGGCGGCGACAAGAGTTTCCATGCCGGGCTCCGGCGGCCGGCCGCTGCGCTCGCCGCCGAGGGTCGGCAGCGGCAGCGCTTTGCGGTCCAGTTTGCCGTTGGCGCTCAGCGGCAGCTCAGCGAGCTGCATCAGCACCACCGGCACCATATGCGGCGGCAGCTGTTCCGCCAGCCGCGCTTTCAGCGCCGCGGTATCCAGCGGCAGGCCGGAGTCAGAGACCAGATAGCCCACCAGCTGCCGGGCATCGCCGCCGGTCGCCGCCGCCTGGTTGAAGACGCAGGCGTGACTCACCGCCTGCCCCACGTCCGGCAGGGCCGACATCACCCGATCAATCTCGCCAAGCTCGATGCGCTGCCCGCGGATCTTCAGCTGATCGTCGCTGCGGCCAAGGTACTCCACCGCGCCGTTCGCCAGCCAGCGCGCCACGTCGCCGGTGCGATACATCCGCTCGCCGGGGGCAAACGGGTCGGCGATAAAGCGGCTGGCGGTGAGATCCGGGCGCCCCAGATAGCCCTGCGCCAGCTGGATGCCGGTGAGATAAAGATCCCCCGCCACCCCCGGCGGCACCGGGCGCATCGCGGCATCGAGAATGCGCAGCCCGGTGTTCCACACCGGCCAGCCAATCGGCACGCTGCTGCCGGTCACGGCCGCCAGCTCAGGGCCGCAGGCCGGATACCAGCTGACGTCCACCGCCGCCTCCGTCGGGCCGTACAGGTTATGCAGCGGCGCGCCGGTTAAGCGCTCCCACTCGCGGCACAATTCCGTCGGCAGCGCTTCGCCGCTGCAGAATACCCGCCGCAGCGTGCGGCAGGCAGCGACGCTGTCGGCATCCAGCGAGGCGACAAACGCCGCCAGCATCGACGGCACAAAGTGGGTGGTGGTCACGCCGTAGCGGGCGAAGAACTGCTGCATCGCCTGCGGGTCGCGGTGCGCCTCCGGCTCGGCCATCACCAGCTGCGCGCCGGCGATAAACGGCCACCAGAACTCCCACACCGACACGTCGAAACTGCACGGCGTTTTCTGCGCCACCACGTCGTCGGCAGATAACGGATAGCGATCCTGCATCCACAGCAGGCGGTTGACGATGGCGGTCTGGCCGACCATCACCCCTTTCGGCCGCCCGGTGGAGCCGGAGGTAAAGATGATGTAGGCGGTATGGTCTGGTTTTGACAGCGCCAGCGGCGCCTCATCCCCGGCGGCCAGCGGCTGCTGGTAGCAGAGGCTTTCCAGCCCGGGGATATCGCTGAAGCGGGCCAGCTGGTCCTCCGTGGCGATCAGCAGCGTCGGCCGGGCGTCTTCCAGCATCATCCGCAGGCGGTCGTCCGGGTAGCCGGTGTCCAGCGGCAGCCAGGCGGCCCCCGCTTCGACAATGCCGTGCAGCGCCAGGGTCAGGAACACCGAGCGCGGCAGGGCCACCGCCACGCTGTCCCCAGGCTTCACGCCGCGCTGACGCAGCAGCTGCGCGAGCGCCACCACCTGCTGACGCATCTCGCGATAGCTGAACTGCCAGCGGGCGTCCGCCAGCGCCGGCGCATCCGGGGTCTTCCGCGCCTGGTCGGCCACCAGCGCGCTGAGGGTGGTGGCAGGCAGCGGCACAGCGGTATCGTTGACCGCCGCCAGCCGGGCCAGCTCGTCGGCGGAGAGCATCTCTGCTTCGCCGCAGCGCAGCGTCGGATCGGCGGCGAACTGCGCCAGCAGCGCGGTCAGTCGCGCCATGTGGCGACGGAGCTCGGCTTCGTCGTACCGGGCCTTGTTGGCGAGGATCTCCAGCGACAGCCCGCCGGTCTCATCCGGGAACAGCGCCAGCTCGAGATCGTTGACCGGGCCGGTGGCGAGGGTGTGGGTCACTGCCTGCACACCATCGATATCCAGCTGGTAATCAAAGACTTTGACGTTCAGCACCGGGCCGAACAGCGGTTCGTCCCCTGCCGCTTTGCCGCTGTCGCGAACGATCTGTTCGGCGTCATAGCGCTGATGGCGGCGCATCTTTTTCAACTGACCGGCGAGGCGCATCGCCAGGTCCGCCAGCGTCTCCCGGGCGTCAATATGCACCGCCAGAGGCAGGACATTGAGCACCGGCCCTGTCGAGGTCAGCGCGGCTGAACCCATCCGACGCATAAAGATAAAGCCCGCCGCGTAGTCCATCCGGTTGCACAGGCGGCCCAGCCACAGCGTGGTGAGCGCCAGCGCCAGGTCAGCGGGCTGACACTGCGGCGCATGGCTGGCCAGGCGGCGGAAGGCGTCGGCGTTCATCTCCAGCTTCATCCGCCAGATATCGCTCCCGGCGGCGCGCCCGCCCAGCGGCGCGGCAGAGAGTGAGGCAGGCGCCGGTAACGCCTGGCGCTGGGCCTGCCAGAAAGCTTTATCCCGCTGCCAGGCCTCGCTGCCGGCGTAGCGCTGGTACTCGTCCACCACCTCGGCGAAGGGGGTGAAAGGCGACTCAGGAGTAGCTTCCCCCCGCTGCCAGGCGCGATAAATGGCGGCGATCTGCCGGGTTATCGCCGGGAAGCTGAAGCCATCCACCAGCAAGTGGTGATAACGCTGATACCAGTACCAGCGGTCGTCGCCGACGCGCAGCAGCTGATGGCACACCAGCGGGTTGCCGCCGTCGACGCGCAGATCCTGCGCCAGATCCGCCTGCATCCGCTCCGTGGCGGCGCGATGCGGATCCGGCGCCGTCCGCAGGTCAATGATCGACGGTTCGCCAAAGGTGCGGTCGGCCGCCACCCACTGCCAGACTTCCCCCTCCTCTTCCTCAAAGCGCAGGCTGAGGGTGTCCGCCTGCTGCAGACCGGCGACAATCGCTTTTCCCAGCAGCGTCGGGTCGAGGGCGCCGCGCAGTTCAACATAGTGGGCCACGCTCCAGGCGCCTGGCAGAGTGGAGAGGCGCTCGGCCATCCAGATCCCCGGCTGCGCGGCAACCAGCGGTAAACGAGTGGTCATTGTCAGCTCCTTATGACGCATGATGGGCGGGGGTCAGGGTTGACCAGTTGGCCGCCAGCCAGGCGTTGCAGGCCTCGGCCGACTGCGGGGGGCACACCACCGTCCAGCCGGCAGGCAGGTCGCAGTGCGCCGGCCACAGGCTGTACTGCTGTTGATCATTGCGCAGAATGTAAAACTGCCCTTGCGGATTGTCGAAGGGGTTACTGAATTGCATATCAAACTCCTGTCGTAAAACGCGATGCTAAGGGTGCGACAGCAGAGGCTGCCAGAGCTGGATAAGCCCTGCCGTCAGCCCGCCGCGCCAGCAAAGCGCATCATGCCCGCCGTCAACCTGACGCCAGAAAATCGTCTGCTGTGTTGTGGTGAGTTGCGCCAGTAGCGCCTGGTTCGCGCGAAAAATGATCGGTTCGCGTTGGCCCGCTTCCAGCCAGACGCGCAGCCCGGCCGCGGACACCTCACCCTGGCGAAGCTGTTCGCCGATAAAGCCCGTCCCGCGGCCATCACGGTGCGGCCACCAGTAGGAGCCTGACTGGCTGAGCACGCAGCCAAAGCGCTGCGGCCAGTTGAGAGCGGCGAACATCGCCGCCAGACCGCCGAAGCTTTGCCCGGCCACCACCGTCCGATCCGGGCGGTCGCTGAACGGGGCATAGCCGTGGACCAGCGGCAGGAGCTCCTCCTGCACCGCCAGCCAGAAATCGCGGTGACAGGGCAGCTCAACCCCGCGGCGCTGGTTGTCGATCGCGTCGATCAGCAGGTAGACCGCCGGCGGCAGTCTCCCCTCGCGGGTCAGGGCGGCCAGCGGCGACCACACCGGCATGCTCTCGGCCCAGAACTGGCCGTCGAGCAGGATCGCCAGCGGCCGCGTTTGCGGGTCGACAGCCTCGCCGGTGGTGTAGATCCAGACCCGGCGATGGTTGCCCAGACGCGCGCTGCGCCACTCAAGGCAACGGGCGGCAGGATGTGCCTCATTAAGCGGGTCCCAGCCAGGCTGCGCGGGGGCCTGCGGCATCTCCAGGGCGGACACGCCATGGCCGCGTCCGCCCCGCCAGCTGTGCGGGTTCAGCGGATCGGCTATCGCCCGCGGCAGCAGTTTGCGCCAGCCTTCGCGTAGCAGCGCGCGGTCGGGCGCGTCAGCGCTGAACACCTCAGGGGAAAAATCATCGTCACGGTCGGAGGGAATAAAACAGTAGCTGCCGCGCCAGGTCGGCGACAGCGTAGTGCGCCAGAACCAGGCGTCGGTCCCGGGGAGACGTTGCAGCGATTGCGGCCGCGCATTCTGATGGTGGTCGGTCACGCCGGTGATATAGAGCCATACCCGACGATGGGGAGAGCGGGTTTCATCCCCCGCCGGGTCCCGCCACCAGAACGTTACCTCGATGGCGTCATCCACTGCGCGGCACTGCGGCCCCCGCAGGGTTTGCCACCACTCCTCGCTTCCTGTCCTTAACATTCTGTCATTAACCCTATGTATAGCGTGACTTTTTTAATTAATTGTCATTATTTATTGATAATATTATTGATAACTATTTGCATTTGCAATAGCGTATTAGCGCGCCGTGGGAAGCGCGTCTTTCATCAGAACATGTCAAATCGGGCTTATTCAGCCAGCGACGGAGTGCCTTTGCCCGCTTTTGGCAACATTTATGCCGCCTCCCCTCCCGGTGGGAAGGGGCGTTTGGGGAACGTGGCGACAAAAAGCAGGAATAACAATGAATAACAGGATCAAATCCCTGGCCTTGCTGGTCAATCTGGGAATTTACGGGGTTGCTTTTCCGTTAAGCGCAGCGGAAACCGCCACCGACGATAAAAACAGCGCCGCTGAAGAGACCATGGTGGTCACCGCCGCCGAGCAGAACCTGCAGGCGCCGGGCGTCTCCACCATCACCGCCGATGAGATCCGCAAACGCCCCCCGGCGCGCGACGTCTCGGAGATCATTCGCACCATGCCGGGAGTCAACCTGACCGGCAACTCCACCAGCGGCCAGCGCGGCAACAACCGCCAGATTGATATCCGCGGCATGGGCCCGGAAAACACCCTGATCCTGATCGACGGCAAGCCGGTGACCAGCCGTAACTCCATACGTCTGGGCTGGCGCGGCGAGCGTGACACCCGCGGCGATACCGGCTGGGTGCCGCCGGAGATGATCGAACGTATCGAAGTGATTCGCGGCCCGGCCGCCGCCCGCTACGGCAACGGCGCCGCCGGCGGCGTGGTGAATATCATCACCAAAAAAACCGGCGATGAGTGGCACGGCTCATGGAACACCTATATGAACGCCCCGGAGCACAAGGATGAAGGCTCCACCAAACGCACTAACTTCAGCCTCAGCGGCCCGCTGGGCGGCGATTTCAGCTTCCGCCTGTTCGGTAACCTCGACAAAACGCAGGCCGACGCCTGGGATATCAACCAGGGCCATCAGTCCGAGCGTACCGGGATCTATGCCGATACTCTGCCGGCCGGGCGCGAAGGGGTGAAAAACAAAAACATCGATGGTCTGGTGCGCTGGGAATTCGCTCCGATGCAGTCGCTGGAGTTTGAGGCCGGCTACAGCCGCCAGGGCAACCTCTACGCCGGCGACACCCAGAACACCAACTCCAACGACCTGGTAAAAGAGAACTACGGCAAAGAGACCAACCGTCTGTATCGCAACACCTACTCGGTTACCTGGAACGGCGCCTGGGACAACGGGGTGACCACCAGCAACTGGGCGCAGTACGAACGCACCCGCAACTCGCGCAAAGGCGAAGGCCTGGCCGGCGGCACCGAGGGGATCTTTAACAGCAACCAGTTCACGGATATCGATCTGGCGGATGTGATGCTGCACAGCGAAGTCAGCATTCCCTTCGACTATCTGGTTAATCAGAACCTGACGCTGGGCAGCGAGTGGAATCAACAGCGGATGAAGGATAACGCGTCCAACACCCAGGCGCTGTCGGGAGGCGAAATTCCGGGCTACGACAGCACCGGCCGCAGCCCGTACTCGCAGGCGGAAATCTTCTCGCTGTTCGCCGAGAACAACATGGAGCTGACCGACACCACCATGCTGACTCCGGCGCTGCGTTTCGATCATCACAGCATTGTCGGCAATAACTGGAGCCCGTCCCTCAACCTGTCGCAGGGCCTGTGGGATGACTTCACGCTGAAGATGGGCATCGCCCGCGCCTATAAAGCGCCGAGCCTGTATCAGACCAACCCGAACTACATTCTCTACAGTAAGGCCAGGGCTGCTACGCCAGTAAAGA
>OGKZ01001492.1_pt1 | contig 15684 bp, 15 predicted proteins | sample 1572571 | NCBI WGS metagenome assembly OGKZ01 (sample SAMEA2581906, study PRJEB24529) | metagenome | biome: Human gut stool | place: China | collected 2011 | reverse complement strand
GCTATATGCTGGGGTACAACGATTTGAAAGATCCTTCTGTCAGCGGCTTTTTCCGGTTTCTTGCAAGGGTCGGGGACAACGGGATGAAAATGCAGATCGTGAAGATCGGATTTGGAGACAGACAATGAAGTATGCCGGGATGCCCATGGGGATGTGGATGCTGATGAAAGAACTGGGGCTGTACGACCTGACTCCCGCCCTGTGCCATCTGGACTACACCATGAGCGAAGCAGGCGGCGCGACTGACTTTGTGCGGCAGTACACCCTTGCCTCCGGCGGGCCCTACTGCGACTGCGGGTACAAAAAGAAAGGGTATAGAAAAACCATAAGTCATCTGCCACGCTCAGCGGAGCAAGAACCACACGCCCAGCAGGATCGCAAGGAAAATCAGGTTGGACAGGGTGAACAGCCCAAAATACTGCTTCTTCCCCTGTGGCAGCTCCCGTGCGATCTGCCGGTAGGAAATAAGACTGGCCATGGATGCGATCAAAGTGCCAAGACCTCCCAGATTGGTGCCGATGATGAGGGCTTGTGTCTCTGCCGTGAACCCGGACAGCAGCAGGGCGGCGGGAACATTACTGGTGACCTGCGAAGCAAGAACTGCCACCAGAACTTCCCGGCCGGTCAGAAACTCCTGCAGCCAGCCGGAAAAGGCCGGAATGCGCCCCAGATTGCCAATGAAGATGAAAAAAGCCACAAAGGTCAGAAGCAGGGAATAGTCCACTGCCCGTAAGGTGTGCGGGTCTGCAAAAAGAACGCAGACGAGTACAGCGGCAAAGGCGATGCCATAGGGCAGCACCCGGATCACGGACAGCAGGCAAACGGCAAACAGAACCAGATACAGCAGGATGATCTTCTGATCCCCCTGAGATGCAGAAGAAACAAGCTCGTCCACGGAGAGGGCGGCAGAGGTTTTCCGGCAGATCAGCGCTGCCCAAGCCAGCAGCAGGAGCAGAGAGACCAGGGTGTAGGGCAGCATAAGAAGCACAAATCCCCCGATGCTCATGCCGCTTTTTCCGTAAAGATAGAGGTTCTGCGGGTTGCCGATGGGAGTCAGCATACTGCCAAGGTTTGCCGCAATGGTCTGCATACAGACCACCGGGATCAGAAGGGAGCGGCGGACATCCGCTCCCAGACGGCTCAGAACCACGAACGTAAAGGGAACGAAGGTCAGCAGGGAAACATCGTTGGTGATGAACATGCTTCCGAAAAAGCACAGCCCGACCAGTACCAGCGTCAGCTGAAAGGTGCTGTGGGTACGGGACAGCAATGCCCGGCCCAGTCCATCAAAAAAGCCCTGCCGCCGCAGCCCGGCCATGACCGTCATCAGGGAAAACAAAATCGCCAGCGTGCGCAGGTCGATGTAGCCGAGATACTGCGCATCCGGCGGAACAAAGAAGGCGGAGACAACGGCCAGCACAGCGGCTGCGGTGAGGACCGTTTCCTGCTGAATGAATTGTTTGAGTAGTTTCATAGAGACACATCCTTGTAATTGTAAAGGCAGCCCTGCTGCGGTGCCGGACGGCCTTTTTTCGTATTTCAGAGCAGCAGCTCAAACAACCCGATCATCAGCGGCATGGTCAGGATGGAAAGCAGCGTGCTCAGGACATAGATCGCGCTGGAATGAGAAGCATCCCGGTCATAGAGCTGTGCCATGGAGGTGACCGTTGCACAGGCGGGGGTAATGGCAGAAAGGTAGACCGTCATCAGGATGGACTTGCCGTCCGGGATCCAAAGGGATGCGTGAACTGCCCAAAGCAGCAGAACGATGACCAGCGGAACACCCAGCAGACGCAGAAATACCGGCAGATAGTTGCGCGGGGTGCAGAAAACCTTTTTGAGGGGGACATCCGCAATGGCCATGCCTGCCAGCAGCATTCCCATGGGGCCGATCATATTGCCGACACTGCTCAGTGTGCTGGTGATCGGGGCAGGCAGCGAGACGTGCAGCAGGTACAGCAGAGCACCGGCTGCAATGGCGATCAGGTTGACATTGGTAAGGAGCTTGCGCCATTCCAGCCGGGCAGACCCCTGCAGGCAGGCGCTTGCATGGGTCCAGAGCAGTACCAGCTGTACAATGACAAAGGCGCAGGAGTAGACAACATATTCCTCCCCCAGCAGGGCCTGCACGATGGGAATGACCAGCGCGGCGGCATTGCTGTAAATGATATTGACCTGCTCCACGGCGTCCAGCTTGAGAGCTTTGCGGAACAGCGCATTCAGAAGCAGAAATACAACGTGCATTCCAACGGCGATGCCCATGGAATAAAGCAGCCCGGTGCGGATCTCCGGTGTATCCTTGATCTGAAAGGCGTTCAGAACGACACAGGGCATGACCAGATAGACAAAGACCACAGACAGCACCTTACTGTCCGATGCCTTCAACAAGCCGGTTTTCACAACGGCATATCCCATCAGCAGAATCAGAAATAGCTGCGCGATCTGCTGCATCAATAAAAGGCTGATTTGCATTTGGATCTCCTCTTTTGCAATTCGTTTTTGCAGCACAATCCTACTCCATTAGCGGGGCATCGTCAAGAGAAAACAGAAAAAATACGATTAGAGCAAGAAAAACGGATGGCTCCGCAGAACCATCCGCTAAAACTGGCATCATCAGTCTTTCCGGTACTTATATGCACCCTCAATGGCGTCAATTTCCGTGGGAATGCAGAAGTTTACGTCCTGATACATGGAAGAGTAGCCTTTTAAGCAAGGATCCCGGTGGACTGTAAAAACAGCACCAGCATCATCACCGGGGCAACATAGCGGATCATCACCCGGTAGAGCTTCTTGCGGCGGAAGGTCTTGCCGCCCCGCTGCATCTCGTCAATGACGTAATCCGGCGTCATGACCCAGCCGATCAGGATGGTGGACAGCAGGGCGATGAAAGGCATCATAACGCTGTTGCTGACATAGTCCATGATATCCAGCAGCTGAGCCGCAGAGCCGTTGGGCAGCTGCACCTCAAAATAGAAGATGCTGTAACCCAGCGCAATGATGGCGGACGCGGCCAGATAAATGACCGTCAGCACCAGCACCGTCTTTTTGCGGCCCGAGTGGAAGATCTCCATGCAGTTGGCGGTGATGGATTCCAGCACCGAGATGCAGGAAGTGAGAGTGGCAAAAATAGCAGTGACAAAGAACAGGATGCCCACGAAAGTACCGGCCTTGCCCATAGCGGCAAACACCTTGGGCAGCGAGACGAACATCAGGCTGGGGCCTGCACTCATGCCCTCGGTACCGGAGAACACATACACGGCAGGAATGATCATGGCACCGGCCAGCAGAGCCACGCCGGTATCGAAGATCTCGATCTGATTCACCGCTTTGTTCAGGTCTACGTCCGGTTTGACGTAAGAACCGTAGGTGATCATAATGCCCATGGACACGCTGAGGGAGAAGAACAGCTGGCTCATGGCGTCCAGCAAGATCTGCAAAAAGCGGCTGACGGTCAGCCCTTCCATGTGCGGGGTCAGGTAATAGCGTAGCCCTTCCATACCGGTGCGCATCTGGCCGGAAGCGTCCTCGTGGCGCAGGGTGAGGGCGTAACCAGCGATCACGACCACCAGCACCAGCAGAATGGGCATCATGTAGCGGGACACCCGCTCAATGCCGCCCTCCACGCCGTTGTACACGATGAAAGCCGTCACGCCCATGAACAGCAGAGCGAACACCACAGGAGACACCGGCGAGGTAATGAAGCTGGTAAAATAACCGTCCTCCGCAGCGGCGGCAGACTGTCCGGTGAGGTAGACCACCGCATATTTCGTGATCCACCCGCCGATGACGGCATAGTAGGTCATGATCAGAACTGGCACCAGAAAGGTTAGGATGCCGAGGAATTTCCACTTGGGGCGCATCGTCTCGTAGGCGCGGATGGCACTCTGCTTGGTGCGGCGTCCGATGGCGATATCCGAGGTGAGCAGGGTAAAACCGAAGGTCAGCACCAGCACCAGATACACCAGCAAAAACAAACCGCCGCCATCCTTTGCGGCAAGGTACGGGAACCGCCACAGGTTGCCGACACCCACCGCACTTCCGGCGGCAGCAAGGACAAATCCGATTTGTCCGGAGAAACTGCTTGCTTTCTTTTCCATGATTCTCAAACTCCTATCCTAAAAACCTATTGTAATATAGGATAACATGAAGTATCATATCAGTAAACCCAATAAAATTACTGCGACCTATAAATTTTACTTATGGAGCGTTTACAATGCGGGAACAGAAAGACCGATACGAGATATTCTTGAAAGTATGCGAAACGGGCAGCTTTTCCAAAGCAGCGGAGGCACTGAACTATACCCAATCCGGCATCAGCCAGATGATGGCAGGGCTGGAAGAGGAATTGGGCGTGCAGCTGTTCGCCCGCATCAACCGGGGCGTGACCCTGACAGATAACGGCACCCGCCTTTTGCCCTACATCCGGGAGCTGGCCAACCAGAAGACCCGGCTGCGGCAGGCGGCGTTCAATATCAACCACAAGGTGGAGGGCAAGCTGCGGGTGGGCAGCATTTCCAGCATCACAACGCTCTGGATGCCGGAAGTCGTGCATTATTTCAAGGAAAACTACCCGAAGGTGAAGATTGAAATTCTGGACGGCAACTATGATGAGATCCGGGAATGGATCATCCGTGGGCAGGTGGACTGCGGTTTCCTCTCGTCCATTGTGGCAGACGACCTGAAATTCTACCCGCTCCGGGACGACCCGCTGTGCGCTGTGTTCCCGGAGGGGCATCCACTGGCTGCACATTCCAGTGTGACCCTGCCGCAGCTGTTTCAGTATCCGCTCATCATCGAAACGCCCGGCTGTGATAACGACATCCAGCACCTGATGCTCAAATGCCCGGTGAAGCCGAATATTTTTTACAGCTTCCGGGACGATACCCTCATCATGGCGTTCGTGCGCAGCGGGCTGGGCGTGACCATCTCGCAGGAACTGGTGATGCAGGCGTTCGGCTGCCCCGGTGTGGTGTCCCGCCCGCTGGAGCCTGCCTGCTGCCGGACATTGGGGCTGGCGTTTTCCAAAACTGCCAGCTCGGTGGTGAGCCGGACGCTGCTGGAATATCTGAAATCCACTCGGTAGCGAAAGGATACACCGCAGATAAAATAAGAGCAAATAACGGAGAACGGTATAAAAGCCGCTCTCCGTTTTGCTGAATGGAGACGTGCAGTTGGAGCAGGATGGTGGTTCCTTGTTTTTCTTGTAAGGACACGGGATTCATGGTATTATAAAGATAAAGAAAAGTCTGTGCATGGCTACGCGAAAGGAGCAGCAGAGATGAAAGAAATGAATATTCCCGTTGGAGTTTCGGATTTTGAAGAAATTCGTAAAAATGGGTATTACTATATTGATAAATCGGGACTGATTGGAGAACTGATCAGTAGAACCGGAACGAAAGTGACGCTTATTACTCGTCCTCGACGATTCGGTAAGACATTGGGCATGAGTATGCTGGAAAGCTTCTTCGACATCCGCAAGGACAGCAGAAAACTGTTTGAAGGGCTGGAAATTACAAAAAATCAAGCGTTGTGCGATGAGTGGATGAACCAATATCCTACAATTTTTGTTTCGTTTCGGCAAGTAGACGGACTAAATTTCACCGGGGCATATGATATGCTCACAATGGTGATAGCAGATTTGTACAACAAACATCTTTATTTGCTTGATAGTAAAAGTGCTACAGAGTTCCAAAAAACAGCGTTTGCGCATCTTGCACATGGCAGTGGCTCCATAAAAGAAGTTAAGAGCAGCCTTATGCTTTTGACAACGATGATTCCTCAGAAGACAATACGCAATGAAATAAGCGCGGTTCAGCAGGAATTGCTATTGAAGTTGGAAATAAAATCAATCGCCATGCTAGAATATTCACCAAAACAAGATTCCGAGGCCTGCTGAAAACAGGATCATCAGAATTGGCGATGGAGCTGTTTTTCTGATTATTTTACAAATCAGATGTGTTGCTCCGAGCATGGCAAATACTGCGATAGAGCGCAAATCGGGCGCAAATCCGGCCTGTAAATCTGTGAGGCCAAACAGCGTAGACAGCGCCATGCTGAGCGCGGTCGCAAGGATCATCGCTACAACGCACGGACGAACTCCCGATAAAAAGGCGTTGACGGGTGCATATTTCATCAGATTCTTTAGTGCGGATGCAATTAAGAGAATAATCAAAAATGACGGCAACACCACGCCCAGCGTTGCAACAAATGAACCGAGGATTCCGCCCTGTGTTGAGCCGATAAAGGTTGCCATATTCACGGCAAGGGGTCCCGGTGTGGATTCAGATACGGCAATAAAATTCAGAAACTCGTTCTCTGTCAGCCAGCCGTTGGAAAGCACCCTTTCGCGTACCAGCGAAACCATTCCATAGCCGCCGCCGAAAGACAAGGCACCGATCATCAAAAAGTTCAGAAAGAGACGCAGATATATCATGACGTTTTCCCATCTCCTTTCCGGATTTTTCGCAGAAAGAAAACAACAAGCCCGACCGCGCCGCAGATCAGGATGTAAAACACAGAGGAAAACGAAACTGCTGTGATCGAGCAGCAGAGCATGGAAGCCATGACCAACGTGAGAAGCGTCAAGTTTAGTGTGTTTTTGTCAATACTTTTAAGCATTTTCAGCCCTGCGGTAAGGATCAGATAGATCACACATACCTGAATCCCGCGGAATGCGCAGGAAACCCAGCGCAAACTGAGAAACTGATCAAAGAACAGCGAGATAACATAAATTACAAAGAAAGATGGAATGCAGACAGCAAGTGTGGACATGGTTGCACCCGCAAATCCTGCAATTTTGTAACCAATGTAAGTCGCACTGTTGACGGCGACTGGTCCTGGCGTGGATTCGGCTACCGCAACCATGTCCAGAAACTCGCTTTTTTCAAGCCATTTTTTCTTTTCAACGAACTCATTTTCAAGCAGCGCAATCATAGCGTATCCGCCGCCAAAGGTGAACGCACCGATTTTTAAGAATGTGATAAATAAAGAGCAAATTAGTTTCATGCCTGTATATCCTTCCTTCTGCAAATAATACCTACAAGTAAAACACCCAATAGAATCAGGTAGCCAGACAACACCTGCGACACGCGGACACCTGGCATCAGATAGAGACTGTCAGTACGAAGTCCCTCTACAAAGCAGCGTATCAGACCATAGCCGATCATGTAAAACGGAAGCAGATATCCTTTTTTCTGAAATGCGGATAGGAGATCAGCATGACAATCAGCAGCAGTGTATTCAGTGCAGATTCGTAGAAGAACGTCTCCTGATTCACAAAATTCCCCCAACGTCCGATGGCTTGTCCAAGAACAAGGCTGGGAATCAGCGTATCTGCAAGCGACCAGAAGGAAAGTTCTTTGACCTTGCAGTAAATCAGTACAACAGCAACACCGCCGAGGATGCCTCCATAAATGGCAAGCCCGCCCTTATTGATTTGAAAAACGGAGAGAAGGTTATCCTTGTCCTGCTCCCACTCAAAAAGCACATAGTATGCTCTGGCACAGAGAATACACACGGGAATCATCCCATCTACGGGTATCTGAAAGACCGGAGAACAAGCAACGCTGGATTATCGACGAGGAAGCTGCCGCCGTTGTGCGCCGCATCTTTCAGATGGTCATGGACGGTCAGAGCGTCAACGGCATCGCCCGAACGCTGCGGGCCGAGCAAATCCCCATCCCTTCCGAACACTGGAAGCGTATCGGCTGTCCTGTTCGAGCCAACAGCTACCGCGACCCCTACGCATGGTCTGCCACCACCCTGGGTTATATTCTTAAAAGGCCGGAGTACCTGGGGCGCAAGGTGCTGGGCAAGACTGTCTGTGAGAACTACAAGACTAAAAGCACCCGCAGGACAATGCCAGAGGAACAATTTGTATTTGAGGGAGCCGTCCCCGCCATCATTGACGAAGAAACGTGGCACAATGTTCAGCGTTTGCGGGAAACCAAGCGCCGGACACCCAAGCGGAGTAATGCCCCTAACCGTTTAACCGGACTGCTCTACTGTGCCGACTGCGGCGCAAAGCTGACCCACCACAACAGTCTTGTCCAAGGCAAGTACATTGACGATGCTTTCACCTGTTCCAGATACCGGGCACCTATGGAGGATTGCACCATTCACTATGTTGCCACGCAAAAGCTGGAAGCGGCGATCCTCTCCGCCATCCAGCGGATAAGCTGGTATGTCCGCAACAACGAGCAGGAGTTTGTTCAGCGGGTTCGAAAGGCATCCAGTCTGCGCCAGGAGGAAGCAGTCAAGGATTGCCGGAAACAGATTGTCCAGGCGAAGAAGCGCCACGCCGAACTGGACGGACTGGTGAAGAAGCTGTACGAGGCCAACGCCACGGGCAAGCTGCCGGATAAGCATTTCAGCCGTCTCCTTGCCGAGTATGACGAGGAACAGGCCGCGCTGGAAGCCTCCATGACGGAGTGGCAGGGCTTGCTGGACAACTGGAACGCCGACCGGGTGAGAATGACGGAGTTTATCGACCTTGCCAAGCGGTACACCGATTTTTCGGAACTGACTACGCCCATTCTCAATGAGTTTATCGAGAAAATCGTTGTCCATGAGGGCAACGGACGGGGAAAGCAGCGCCGTCAGCGGTTAGATTTCTATTTCAATTTCATTGGCGCGTTTGAGGTTCCCGCCGACATTGTGACCCCGATGGAGCAGGAGGAAGAACGCCGCCAGCAGGAGGAACAGGCAGAGAAAGAGGAACGCTCCCAGGTGCTTGCCCAGGTTCGGTATGAGAGGTACAAGCAGGAGCGCCGGGAGTTTACCGCGAGGAAGCGGGCGGGCCTGTTGACCCCGGAGGAACAGGCGGAGGAAGAACGGCGGTTAGAGCGCAATCGGGCCTATCAGCAGAAGCAACGCGACAAGAAAAAGGCCAGTCAGCCAGAGAAGCCTCGCAAACGCTCACTGAAGGAACTCGCCAAGCTGGATGGAGCCGATCTCACCCCGGAGGAAGCGGAGCGGCTTGCGGCGCACCGCCAGAAGAAAGCCGAGCAGCACAAAGCGTGGCGTGACAGGCAGAAGTCCGCACAGCCCCCGAAGCCCCAACAGCGGACGTTGAAAGAACTTGCCAGATGTGCCGAGGCAGGTTTGCCTCTCACCCTAGAAGAAGCGGAACGGCTGGAAGCCCATCGCAATCGGAAAAAGGCGGCTTTGCAGGATTTGAAAGCCCGCGCCGAAACCGACCCGGTAGCGGCGGCAGAGTTGGCGCAGCAGAGAGCGCAACAGTCAGAAGCGGTAAAGAAGTCCCGTCAGAAAATGTATGCGGACGCTGCCGCCGGAGATCCCGAAGCCCAGGCCCGGTATGAACGTATGCTTGCCGCGAGGCGGGAGAACTACCACAGGAAGAAACAGGCAGAAGCCGAAGCTGCTCAAGTCAGCTAACGTAGATACAGAAAACGCCAGGGACAACGATAGTCCGTGGCGTTTTTGTCATTACTGCCGTTCCAGCAAATCCATATATTTCTGACGTTCGCCCTCCGGGACTTTCAGCGCCGCCATAGCCTGTTCAATGGTCAGCCCCATCGTTTCCATGAGGTTTTTGATAGAGGACAAGATACCTTTAGCAACGCCTTTTTCCTCAACGCCCTTGCTCAAATTACACATGACCGACACCTCCCTTTCCATTGTCTGCGTCATTTGAATGTCGTAATCGTCCTGCAAAATTTTCCGCTTTTCCGCCTCGCTGGTTTCGTTGGAGAGAAGCACATCCAGCATCCGCAATACGCCGTCATAATTTGACCCATCCGGCCCGCCAAGGCACAGCATGATGATGGACAGCAAATCATAATTCCTGATGGGTTCTTTGCCCTCGCCGACCAGATATTCTTCCACCAGCCGATACCGGGTAATGGTGTTCTCTCGATACTGCGGCGGTTTCATGCAAATCCAGATGGAGTAGACCTTCTTGATTTTCTCATAATGGGAGCCAGTGAACTCCCTGCCGTACTGGGAAGAAATCATGCGGCAACAGTAGTATATGCCACGCTTTATCAGCGGATAGCCGGGGTAAAAATCGTTCTGGGCCTCCACGTTGATGATGAGGGCAATTTGTTCCTCGGAGTCGGGAACGATGGCGCGGAAGCGAATGTCATAGGTGACTGTCCCCTCGCGCACCGATTTGTCCTCGGTGTCCATGCCGCTGATGACTGTGCCACCCTCGTCCGGCAGCACCGGGACGGCGGACACCTGGGGTTGGCCCTCAATGTACTTCTCGGCAATATCATTGACATCGCAATCCTTGTATTCTTCCAGGCAGGACTTCATAATCCGCGCCAGGATTGCCTTTTCAGACAGGACACGCTTACAGGCGGCATCATAACCCGCGCTGTCATCTGTGACGTGCAGTCCCTGGGCGATTGTCGTTTTGAGCTCCACCATCCTCACCTTCTTTCGTTTCATTCTACCACAGCTTTGCCAGCGCGTCCACTTCTTTTTTGAAAAGAGTTGCGTATGGCGTATACACGAGAGAGATATGGAGGTGCAGTGACAGAAAAAATTTATCTTAACAGGGTTGCTTTTGGGAATTTGATATGCTATACTATAAAAATCCAAGCAAAGGAGTTTATCAATATGCGGCAAGGTATTCTTAAATAAAATTTGATAATGGGAACAAAGACAAACGTCCTCAAGGAGAGGGCTTGGTTTTTGTACCCAATTTAAGAATACTTTTGCCTTTTCATTTCATATCGTGATAGACAACGGCCAGCCTTGGCCGCAGTTTTCATGTGTGTCCTACCTATCATCCCCAGCGGTAAAAGTATTTGTCGCTGGGGATTTTTGCGCCCTTCTGGGCCTTGTATGGAGGACAATCATATGAAAATCATCAATATTGGCATTCTTGCTCATGTAGACGCAGGTAAGACGACCTTGACGGAGAGCCTGTTATATACCAGCGGAGCAATCGAGGCGCCCGGCAGTGTGGATCAGGGAACAACGAGAACGGACACCATGTTTTTAGAGCGGCAGCGTGGAATCACCATTCAAACGGCGGTCACTTCCTTTCAGTGGCACGATTGTAAGGTCAACATTGTGGATACTCCTGGGCATATGGATTTCTTAGCGGAGGTCTATCGCTCCCTTGCCATTCTTGACGGAGCGATTTTGGTTGTTTCTGCAAAAGACGGCGTTCAGGCGCAGACCCGTATTCTGTTTCATGCTCTGCAAGTAATGAAAATCCCAACTGTTATCTTTATTAACAAAATCGACCAGGACGGGATTGACCTGCCAGGTGTGTATCAGTCTATCCGAGATAAGCTCTCCGCAAATATGATTATTAAGCAGAACGTGCAGCTTTCCCCGGATATATCCATCATGGAAAACATGGGGCTGGAGAATTGGGATACCGTGATTGCGGACTGTGATGAATTGTTGGAGAAATATATTGCCGGAGAACCAATGGACAAAGAAGAACTTCTGCGGGAGGAAAACAGGAGAATCCAAAGCGTCTCTCTGTTTCCGGTCTATCATGGCAGTGCCAAGGTAAACTTGGGAATCCGACAACTCATTGAAGCGGTCACAGATACATTCCAATCACCCACCGGGCAGAACAGCTCTGAATTGTGCGGAACTGTGTTCAAAGTTGAGTACGCAAACCAGAGCCAACGCCTTGCCTATCTGCGGTTGTATAGCGGTACGCTTCATTTGCGGGATTCCGTAGCCTTGGCAGGGAAAGAAAAACTGAAAATTACGGAAATGCGTATCCCCTCAAAGGGTGAGATTGTCCGAACAGAGATTGCCCATGCGGGCGAGATCGTCATTGTACCCTGCGACAGTTTGCGGCTGAATGATGTGCTGGGAAACAAACTGCTGCTGCCCCGTGAAACGTGGAGCGACAATCCTCTCCCTTTGCTGCGGACAACAATTGCACCAGAGAAACCAGAACAGAGGGAACGCTTGTTAAACGCCTTGACAGAAATTGCGGATACCGACCCGCTTCTGCGCTATGAAGTAGACGCTGTGACCCATGAGATCATTCTCTCCTTTTTGGGCCGGGTACAATTGGAAATTATCTCTGATCTTCTGGTGGAAAAATATCAGCTCAACACAACTGCAAAAGAACCTACCGTCATCTATATGGAGAGGCCATTGAAAGCGGTAAGTCACACCATTCATATCGAAGTGCCGCCCAATCCATTCTGGGCGTCCATCGGGCTGTCCGTCACCCCTCTCCCCCTTGGCACCGGAGTGCAGTATGAGAGCAAAGTTTCCGTTGGATACTTGAATCAGAGTTTTCAAAACGCTGTATTGGATGGTATCCGCTACGGTCTGGAACAAGGCGTGTATGGATGGAAGGTAACGGACTGTAAAATCTGTTTTGAGTATGGGCTTTATTATAGTCCGGTCAGCACTCCCGCAGACTTTCGGTCATTGGCACCTATTGTATTGGAGCAGGTGTTGAAAAAGGCGGGGACGCAGCTATTGGAACCATATCTTTCTTTTACACTCTATGCGCCGCAGGAATATCTCTCCAGAGCTTATCATGACGCACCAAAATATTGCGCGAGTATTGAAACGACCCAGGTTAAAAACAGCGAGGTGATTTTTACTGGCGAAATCCCTGCCCGCTGTGTGCAAGAGTACCGCAATGACCTCACCTTTTATACAAACGGGAGAAGCGTTTGTTTAACAGAATTGAAGGGGTATCAAATCGCCAGCGGCGAACCAGTTTTTCAGCCACGCCGCCCAAACACCCGGATTGATAAGGTGCGCCATATGTTCAACAAAATTCTCCCATCAATGATGGACTTATAAAATCCCTTTGGAACAAAGGGCGCACTTCTATACATGGTCTGCGACCATGTATCGTGCGCTCTGCGAGGCTACGGCCCGGACTTCCGAAAGTCCGGGCCGTTTGCGTCGCTCCGCTCCGTACAAGGGGCTGCGCCCCTTGCGCCGCTTTGCGGCTATCCCTGCGCCCTCGCTGGAAAGGTACATCCGCTCTGCGTCTGCACCTTTCCAGCGAGGCTAAAACCGAATACCGTTACCCTTGACCGTTTACCCGACACAGCAGGTAGACGGTCTTTTGTTTTGCCAAGAAGGAGGTCAAACACGATGGACAAGTCACGCGAAGAATTAGAGAAAGAGTATGCTGAGGCCACCGCTAAGTTGGAGCAGTACCAGCACAGAGGCCAGCGGTATGAGAACCGCATCCGCTACTACACCCAAGGCGAAAGGAAGAAGCGAAACCACCGACTTATCACCCGTGGCGGAGCGGTGGAGAGTATCGCCCCGGAGGTGCGCGGCATGAGCGAAAGGGCCTTTTTTCTTTTGATGGAAAAGGTCTTTTCCCTGCCGGAAGTTGCCGCCCTGGTGAGCCAAGCCACTGACCAGCAGGAAAGCGGATAATTGGCCCTGTTCCATCTCCACGTTACCCAGGTCAAACGGAGCGCGGGACAGTCTGTTGTCACGTCCGCCGCCTACCGAGCCGGGGAGAAATTGTATAGCGAATACTATGGCGAGGTCAGCGACTACACCCACAAGGGCGGCGTGGTCTGCACAGACATTCTCCTGCCGCCCCAGGCCCCCAACCAGTACCAAGACCGCGCCACCCTCTGGAACGCCGTGGAGAAGGCCGAGCGCGGCAAGAAAGCCCAGCTTGCATATAGCTTTGACATTGCCTTGCAGAACGAGTTTTCATTGGAGGAAAACATCGCTCTTGCAAGGCAATTTGTTTCGGAGCAGCTTGTGGGCCGGGGCATGATTGCCGACTTTGCCATCCACCAGCCGGACAAGGAGGACGGCGGTATTCCTAACCCGCACTTTCATGTTCTCTGCCCCATCCGGCCCATTGAGCCAGACGGCAAATGGGGGTGCAAGCAGCGCCGCCGCTACCGTCTGGACGAGGACGGGAACCGCATTATGGGAGAGGACGGCAAGCCCCTCTTTGACGCTGTTCCCACTACCGACTGGGGAAGCCCGGAAACACTGGAACATTGGCGGGAGGCGTGGGCCGCTATGGTGAACGCCAAGTTTGAGGAAAAGGGGCTGACCTGCCGCATCGACCACCGCTCCTATGAGCGTCAGGGCCTTGACCTGCTGCCCACCGTCCATGAGGGCGTGGCCGTCCGCCAGATGGAGGCCAAGGGCATCCCCACCGACAAGGGCGATCTGAACCGCTGGATAAAAAAGGCCAACAACATTCTGCGGGATATTCGGAAGAAAATCGCCGGCCTGACGGATTGGATTAAGGCCATAAAAGAAGAATTGAGCAAGCCCCAGGCCCCGACCCTTGCCGCCCTGCTGACCGACTACTATGAGGGCCGGAACGCCGGAGCATGGAGCCGCAACGCCAGGATTGGAAATCTTAAAGGTTTTGCCGAGGCCATCAATTTTCTGACCGAGAGGGGCATCGCTACGCTGGAAGATTTAGAGACCCATATCGCCGCCCAGAGTGAACGAACGGAGGCCATCAACACATCCATGAAAGCGAAGCGTGACCGTCTGAACGAATTGAAGGAACTGCTTCGCCTTGTTGACCTCTACCGAGACACCAAGCCCGTCTATGACGAGTTGCAGGGTATCAAGTGGAAGGGCAAGCGGGAAAAATTCGAGAGGGAGCATGAGAACGAGTTGAGGACGTTCCACATGGCCCGCCGGAAGCTGGACAAGCACCGTTCCCCTGCTGGTAAAATCCCCGTTCATGCGTGGGAACAGGAACAGGCGAGGCTTCACCAGGAGTACACAGCCGAGTATGAGCAGTACAAGCCTATCCAAGACGATTTGCGGCGGCTTCAACAGGTGAAGCGGAACGCCGATGCTGCCATACACCAGCAGGAGCAGACCCAGCAGAAACGCCGGGAGGTGGAGCGGTGAACGGCATTCCCCGACTGACCTACCAGCAGTACCGAGCCGTCCGGCGGCTGGTGCATGACTGCTGCAATTATGACGGCGGCAACTGTCTTGCTCTTGATGACGGCTGGGAGCCTTGTGTCTGCGTCCAGAGTATCACCTATTCCCTGGTCTGTAAATGGTTCCGCGCCGCCGTCCTGCCAACAGACAAGGGGTTGTGTGCCGCCTTGCTCCACCGAGGACAGGCGCGGCCCTGTGCCGAGTGCGGGGCGATGTTCGTGCCGCGCTCCAATCGGGGCAAATACTGTGACGAGTGCGCCGCCAATGTGCGCCGGAGAAAGAAAGCTGCCAGCGAACGGGAACGCCGCAGGCGTGGACATTTAGAGGCTGAAAAGCCTTGCAATCAGGGGGCTTGTGGACAGTCCTCAAAGGGGGACTAATACATTCCCCTTCCCCCACTCCAACGTGGGCGGCAAAATGGCGCTCACGTGGATTAACTTTGATGAATGATGAAAGGAGAGCCTATGACCTACGACCCCAGCATGACGATCACCAGCACCATCCCCGCCCCGGAGGGGAGCGACAGCACCAGCAGAGAGGGCAAGGCCATCCCCCTGCCCGTGATGGCGGGCGGCAACGCTTCACCCGCCCCGGACGTACCGCCACCCGATATGGTAAAGACCGTTGGCGGTGCGACCTTTGATATTTATTTCCATTTCAGCCAGACCAGCCGGGAAACCTTTACCGACAAGGTACTGCGCCTTATTCAATCCGATGTTGTAACCTCATAAAAATAATTTACTTTTTTCTCTATCCTTATTGACAAAACCCGAAGGGAACCATTTTGGTGGAGTGCGGAAAAATGCTCCAAAGGGGCGCACC
>OGKZ01001487.1_pt1 | contig 15733 bp, 13 predicted proteins | sample 1572571 | NCBI WGS metagenome assembly OGKZ01 (sample SAMEA2581906, study PRJEB24529) | metagenome | biome: Human gut stool | place: China | collected 2011 | reverse complement strand
AAATGGAGTAAACATAAGAAATGTCCTTGTATATCCTATTCCTATCGCCGTAATCTTATCATCCGCGCCCATAATGTGCAGAAGCTTATCCGGCGCAAACAGTCCAACAAGTATGAACAGCACGCTGAGAATACATGCACACATTATCGCATTGGAAAAATAATCGTCAGCATGCTTATCTCCCTTTGCCCTTAATATCTTGAATCTTATCGCTGAGCCAACGCCCATCATAGAGCCGAAAGCGAATATGACACTGAACACCGGCAGCACCAGATTAAGTACTGTTATTCCGTCTGCTCCCGCAAACTTTGATATAAAAAATGTATCAGCAACAACATAGCACGATATTCCAAGCATACCGAATATATTCTGCGATACATATTTAAAAAACTTTCTGCCTATACTCATTACATTTCTCCGTATATTATTATATGTATATTTTTATATTATTACTATTCTATTTTTGTATGACGTTATACGCAAATTATTAAAAATATCACACATTCTGCATAAACATTTTCTGCCCTCTTAACGTTGGCAGCTTTAGCATACCTGACACAATATGTTAGATATATACTTATATAATTTACATTATTATGGGGAATAAAGCAAATGTTTAGTTTTATAATACGTTTATTTAATTGATGAAGAAATGTAATATATTGAGTCAGAAATATTTTTAATTTTATCATATGCTTATTTAATTGATGAAGAAACGCAATATATTCAGTTAGGAATATTTTTTAGTTTTATCATAATTACATTTAACTTGTGTGAAATTTCATTGCTGATCGTATTTTATTTGACTTTCAAAATGTTTTAGTATAAAATTATTTTTACTGACGGATTAATTCTATTTTTATCAATCCGCATTATTATTAAGGAGTTTTATATTATGGCTAATATTACAATAATAACTGATTCAGCATCAGACATTTCACAGAATAACAATAAAGGTGTCACTGTACTTCCTATGACTATAACATTTGGCGAAGAAAACTATGAGGACGGCGTGTCGCTCACACCTGACAGCTTTTATATGAAGCTTATCGAAAGTTCCGCTCTTCCTAAGACCAGTCAGGTAAGCCCTTACGCTTTCGGGCAGGCTTATGAAAATTCTCTTAAAAGTGCCGACTATGTAATCGTTATAACTCTTTCCTCAAAGCTGTCCGGTACATATCAGAGTGCCTGTATCGCCGCTGACGACTATGACGGACGTGTATTTGTCATTGACAGTGAAAATGTAACTGTCGGCGAGCAAATTCTTGTCGACTATGCACTTTCTCTTATTGATAAAGGTATCGAAGTGAATACTATAGTCAGCCAGCTAAATACAATGAAGAAGCGCATACGCCTTGTGGCTCTGCTTGACACTCTTGAATATCTTAAGAAAGGTGGACGAATATCCAGCGGCGCTGCATTTCTTGGAAATGTACTCAGCATAAAACCAGTTATCGCCATTGTTGACGGTGAGGTATCTTTCCTTGGAAAAGCGCGCGGTTCCAAGCAGGGCAACAACTTTCTTATCCAGCAGGTTGACACTTATGGCGGAATAGACTATTCACTTCCCGTCCTTCTTGGCTACACAGGATGTTCCACTGTTCTTATGGACAAATATATCAAAGACAGTAGTTCACTGTGGGAAGGCAGAATACCAGTTCCCGATATCATACAGGTTGGCGCTACAATAGGAACTCATATCGGTCCCGGTGGAATAGCTGTTGCATTCTTTTCTAAGGAATAATATTATGGAATTATAATTTTGGTTTCATTCTTTATCTGGACAATTCATTTGGTTGAAATGTCAAAAGGCATTTATATCAATATTTAATAGAGTTTTTACTGCTTTTGACCTATGAACTGTCCAGATATGTGAATTTTTTCAATTTTTTTAAAATTATGCTTGACAAATTATTGTTTTATGTGTATTATATCACTTGTGTTCGCGTGAATTTATTTTCACACTTTCACTTTAATACATATGCGCGAGTGGCTCAGTGGTGGAGCACCTCCTTGCCAAGGAGGGGGTCGCGGGTTCGATCCCCGTCTCGCGCTCTTTTAGATAAAAAAGGACTTTCCCGATTGGGAAGTCCTTTTTTGTTATCTAAGAAGTGCGATGCACTTCTTGAAGCTTATGGCAAACAGGAAGGAAGAGCCTTTAACTTTCATTTTCAAAGCAATGTATATTATCCACTTGTCTGCTATGATGGAATAACAGGTGATTTAATTAAAATCCAGCTAAGAGACGGAACCAGGTATTCATGCACTGGTGTAGTTGATTTTCTCCAGCCTATTTTGTATGAATATCTGGTTGATGAGCTTGATGATATCACAAGAGAAAACAAAGTTGACTATGCTGTAGTTTATGGCGAATTCATGTATCAGGCAGCCTCTTGGCCTTACGAAAGACGTGTTGTCTGTAAGGTAGAGAAACCTGAGAATCAGATGACTTACATATATACATTTATTGTGACAAATATGGATTCATCCCCAGATTAATATAAGTTTCTGAATTTTGTTAGTGACTAATTAGCAATTATATTATATAATAATTTTTATATGGCTTTGTATATAGTTATTAGATAGGCTATGTATAATTATTGCGGGATTATGTAATAAACAATTTTTATTATAATAATTCAGATGCAGCAATAAAGTACCCAAATGTCGTTTATTTTAATATGATAACTATAAATAAGCAATTATATGCTATTGCATTTTAGAAATTTAAAGTGCGAAAGGATTGTATGAATTACAAAATTATGAAACAATTCATATAAATCAGTCAGGAAAATTACATTTTAATTCTGACATCAACAATATAAAACAATAGAAAAGGAACTTATTAATTTATGAAAGAAAGAGAACAATTTGGTTCAAGAATAGGATTTATTCTTGTATCAGCAGGCTGTGCTATCGGCCTTGGTAATGTATGGAAATTTCCATACATATGTGGAATGTACGGAGGGGCAGCTTTTATAGTTATGTACCTTATATTTTTAGCACTTCTTGGACTCCCTATTCTTATATGCGAATTCTCAGTTGGACGAGCAAGCCGCAAAGGTATGGGAAAAGCATTTGATGTACTTGAACAGAAAGGCACGAAATGGCATCGTCTTAAATGGATGAGCATAATTGGTTCGTATCTTCTTATGATGTTCTATACTATGGTTGGAGGCTGGATGATTTATTATGCATTTCTTGAATTATCTGGTAAGCTTTCTGGTCTTAATAGTTCAGAAATCACAGCTACATTTAATGGTCTGTTATCACAGCCTGGAATAATGTTTATATTTACATTTATCGCCATTATTTTATCATTTGGCGTATGTGCACTTGGACTTGAAAATGGTGTTGAACGAATTACAAAAGTTATGATGTCGCTTCTTTTGGGGCTTATAGTAATCCTTGCAGTTCATTCATTTGTTCTTCCTAATGCTTCTGTTGGTATTAAGTTCTATCTTGTACCTAATTTAAGCTTAGTTAAGCAGACAGGTATTGGGGAAGCCATATTTGCTGCTATGACACACGCATTTTTCACTTTAAGTATAGGTATCGGTGCCATGGAGATTTTCGGTAGTTACCTTGATAAGAAGCGTTCACTTACAGGTGAGGCGGTAAGCATTGTAATTCTAGATACATTTGTTGCTTTAATGGCTGGATTTATAATTATCCCTGCCTGCTTTGCATATGGAGTAAACCCTGACAGTGGTCCTTCATTATTATTTATAACTCTTCCTAATGTATTTAATAATATGACTGGCGGAAGAATATGGGGCTTTATGTTCTTTTTATTTATGTCATTTGCAGCTTTATCTACAATTATCGCTGTGTTTGAAGAAATCGTAGCTATGTGGATGGATATAACAGAATGTAAGCGAACCAAAGCCGTAGGTATTAATATTATAGCTATTACTGTATTATCAATTCCTGCAATTCTTGGATATAACCTGCTTTCAGGTATACAGCCTATAGGTGCAGGTACAACAATTATGGATCTGGAAGATTTCCTTGTATCCTACAACCTTCTTCCTTTAGGAAGTCTTGTTATAGTTCTTTTCTGTACAAGAAAAAACGGATGGGGATTTGATAACTTTGCTAAAGAAGCTAATACTGGAGATGGAATAAAGCTTCCATTATGGTTTCGAAAATATATGTCATATATCTTACCTTTGATAATTACAATTGTTTATATTAAAGGCTACTATGATACTTTCTGCAAACAGCCTTTAGGCATATTCATCGGCTGGATGTGTTTTTCTGTGTTACTTGTTGTTATAATATATCTTATAGCAATGCTTACAGGACACAAATCAAAACAACAGTAGAACATACAACAACTTAATTTCAATTTGATATTGGATATTACTTATAAAAAAACGGAGGTCTATTATGAAATTATTAGAAGATCGTATAAGAAAAGATGGAATTATAAGAGAAGGAAATGTACTTAAGGTTGACAGCTTTATTAACCACCAGATGGATATTAAACTTTTTGAGGAAATGGCTAAAGAATGGAAAAAACTATTTGCTGATAAGAAGATTAATAAAATTCTTACAATTGAGGCAAGTGGTATCGGTATTGCCGCTATTGTTGCAAGAGAATTTGATGTACCTGTTGTATTTGCCAAGAAGTCTAAAAGTATTAACCTTGATGATAATAACTTCAGCACTAAAATCCAGTCATTTACACATAGTAAAATATACGATGTGATTGTTTCAAAAAAATTCTTATCTCCAGAGGATCATATTCTTATTATTGATGATTTCCTTGCAAATGGATGCGCATTACTTGGTCTTACTGACCTTGTTGAAAGTGCAGGTGCAACCGTTGAAGGTATCGGTATTGCGATTGAAAAGGGTTTCCAGCAGGGTGGAAAGATTATAAGGGAAAAAGGTTATCAGCTTGAATCACTTGCAATCGTTGAAAGTATGAATGCCGCTGATAACACAATTACATTCAGACAGGAGATACATTAATGAACGAACTTACAGAATACATTCCGGTATTATATGCTACTTTCTGGTCATTAGTACCACCTCTGGTAGCCATTATACTTGCTCTTATTACTAAGGAAGTATATAGTTCACTTTTTATAGGTATTGTAATTGGCGGACTATTCTATGGCGGATTGTTTACTGCACATTTTAGCTTTGAAACTTCTGTTACACATATATTTAATGATGGACTTGTAGGTGTGTTATCTGATCCTGCTAACATTGGAATACTTATATTTCTTGTAATTCTTGGAATAATGGTATGTATGATGAACAGAGCAGGAGGTTCAGGTGCATTTGGCGAATGGGCTTCCAAAAGAATAAAGACAAGAACAGGTGCTCAGTTAGTATCTATTCTTCTTGGTGCACTTATATTTATTGACGACTATTTTAACTGTCTTACAGTTGGAAGTGTTATGCGCCCTGTAACTGACAGCCACCAGATTTCAAGAGCAAAGCTTGCTTATATTATAGATGCAACAGCAGCACCTATATGTATAATAGCACCTATTTCATCATGGGCTGCCGCTGTAACAGGCTTTGTTGAAAGTGAGGACGGATTTTCTGTATTTATGAAATCTATTCCTTATAATTATTATGCATTGCTTACAATATTCGCATTACTTATGTTTGTAATATTAAAAGTGGATTTTGGTCCTATGAAGCTTCACGAAGATAATGCTGCTAAGGGTGACTTGTATACAACACCTGACAGGCCATATGCTAATGCTAATCCTGATGTAATAAAAGGCAACGGCAAGGTTATTGACCTTGTATTTCCTATTGTTTCATTAATTATATGCTGTGTTATAGGTATGATATATACAGGCGGTTTCTTTAGCGGAACGCCATTTATAGAAGCATTTTCTGATTGCGATGCTCCTGTAGGACTTATGCTTGGAAGCTTCTTTGCAATGGTAATTACTGTATTCTTCTATGCTGTAAGAAAAGTTCTTCCATTTAAAGAATCATTTGCCTGCATACCAGAAGGCTTTAAAGCTATGGTTCCAGCAATCCTTATCCTTACTTTTGCATGGACACTCAAGAGTATGACAGACAGCTTAGGTGCTAAAGAATATGTAGCAGGTCTTGTAAATGGTGCTTCTGGAAGCCTGCTTAATTTCCTTCCAGCCATTATATTCCTTGTAGCGATATTCCTTGCATTTGCAACTGGAACAAGCTGGGGTACATTCGGTATACTTATACCTATTGTTGTTAATACATTTTCTGGAACTGATAATACTATGATGATTATATCTATATCTGCTTGTATGGCAGGTGCTGTATGCGGCGACCACTGTTCACCTATATCAGATACAACTATTATGGCATCGGCTGGTGCACAGTGTAACCATATGAACCATGTATCGACACAGCTTCCTTATGTAGTTGTTGTTGCCGCAGTATCATTTATAACATATATAATTGCTGGTTTCATACACAATCCTGTAGTTCCTTTAATTATAGGTATTGTGCTTATGACTCTTACAATTATTCTTATCAAATATATTGTAAATCAAAAACAATCTAATTCATAACAATATACGTTAGTGCCGGATTTACTTTTGGCACTAACTTCACTTTATAATTGATCAAATTAAAGCTATTAATACATTAGGAGTGCATATGAGTGAAACTAAAGTAATAATAATAATAGTGCTTTTATTTATAATTGCAGTACTTCCATTTCCAACCGGACTGCTCATTTATAAATTTAAATCAGAAAAACTTAAAAAACAGTATGCAGATGAAGCTAAAAAAGCAGACGAATCAGAAGACAGCAATAAATCTGTCAAATAAACGTAATGATAATAATCATTTAACAAATAATTAGCTCCCTTCTAAAAAGGTAAGTTAAATACTTAAAACTTGCTATTTAGGAGAGAGCATCTCAATAATTTTATTCTATGACTTGTTGTTTACTATCGTCAACGTTATAAGCAAATTGTGGTATCTGTGCAATAATGACCGCTGTGAATACTAATATACAGCCAGTAAGTTCCCTTGTGCTTAAATGTTCACCTAATAAAATCCAGCCTGCAAGTGCAGCAAATACCGACTCAAGGCTCAATACAATGGAAGTCACTGATGGCTTGGCATATTTCTGCCCAATAATCTGAAGAGTGTAAGCAATTCCACTTGACATAACACCTGCATATAATATTGGTATTATTGCTTTCATAATGCTGTTAATGTCTGCTTTATCAAATATAAGCATTAATATTCCTGACAATATTCCACTTGTTAAGAATTGTATACAGGATAATTTAACACCATCTGCTTTATCACATTTATCTACAGTAAACATATGTATTGTAAATGCAACAGCACACATTAACTCTAATATATCCGCAACATATATTTCGTCAATTCCACCAGCTATACATAAAAGATACATTCCTGCAATGCACACAAATGCAGCTATTATGGTAAGCTTATGAAGCTTCTGTCCCATAAATACTGAAGCAATCGCAATCATAACAACATAAGTCGCTGTAAGAAATCCGGCTCTTCCTGATACAGCAACTCCATCTGGATATGTATTAATCCCTATCTGCTGCAAATTCATCGCTATACAAAGTAAGATTCCGCATATAACGCCTTCTTTTATAGGCCATTTATTCGCATTAGTTAAATAATTTTTCTTATTAATAATGTAGTTTTTCTTATCTATATTGTAATTATTCTCACCTAGATTATCATTTCTATCAGAATATTTTCTCATATCTAATATTGCAATAACAACAAATAAAAATAATGCCCCGATAATATTCCTACAGGCATTAAATGTAAACGCTCCAATATTATCACCAGCACTTGTCTGTGCAACAAATGCTGTACCCCATATAAATGCGGCAAGCAATAATATAAAAGTTCCTTTTAAATTCTTCATAAATTAATAACGCTCCCTTTAAACAATAATGAATGTTTCCATAATAATTAATAATTTTCACACCATATAATAGTATATTAATCAAATATATTATGCAAGGTATTGAGAATTTTTCTTTTTAAGCTTAAAATATATACACTTATTTAAACAAATAAAAGATATTAAATCAGGAGGCATATGATAATGAAAGTATTAATGTTAAACGGTAGTTCACATATCAATGGAACTACATTTACAGCACTTAATGAGATTGGAAAAGCGCTTAATAATGAAGGAATTGACTATGAAATATTCCAGATTGGTGCAGATGCAGTAAGAGATTGTATTGGCTGTAACCAGTGTACACCAGATGGTTGTGCATATACTAAGGACAATGTTAATGAATTCATTGCCAAGGCAAAAGAAGCTGATGCGTTTGTATTTGGAACACCTGTATATTATGCCCACCCAAGTGGAAGAATTCTCTCTTTCCTAGACAGAGTATTTTATTCAAGTTCTAAGGTCTTTGCTTTTAAGCCAGCCGCAAGCGTAGCTGTTGCAAGACGTGGTGGAACAGTTGCTTCATTTGACGTATTAAATAAGTATTATGGAATATCGCAGATGCCCGTAGTAAGCTCTACATACTGGAATAATGTCTATGGCCGCAACGAGAACGAAGCAGTTATGGATTTAGAAGGCCTACAGACAATGCGCAACGTAGCTCATAATATGGCTTGGATGTTAAAGTGTATTGAAGCTGGTAAAAATGCAGGTGTCACACTCCCGGCTACAGAAAGAGAGGCTAAGACTAACTTCATAAAGTAATAATTATTGCATTTTGCCCTATAATCCTGTAGAATTATAGGGTAATTTATTTATAACATAACATTAGTAATAATTAATTATTCTATAATTTACACTGGAGGTCATTATGAAAGATTATTCTATTAATACTAAGTGTGTTCAGGCTGGTTATACACCATCGAATGGTGAGCCTCGTCAAATTCCTATTATCCAATCTACAACTTTTAAATATGATACAAGCGAAGATATGGGGAAGCTATTTGACCTGGAAGCATCAGGATATTTCTATACAAGACTACAGAATCCTACCAATGATCACGTTGCTGCCAAAATAGCAGCTCTTGAAGGTGGAACAGCCGCAATGCTTACATCATCTGGACAGGCTGCTAACTTCTTTGCTCTTTTTAATATATGTGAATGTGGCAGTCATATCGTTGCATCATCATCAATATATGGTGGAACTTTCAATCTTATTTCAGTTACTTTCAAGAAAATGGGAATAGACGTTACATTTGTTTCACCTGACGCATCAGAAGAAGAACTTAATGCAGCATTTAAAGATAATACCAGAGCTATGTTTGGTGAGACAATTGCCAATCCAGCTCTTACAGTTCTTGATATAGAGAAATTTGCAAAGGCTGCACACGCACATAATGTTCCTCTTATTGTAGATAATACATTTCCAACCCCTATTAATTGCAGACCAATCGAATGGGGTGCTGATATTGTCACTCACTCAACAACTAAATATATGGATGGTCATGGAGCTGCTGTCGGAGGTGCAATAGTTGATTCTGGTAATTTTGACTGGATGGCACATGCAGATATGTATCCAGGACTATGCACACCAGATGAAAGTTACCATGGAATTACTTACGCAGAAAAATTCGGAAAAGAGGGTGCATTTATCACAAAGTGTACATCACAGCTTATGAGAGATTTAGGATGTATACAATCCCCACAAAATGCCTTTATCCTTAATCTTGGACTTGAATCTCTTCATGTAAGAATGCCACGCCACGTTGAAAATGGACAGGCAGTAGCTGAATTTCTTGAAAATCATCCTAAAGTTGAATATGTCAGCTATCCTGGTCTTAAAAGTAATAAATATTATGAAACAGCCAAAAAATATATGCCTAATGGTGGCTGTGGTGTAGTATCTTTTGAAATCAAAGGTGGAAAAGAAGCAGCCGAAAAGTTCTTAAAGAACCTTAAGCTTGCTGCAATAGAAACACACGTTGCTGATGCAAGAACATGCTGTCTTAATCCTGCAACATCCACACACAGACAGCTTAATGATGAACAGTTAAAAGAAGCTGGTGTTCCAGCAGGACTTATAAGAATTTCCTGTGGACTTGAAGATAAAAAGGACTTGATTGCTGATATATCTGCAGCACTTGATACAATTTAAATAAATATTTATTATCAGCTTTGCATATTAAGCTGACAACGGCTCTGGACATTACTATCGCAATAATGTCCAGAGCCGTTACTAATTTTATGTGATTTTTATATAATTTTTAAAATTATGAAGCTTGTGTGTCCTAATATCTAGTGATATAATTAAATGTCAAATTATAGTAAATGGAGATTAAATATGAGTACAATTCTGCGTATTTTTATAAAAGATTTACGTGGCATATGCCGCAATATATTTGCGCTTATTATTGCCATAGGTTTATGTATTATTCCATCATTATATGCGTGGTTTAATATTTATTCTAACTGGGATCCCTATGCTAATACTGCTTCAATTAAGATTGCTGTATACTCTGAGGATACTGGTTTTGATATGGATGGCGAATATCAGAATATGGGTAATAGTATTATTGATAACCTCAAAGAAAATGACAAACTCGGCTGGACATTTACAAAAGATATGGAAAGCACAATTGACGGAGTTAAAAGTGGCAAGTACTACGCCGCAATAGTAATCGGTGATAATTTCAGCCGTTCAATGATTAATTTCCTTAATGATAATATGGAAACTCCTTCTGTTACATATTATGAGAATGCCAAGAAGAATGCTATTGCCAGCAAGATTACACAATCTGGAAAGTCTACTTTACAGGAAACTATTAATGAGACATTTATCGAAACAGTTGTGGTTACAATTCTTAATTCAACTGATGCTGCTTCTCTTACAAAGACCAATGTATTATCTGATATATCAGATAAATTAACGGATATAAGCAATAACTTATCTGAATACAATGCTTCAATCAGTATGTTTAATGCGAGTAATGACAGCCTTTCAGATACTCTTAAAAAGACAGATGCACTTGTAACTGATATGCAGAGTAATATGTCAGAAGAGAATATCGAGGCTTCAAAGAATACAGCTAACAATGCAATTGATGCTTATACTGCCAATATCAGTGCATCTCTTACCAGGTTAACTGATATTAACACTAAACTTACTGGCAAAATTGAAACATTACGCGGAAAGATTGCAGACTATAAGAATAATCACACACTTGTTACCAAGCTTGATATTATCAAACAGCTTGGCGAACTTAACAGTTTAATGAATGAAGTTGTTAATGCTACTAATGAGTTTAATAACAGCCTTAAACCAATACTTGAACATTTCAAAGATATTGATAATGATAACGGCTGTCATAACCAGTTCTTATATGACAGCCTTATAAGTTCACTTGATCTTATGCCTGCACTGCTTAAGACAGCCGCACAGAATATAACAACATTTACACAGTGGTATACAGACTCTAAGGCTGACCCTGCTAATATATTTACATATATGGATGATGCACTTGTACAGTGTGAGAACTCTATTAATTCACTTAATAGTATACTTACATCAAGTATTAACGATTCCGTTGGTAAATCTGGTGAATTGTTTAAGACTTCAATCAGCTCTATCTACGACTCACTTATATCTGCTTCCGACAGCCTTTCTGCCATAAGTACTATTATTAATGGCGTAGACAGTACACTTTCTAGTGTTAATTTCACATTAGATACTATGGGGGAACTTATAGGCAATGTACAGAATACTTTAGATAAAGCCAATACAGAGCTTGCTGCATTAAAAGACGATGGAAAGTATGAGCTTATGCAGAAGCTTCTTGATAAGGATTCATCTGAATATGGCGAATTCTTCTCATCACCTGTTAAAGTTACAACTGAAAATGTATACGAAGCCGTTAATTACGGAACAGCAGTAGCACCTTTCTATACAACACTTGCTTTATGGGTTGGAGGTCTTCTTCTTACTGCACTTATCAAGACATCTCCTGATGACAGGGAAGAATTTAAAAATGCTACATTAACACAGAAATATTTCGGACGATATTTAATATTCTGGCTTATGGGACAGATACAGGCAGTTATAACAGTTCTTGGTGATATATATTTACTTAAAATATACTGTGTTCACCCTGGAATATTTATGCTTACCGCATCAATTGTAAGCTTTGCATTTACATTACTTATATATACACTTACACTTTCGTTTGGTGATGTCGGTAAAGCTTTAGCCGTTGTTCTCGTAGTTATTCAGATTGCTGGTTCAAGTGGTACATACCCTATTGAACTGTTACCATCATTCTTTAGAAATGTATATATATATTTCCCATTCCCTTATGCAATCAATGCCATAAGAGAATGTGTAAGTGGTTTCTACAGATATGATTACTTCATACTTATGGGACAACTTATGTTATTTGTTATAGGTACTTTATTCCTTGGTCTTTTCCTAAGAAAGCCATTTATGAAGCTCAATCATTATATGCATCACCGTATGCACGATACTAAACTTATGTAGATTAATTGATGAATGAGGAGGAGTTTATGTCTGATATTAAAGATGAAACATCTGTAAATATAGATACTGCTGCGAAATCAGTAGATATGATTAAAGACTATTACAATAGAGAACACAAACGTAACAAAGACAGAATCAAATACGGAATAATAGCAATGTTAGTAATTCCCATTATATTCCTTACCCTTTTATTTGTTGTAAACAGCTCTAAGGTTATATTTCTTGTAATGTGGATTGCTTCTTTATTTATTATAAGCGGCTATCTTATTGCCATTGAATATAAAGATTATAATATGACCGAAAATCTTAAAGATATTGTTGGTAATGAGTATGATGACTCACTTATTGATACAGCCAAAGCCATATCAGATATTACTAAGAATTATATCAAGAATGGAGGTTCAGAAGAATAATATGAAAAATATATTTCGAGTATTTGCTAACGACTGGAAAAGAATTGGACGAAATGTTGTAGCTTTAGTCGTTGTAATGGGACTTTCTGTTCTTCCATCATTATATGCCTGGTTTAACATTTTATCCAACTGGGACCCTTATGGTTCTGACTCAACATCTAACATAAAGGTCGCTGTAGCATATGATGATACCGGAATTGATATTTCAGGTATGAATGTAAATATAAGTACCAATATTATAGAAGCACTTAAGACCAATGACACTATCGGCTGGGTATTTACTGATACGTCAGAAGAAGCCATTGAGGGTGTATGGGCAGGAGATTACTATGCAGCATTGATAATGCCTGAAGATTTCTCACGAGATATGGTAAGCTTCTTAGCTGATAATATGACGCATCCAGAGATTATATATTATACTAACCAGAAGAAAAATGCCATTGCCCCTAAGATAACAGACAAAGCCAAGACAGCAGTACAACAACAGGTTAATGCTACATTTATAAGCTCACTTACAGAAGCTATAATGAAATCTGCCGATATTGCTGATAATATAGGTGCAATTAAAGACTCTGATGGTAATAATATTAATAAGGAAAATGTAAGCGGCAACTCAATATTAGATATATTAATAGCCAAATTACAGGTTGTTAATACACAGGTGTCTACATTTGACAGCGTGCTTACTGCCGTTTCCAATATAATAAGCACAGCACAGTCAACATCTGATACTGCAGCAGCTATATCGCCAGATTTATCAGTGAAATTTGACAGTGAAAAAGCAATTCTTAATGAATTGAATAATACTATAGGAAAGAGTAATCTTATAGACTCAACAATATTTGCTAATATTGCCAATGATATTAATACAATTCAGGGATATATGAATTCTGTCTCTGAAATATATGATGATATGGGATACAATGTTGCAGATTTTGATAATTCAATAAGCCAGATGGGCAGTTCTATTGCTAATACATCAGAGCTTGTACATAACCTTGAGAGCCAGTTATCAGACTCAATAACCAAGCTTGTTGATTTTAAGAGCAGTGGTACATATTCATTATTACAGACTGCCGTCGCATTTAATACAGAAGAACTTGCATCTTTCATATCTGCTCCTGTTACTATCGGAACAGTTGACTTGTATCCAATTGAGAATTATGGCTCAGCTATGTCACCATTCTACTCAGTATTATCAATATGGGTTGGTGCATTAATATTAGTTGCCATTATCCATGTAAAGGTTCATCCTTTTGGCGGATACAATATTACCTCTGTTCAGGCTTTCTTTGGAAGATATTTAACATTTTTCCTTATAGGACAGGCACAGGCATTACTTATAACACTTGGTGATTTATTCTTTATTGGAATACAATGCCTTCACCCATTTAAGTTCTGGTTAGCGGCATCATTTACTTCATTCGTATTTACAATGATTACATATTCACTTACAGTTGCCTTTGAAAATGTCGGTGAAGCCGTTGCTGTAGTTATTATGGTTATTCAGGTTGCTGGTGCTGGTGGTACATTCCCAATACAATGTCTTCCAACTGTATATCAGGCAATATACAAATATCTCCCATTCACCTATGCTATGGACGCCCTCAGAGAATGTGTCGGTGGAACATATAGCTGGTATTACTGGAAATGTATTATTGCATTATTGATATATGTAGGTATATGCTTATTTATCGGACTTGTCGTTGCCATACCTTGCAGAAAACTTAATGCTACAGTTAACAAGAGCAAGGAGAAATCAGGAGTAATGATATAAAATAATATAATATTAGATACAGAAATAGAAAAACTAATTTCGTATAATAAATATGAATTAGTTTTTCTATTTTTATTGATTTCAGCTTTAATTAATGACTAATTAACTTATTGCTGTCATATAATATGTCTTATAATAAACAAAATGCAACATTTTATATTAAAATGTTGCATTAAAATTTATAATTCTATTCTTATTTACATTCTATATATCGTCACCAATTTAAAATACTTTACCCTGTTTACTAATTTAATTTAATATAAATTATCATTAATATTATAGATTAATATTCAAAAATACAGAGTCTTTATCATCCTGCTTAATTCCTAAATATCTCCTTGTTATTTCATAAGAAGAGTGATTGTATATATCCATTAATATTGCTGGTGGTGTACCACATTTCCAGGCATAATACCCAAAAGTCTTTCTCATAGAATGACAGCTTATCCCGCTTTCCATATGAAGTTCATTAGCTGCTTTCTTAATAATTCTAAAAGCCTGTGAACGACTCAGTGGCTTACCTTTTTTCTGCCCATTAAATATATAATCACATTTTCTTATATTATATAAGCTCTCCATATACATACCAAGTCCCTGCTTTATATTGTCATTAATTGCAATTCTGGTCTCTTTATTAGTCTTTTTTTCTATTATTATTATATGTTTAAGAAAATGTTTATTTTTAAAATCATACACATCTTCCCATCTTAAATGCAAAACATCACTAATTCTCAACGCAGAATTCAACCCAATACATATCAATACATAGTTTCTGACATTCGGTCTATTGTTCAAATAAAATTCCTTAAACAAATTTAATTCATCATTACTTCTTATAGGTTGTGCTGTACTCAATAATCAATACCTCCAATATATAAATGCAACATTTTAATATAAAATGTTGCATCAACAAGGAAGTAAATGTGAATAGTCCAATTAGATGCGATTATTCATAGACAAGGAGGTTAAGGTGTTAAAACTAACAATCAAACCCGGTGAGTACATCAACATCGGTGATGACGTAAGAGTTATCTATTCAGGAGGCTCAGAAGGGAATATTCATCTTTTAATAGATGCCCCAA
>OGKZ01001470.1_pt1 | contig 15905 bp, 10 predicted proteins | sample 1572571 | NCBI WGS metagenome assembly OGKZ01 (sample SAMEA2581906, study PRJEB24529) | metagenome | biome: Human gut stool | place: China | collected 2011 | reverse complement strand
CAGTTGTTAATAGTGATACTTAATGCTACATAACCGTTCTCTTCCTTATCTCCGATGCGGATGTTAATGTCCCACTGATATCTGCGGTCGAGATATTCCTGGTCCCCCATCGTTTCTGGTTTACTTTTCAGCAAGTAGTCAATAAGGTTTATGGTTGTTTCTCCTCCAATGTCTATCGCTTTTCCTGATGTTTGCTCCGTAATGGAAAAAGGCATAGCGACATCTTTGACGAATCTAAGCGTGTGGAGCCGGGTCTGAAGAGATAGTTTGTTGTCTTCCTCATCTGCACAAGGGTGGTAAATTATGTTCTTGTTTCCATCTCCAAAATTATTTTTATAGTCATAAATACTGTTTGCCGCTATCAATTGTATATTGTATTTTGAAAGATCGACCTGATTGCTGCCTCGTGTAATGCCTATCGTTATATCATTGGTATTACGTATCAGGCTGACAGTTTCTGTATTGCTTATGTTCTCCGGAGAAAACATTTGCAGGGGACCGCTATGCCATAATGCATCAAGATGATTGTTGCTCATGTCATTATCGGGTTCGTATTTTAAGGCTAGTTTGTCTATCGGATCACCTGCAGTCATTGATGATAGCCGGTAAAACTCATCTGTTTTTCCAGCCCATATAACAGCCGTACAGCCTTTCAGTCGATAGGGTATCAGCATACGATAGTCCGTATTTTTCAGCGGATTACCTTTTTCGATGAATGTCTGAAGATATTTCCCTTCTGCATCGAACACATAGACTTTTACTTCCTCCACCTGATCGGCAAACCAGTCTTCATTTACCATGTTATAGTCATACCTGAATTCAAGAAAAAGGTCACACTGGTCGAGATCGTCATGAAAGACGTCGCAACCGGTAATCCCTGCCGCCATAAAAGCGGCAAGGATTATTATGTATTTCTTTATGTGTCTCTTGATTTTCATCTATTAATGCAAATCAACACCTTGTGTCCAGTAAGTCCATGGATTGATAGTGATTTTTACAGAAATGTATGCGTCTGCTTCATCATCATCGGTACCCGGAGGTGTAGGATTAGTAGGATCAGGATCAGACGGGTCGGGAATCCACGGTGTTCCGGGACCGCTCACGCTCTGAAGTTCCAGGTGATACCAGTTGTTACGTACCACACCGTATCTACCTAAAGCCATTTTGGTTGTTACATTTTGATCATGACGAATCAGGACATCGTAATAGCATACAGATTCATGATAATAACGTACGGCACAGAAGCGTCCGATGATACCGGTTTTCGCAGTAAATTTGTCTGCGGTAAGAGCAGCTACGGCGGCATTAATGGCACTTTGTTCAGTGACACTTTCAGCCACGAGCTTTGCTTTCTTTAAGAATATAGGCAAATCTACTTTCAACCCGCTACCATCACTATGCTTCGTATATTCCTCTTTAAGTGCGTCTAATGTATAATAGTTTCCTTTCCAAGAGAAATAACTACTATTTTCGTTCAAACCATAGGGAGTGTACTTAGCCTTTACTACCACCTTGGTGGTGAATCCTAATTGCTGTGCCTTAGCTTCCATTGTATTTTCCAGACAATACAGACTTGATCCATTTGTTTGTACAACAGCAGGTATATCGTCACTTTCATTATCTATATTTTTCAGATAATCGAAAGCAACCATCAGATTGGCTTCGTCTGTTTTTTTATTTCCAGTATTAATAACGGGCTGTTCGCTAAGCAAATAGTTATTATCTCGACGATAAACCGCTCCATTCGTAGCATTGTCATAAGTGATAAGTTCACTATACAGTTTCACACTCTTGTTGGTAACACTCAATTCCCAACCACCGAAAGTAAATTTGGCACCATCAGGTTTTGTAGTAAAAGCTTCTTTAACAGCAAGCTCTACTTTTGCACTCAATCGATCTACAGAGATTTCTGCAGGATGGTCTTTTGCTTCTTTTTTTGCCGCATCTATTTTGTCTTGGGTATATCCATCCGGCTTATGTACCGTTACTCCCATCAATGCTCCTTCTATGCCAGCTCCTTCGCCTACACTCGCCATCATGAAATTATCATTGGTAGCGATGTTGGCAATAACTGCCTCAATGGCAGTGTTAATTGCAGACCAAGGTTTACCTTTTACAGCATCCGCAGTTAAATTCCACCCTTTATTCCCGTCGGTGTAAGGATTGATAACCACAAATACTTTTTTAGTCTTCTCCGGTACTAATTGAGCTTCACTAGCTGCAGCTTCCGGGGGCCCTGTCCCCTCTACACTTGTTCCTCCGCTATTCCCAACAGTAAGACCATCAAAATTAACCACATCAAGGCACACATCTTCCTCGTCAAATAATAAAACTCTGACTGTCCCTGCTTTACTTTCCCGGTTTTTCTACTACATTCTCTGCTCTTGTAGTGGATGTGTGACTTTGCAGGGAAAGCGACAGATACGCCTTTCCATTCAGTTCACCGCTCGGAATATTCCCTTCCCGAGCATCATCACTACTACAGCCGGCAAACATAAAAGTCACCAATGTAGATAATAGAAAACTTTTTGTTTTCATCTTTGTTAAATTTTAAAATGTTGTAAATAAAATGATAATTATAATAAATAAAAAATCAATAATCTAGTTTAGTCATTGATCGAATATCTTCTTCCTTTTTATTCAATTCCTCCAGATTGAAATATGCTTGTTCCAATCCGGATTCGGCAGCTTTGATTAGATGTAGCTTTGCCTGTTTATAGTCGCTTTTCAACAGGTACAACACTCCTACGGCATTTTCATATTCCGGTGCAGAAATCTCTGCTTTCTTAAGATATTTTTCTGCTAATGCAATGTCTTCTCGCGAAAGTGCAGCCGAGGCAGCATTCAGGTTGGCAATCTTATCATCAGGAAAGAGACTGACAGCTTTTTCAAACAATTCTATAAACTCCGGCGATCCGTTTTTGTAAGTGAGAGCGACCAAATAAATTTCATTCAGGCTCAAATTTTGTGGCCGACTATGAATCAGCACTTTTGCCTGTTCTATATTAAAATTCTGAACATCGTACTCTATTTTACAGATCGCTTTACGCAGATGTGGGTAATACTCACGCAACATAAACCGATAAGGATTGCCCTGTTTATATAGCATCAACGATTTCTTGCGACTGGTATTCGTTCGGTAGTTTATTTCAACTGGTATGTGATCTATAATATGAAGAATTCCATCCTTTTCTGCCATGTCAGACTCTGCAACCATTTTACGTAGTCCTTCCCAGTTTTCGCCACCATATTCCACCTTGTATAATTCTTTAGAGAAAGGGAAACGAGGGAGAAGGTAATTAACAAGTGCCTTTGCACGTCCTTCGGAAAGCTGTTTGTTAAAAAGGACAGCACCCTCCGGTGAAGCATAACCAATGACTGATATTCCACGAATGGTAATAGTTGTATCATTTCTCACTTCGGCAAGCATAGAGGATATTTTTTCCAGTTCGACCGGGTTGTTCATGTAATCCGGCCTTATGATGGTCTTTGATACAACAAAATCCAGGAACGCTTCACATGACATCTCACGTTTTTTTACAGGTTCAACTTGTGGGCGGACATAACTGATATGCGGGACGATGTGATATGGAACAGGCGGTTGCTCCAAAGTGACGGTACCGAAAAGCGGAAACGTCGATAATAACTTGCCCGGTTTGCAACAGCCCATTACTTCCTTTTTTATATCCAAACGTGCATCTTTCATCCACGATTCGAATGGAATGACCAAGGAATATCGAATTTGTTTTTCTTCGGTTATTCCATATCCTTTCACAACATAGTACGGAGCTTCCGACTGGTAAAAATCACGTTCCTGTGTATTCATTAAAGCCAGTTTACGTTTCAGGTTTTGGAAATTACTATGCCCTTTGACAGAAATCTCCGGTAACTCCAGTTGGTGGTTTGCAGCAATCAATACCGGTATCAGTTCTATCGAATGATTGGAACTGACTTTTATTTTATCAAGGTCATAAAGCACTTGAATATGTAGGGAATCCCCCACTTGTTGCAATTCGATGGCTGTTGCTTGTATCGTTCCTTTATACCATTTGTCCGGCAGGTTTTCTCCATATAGTAATGGAGAAACGAGCAGTGACAGAGGCAACAGCCATAGGATAGATTTTAGATTTATCATGTTTTTGTTATTTTATAAGAAATATAAGTGAAACTGCTGCTTTAGTAGGTCCGAAATAGTTGCGATTTTCTGTTCCGGTCTTTTCACCACAAGTCTCGCATCGGAACTTGTCATAATGTAGTCTGACATACCCTATACCTATATTTGCTTCGAGACTCCAACGATTGCCTAAAAGAAAATGGTAGCCGTACGAAATGCCTCCGCCTATTCCCCATCCTTCATAGCGATAGTGACCGGAATCATCTCCAAATAGAAGCGGCAAATGATGACCGGCTATGTTGTACTGTCCGCCTAGTATATGTATTCCCCAAAAATGTCCGCTGAATCTTTCACACGTCCAATAACGATATTCTACCGAGCCAAGCCAATGCACCAGTTTATTGTTTGAGGATGAATGAGCGGATGTAAACCAGTTGAAGCCAGCACCCAGATCTACTGTACCTCGCGGTGAAATCCCGAATTCGGTTTCCAGATTAGGTGAACTGGCGTATGTACCGTAGAGTAGGTTTGTTTTTACCGCTATCTTTTGAGCCGCACATTGTGAAATGCTTCCCCAAAATATAAAAAAAAGAATTGCTATGTCATGTATCTTCATTAAAATGCGTATATTTATTGCTTATTCGCTTATGTTTATTTAAATATTATATGCTGCAAATTTACAAAAGAAATATATATTAAAATAAAACGTTCTGAAATTGCACACAGATTCCGAAATTTCACTCAAAATAGCCACATAATCATCTAAGAAGCGAGTTTTAACACTCTCAAAAAAGGTTTATCCGGTAAACATTGTTAAATTATTATCCAACTTATTCAATTATCTTTTGTGACATACTAAACGTTTATACACGCGCAAAACAAACGATGTGTAAGGGTGGTTATTTATATTTACATATTACTTGTGGTACTTCAATTATGCGTTTTGAAAAATCAGAATATTACAGCTAGTTTTGTTCCCGGATTTTAAGGAACCATCCGTTTCTTTAAAAGGAACAAGGCGTTCCTCGGTGAGAAACAGGTCGTTCCTTTAAAAGGAACGGCTCCTTGGTTTTAAACCAAAAAACAGTATCTATAATACACTGTATATCAATTTATTATAAAAAGAAGAATTCCGTCCCGATAACCATGGGAATATTCTCAATAAACCAAACGGAATTCACAGTCCAAAGGGCTGTATATACATACTTTTTTATTACAAACTTAAAAAAAATCCCATGGTTACAGTTACAATTAATATCAAGCCATATTTGGCTGGATATATGTATGTCCGATATCGACAAAGTTTAGAACCCGATCCAGAGAACCAGTCTCATTCCTCCTCTCCTTCTCCTTCTTCTTCCAAACGACTTATCCCTATCCATCTCTCCCACATTACTCCAGTTTATCACTTCCTTCATCAACTATCTGTCCCTCATCCGCAAAATACTTCATGGAAAGAAATTGGGAATATTTGCTTTGTACTGCCCAAACCGCGTAATGGGAAGAATCCGGAAGTCTATAACTATATCGGAAACGATAGTGCATTGATTATAGAAAAGGAAATAGAAACGGAGATGAAAGCGGAATTATACTCCTTTCTATTGGAAAATAAGTTCAATAAAGGAGTGATGTTTAAAAAGTCAATAGAACAATTCGTAGAACACTACGAAATGGTAGGACTGGTACAGGAAGAAACGCTGATGAGGGCATTTCAAAGATGGAGGAAGTTGGTGAAAGAAGAAAAAGCTATAAAACTATAATGAAAGTATATTGATTTTGATTTAATATTCCATAAGGAAACGTGATATACTATACTAATTAATTGGAAGAAAGAAGGAACTTTTCTATCTTTGCTAATATTAATCTTTTTCGCTAATTGATTAAGATAAGAAAGGAGAAAATAATATGACCCTCAAAGAAAAACAATTAGAGTTTATTATCTATTGTATAGAGAATACAGCTGAACGGTTAGGACGCTATAGTGCGGATGTATATAATAAACTAAAAGAATTAGGTGCTATAGACGGCTATATAAATGCTTTTTATGATACTTTGCATACCCAAGGCAAAGCCTACATAGTAGATTCTTTATTAGAATATATCTATCATCGTGATCCACAATGGTTACCGGAAGATTATCGTCCTTTTCAAGTTTCGACACAGCCAGCCAAAAGGAGATAAGTCATGTTAACTGTTTATCATGGTTCTACTTACCGTGTAGAACAACCTTCTTTTGTTATTTGCTGTCTTTCACAGCCTCTTCAATTCGAGATACTAATTGCGGATTGCTGGGACGTGCTGTAGTTCCGAAATCTACAATTTGCCCTTTTCTATTAATCAACAAATAATAGGGCATTCTATCTATTTTCCATTGTTTGCGAATTTTCTGTAAGTTATCTTTTCCAAAAGAATCAGATGCATAAATACATTCAATTCCCCGGTTTTTCAATGAATACTCATTCAGACATTCTTCCCATTCTTCCTTGGGTTCACTTACACATATGGAATATATGACCAGGTCTTTGGTGGAATACTTACTCCGCAATTGTTTCAAAGGTTCCATTTCTGCCAGGCATGGTGGACACCACCTAGCCCAAAAATCGAAATAGATCACTTTTCCGTGATACTTCTCAAGTATATTATAGATGGGTTCCATGTAAGGCATAGATGTTTTTAGCTTTGAGTTTTCGTGAAACTCACCATATAATAAATTATTGGAAACTGGTTGCGGATTTTCCAGGTAAGATTTAGTCTGATTATATATCTGCATCACTTGTGCACGCAAATGCGGCATTTTTACAATCGAATCAAACTGTGTATGCCTCGTTGTTAAAGCAAGTGTATCATTTGCATTCAAAGAGCCAACTGCCATTTTGGTATATATATACTGGTTCAGTTCATTCTCTCCTACTGCCGACATAATCTCTTCTACAGATGGATTTTTTTTATCTTTGTAAGTTATCCCATAAGCTATATAGCGTTCTACCTCATTGGCAATATCATATAAACGTGCCGAAAGAATCCCTTTATTATAAAGCTTATTGATTGCAGGCAGAAGTTTATGATATCGGTCCATTTCTTTTTTCGTTTTAAACTGGCATTGGTTACCATAGGATAACAAAGCGTAATAATAGTCCTGTTTCAGTAACTCTTCAGTAAATAACGTAACATCTTCCATTGGCTTATACTTCGTCAGATACTCGTTTCTTCGCTCCAAACGAAAGTCATATTCCTTCTTTAATTCAGCCTCAAAATCCTTAATATTCAAATTCGGGTTTATACTATAATTCTGTATGTAATAGTAGGCGCTTTCTGTAAATGCCAGTATTTCTTGATTCAACTTCTCTGCATCACCTGTTACTTTGGGATGAAAAAGATCTTTGAAGTCTATTTCCACATGTATGCTATCTCCCGGGTGGATATACAAATGTTCTGCATAATTGCGAATGGAAACTTCTCTTAATTTTGCATAAACCGGAAAGCGGAATGAAAATGAACCATCTTCTTGTATGGGGGTACGATATTGATTTTCCATTTTCCAAAAAAATGGAATGATGAGAGTTAATTCCCTTTCTTGAGGATAAAAGTCCCGGTTCAACACTTTTCCTGTGATAACAGCTTCTTTAATATATTCTTTTGCTAACGAATAACTTTCTTCTGTCTGTACAGATGATTCGAATTGAGATTTTGCCCGGTCTTTTTGCCCGCATCCGGCTAATAACAAAGAGGTTATTATCAGAAAGGAATAATAGTGTTTCATCGTGCCTGAATATTAGAAAGTTTGCAAATCTAAATAAATAAGAGTTCTTGCTCCTAAATATATGAAATTAATTTTAGGGGCAAAAACTCTTGACAGACAATTCGTCTCAATTTTAAATCTTTTACAATATATACATTTAATTTGCGAGATAAACAGACAAAGCTATAACCAGCGCACAAACTTCTTAATATACCAATTCTTCACGATCTGCGTCAAAATGCAATAAGAGAGCAAAATCCCAACCAGCCAGGGGAAATAGCTCAAAGGAAGAGCTGTCAATCCGATGGAACGGCCGAAAGCGGTGAAAGGAATAAGAATACCTATTGCCATGATTAAGAAGGTCAGTCCCATCACAGGCCATGTGGCACGGCTTTGTATGAACGGTATCTTGCGGGTACGTATCATGTGGACAATCAATGTCTGTGATAACAAACCTTCCACAAACCATCCGGTCTGAAACAGTGTCTGATGTTCGGGGCTGTTGCAGCTAAATACGTACCACATGACCAGATACGTGATAATATCAAAGATAGAACTGATGGGACCTACATAAATCATAAAACGACTTAGATCGGACGCATCCCATTTACGGGGTTTCTTTAGGAACTCCGGGTCCATACGGTCAAATGGAATGGTTGTCTGTGATATGTCATACAATAAGTTCTGGATCAATAGATGTATCGGCATCATGGGCAGAAACGGCAGGAATGCACTGGCAAACATCACACTGAACATATTACCAAAATTGGAACTGGCAGTCATCTTTATGTACTTATTGATATTGCCGAATGTCTTTCTTCCTTCGAGCACTCCGTCTTCCAATACCATCAAATCTTTTTCCAACAAGATAATATCTGCGCTTTCTTTGGCTATATCCACAGCAGAATCGACTGATATACCAATGTCCGACTGACGCAATGCACCTGCATCATTGATTCCATCTCCCAAGAACCCTACCGTATTGCCTTGTTCCTGCAACAGAGAGATGATTTGCGTCTTTTGTAATGGAGTCAGTTTTGAAAATAAAGTGGTATCCTTTACCGCTTCTTTCAATGCTGTTTCGTCCATATTCTATATTTCTATCCCGGTAAGAAAATGACTGGTATCAATTCCTACCTGCCGGGCAATCGCTTTCACTACGACATCATTATCTCCCGATAGAATTTTCACTGCTACTCCATGCGCATATAATTGTTCGATGGCTTCGGCAGCAGAAGGTTTCGGAGGATCAAGAAAAGCAAGATACCCGATCAGTACCATTTCTTTTTCATCTTCGATGGCAAAATTACAATCTTTCTCGATAAAACTTTTCTGGGAAACTGCCAATACTCTCATCCCCTGCTGATTCATTTCTTCACTAATCATCTGTGCTTTGATTTTCAAGGCATCAGTCAAGGGATGAATCTGCCCGTTGAACTCGGCATAGGAACAGACATCGAGAACCTCTTCTACCGCTCCTTTGGTGATGATTTGCCGCTTTCCCTGCCTGTCTTCTATTACAACAGACATTCTTCTGCGCGTAAAGTCGAAAGGTATTTCATCCACTTTGGTATAGTCATCCTTCAGATGTTCCAGGCTCAAATCTCTTACATGGGAAAGAATCGCTTTATCCATCAGGTTCCTTAAACCGGTTTGGAAATAACTGTTAAAGTACGCATGACGAAGAATACGTTTACTGTTGTCGTCACTGCCATCTGCATTGATATATTTCTCCAATACGATTTTATCGCAGGTCAATGTACCGGTTTTGTCAGTGCAGAGTATGTCCATCGCTCCAAAATTCTGAATGGCATTGAGATTTTTTACGATTGTTTTCTTTTTGGACATGGCTATCGCTCCTTTGGAAAGGTTGGCAGTTACAATCATCGGTAACATTTCCGGGGTAAGACCAACCGCAACGGATATGGCGAATATGAAAGCCTCAAACCAGTCCCCTTTCGTAAAACCATTTACGAAAAATACAAATGGAACCATAACCAGCATGAAACGAATCAATAAAAAACTAACCTTGCTAATGCCTTTGTCAAAAGCTGTAGTGGCACGATGTCCGACCAGACTTTTGGCTATTGTACCTAGATAGGTTTTATTTCCCGTCTCAAAAACAATTCCTTTTGCCGCACCGCTAATCACATTGGAACCCATGTAGCAGATATTGTCCAACTCTATGACACTTCCTTTACGAAACTGTTGTCCCTGTACTTCCGGAAACTTTTCTATCGGTTCGGACTCTCCTGTCAATGAAGCCTGACTGATGAACAGGTCTTTCGAATCGATGATCCGAATATCAGCGGGAACCATGTCCCCAGCTGCCAAATACACGATATCCCCCGGGACGAGTTCCGTAATCTCGATCTCTTCTTCATGCTCTCCCGCACGTTTGGCAAGACATGTGTTTTTTACCATTTTCATTAAAGAATCCGTAGCCTCACTTGCTCGCCATTCCTGCCAAAAACGCAGGATAGCACTGAACAGCACCATGGATGAGATGATAATGACTCCCGTCCATTCCTGCTCTCCGGGATCGGCCATCAGTACATCCAGCAACAAGGATATAATGGCAAGTCCGGTCAGAACGCCAATGAAAGGATTGATAAACGTTTTGATAAACAGGATAAACGGATTATTTTTCTGTTCATGTACCACTTCGTTTCTTCCATAAATGGATTGTCGCTCTTGCACTTCTCCCTGTGTTAATCCAAGCTTGGTTGTCTGCAAGTATGAATAGATTGACTTACCGGGTTGTGTGGCAACCAAAAATACTTTCTCTGAATTGAATGTGTACTGTGGTGAACGCAGTTTTTTCTTCCATACCATACTCTCTAATTTTTTTAAGTTACTAACTGCATTTATTAATTCGATGCAAAAGTAAGGAGGACTTCACCGGGAAGCTGTTAGAGAATGATTAGAGTGGTATTAGAAAACGATTAGAATTTCTTAGATATGCGGGAGCTTCACCACAAAGGTAGTGCCCTCATCCTTATGGGAAGATACGGTAAGTTCGCCTTTGTGAAGGTGGATGATCTTTTGTGTCAAGGCCATACCTATACCATTTCCGGGAGCTATATTCTTGTTTTCTCCCCGATAAAACAGTTTAAACAGGTTTTCTTTGTCTGCATCGGACATTCCTACGCCATTATCAGACAAGCGGATAATAGCCCATTGTTCCCAATAAGCTATCAGGACGGATGAAGTCCGGTTGGAAGAGTACTTGCAGTTGTTCTCTACCAGATTCACAAAGGCAGTAGTCAACAGATAGCTGTTTCCGATTACGGTCAGCACATTATCTTCCTCAGCTTCCTGCTCAAATACTAATTCGATGTGATAATCCGGATGGGCTTTTAATACCAGCTCTCTGGCGTCCAGCAACAGTTCGTCCAAACGGACTTCTTCCATCGTTATCTGTTCCGACTGATAGTCCGCTTTTGCCAAATTCAATAATCCGTCGATCAGGTTTACAATTCTGTGAGAATCCTGCAATGCATTGCCGATAGCTATCTGATATTGCTCGGAACTTCGTTCTTTCAATAAAGCTAAATCCAGTTCAGCTGTAAGGGCTGCCATAGGAGTACGTAATTCATGAGATACATTACTGACGAACATCTTCTGTGAATTGAAAGACTTTTCCAGGCGTTCCAGTAAAGCATTAAATGTCGTACTCAATTCTCCCAGTTCATCCTGTTCATTCTTTACGGGCAATCTTTTATCAATATGCGATGCCGTGATTTTCTCCGCTTCTTTCACGATGTTACGTATCGGTTTTAAAGTGCTTCGAGACAGGATATAGCCCACAACCACTAATACACTCAATCCTCCGATAAATAAGAGAATGAGCATATTCCTTAGCGCATCCCGGTTAGCGTACCCGTAACCGTCATAAGCTGCGGCAGTAACCACATAGTCTTTGCCTTCAAACGGATATACCAGTCCTATGGCCTGATATTCGTCCACATAGAAATTGATGTTCTTCCGCTGCAAAATACGCTTTATCATTTCCGGAGTTTCTTTGACAATATCGTTTTGCAGAGCATCATGATATAATATTTTAAAATCTGTTGTATAGACGGCAACCTCTACTTCATTAATAAACTTCTGATTATTCAGGTAAATAGACTGCATGGTTTTGGCATCTACTTGATCCTTAAGGAATAAATGTGCTTTGGTTATAGCTTCACTTTGAAGATTACGAAAGAAAGCATTACTACGCGAATGTTCACTGACATAGTAGACAGCCATCACAAAAACAAAGAATACCGCAGCTGTAAGCCCTGCATATTGTAGAGTCAACGTTGTCCTGATCTTCATAATTTATCAGTCAGTATGAAACCCATTCCGGCTTTGGTATGAATAAGTTTCGGTTCAAAGTCCCTGTCTATCTTTTTGCGGAGATAGTTGATATATACATCTATGAAATTCGTTCCTGTATCAAAATGGGTGTTCCATACTTTTTCTGCTATTTCAACCCTGCTCAATACTCTTTCGGCATTTTCTACCATATATAACAGTAAGTTGTATTCTTTAGGAGAAAGTTTAATGGATATGCTGTTTCGTTCTACGTCTTTACGTTGAAGGTCAATACGCAAATCTGCATAGACAAGTTCCTGCGGCAATTCCTGTGCATTACCCGCCACACGTTTCAACAGCACTTTGATTCTGGCATTTAACTCTCTGAAATCAAAAGGTTTCACCATGTAATCGTCTGCACCGGCATCGAAACCGTCCAGTTTATCGTTCGTCGATCCTAATGCCGTCAACATCAATATAGGGATATGGGGATTGGTTTTGCGAATTTCTTTCGCTAGTTCAAATCCGTCCATCTTAGGCAGAACGATGTCAGATATAACCAGATCGAATGTATGCGTCTGAAAAAGCCGTAAGCCCATCAGTCCGTCATAAGCCACCATTGTCTGATAGCCATTTTCCTCTAGTCCGTTCATCAGCAAACTTGCAACCCGGGGTTCATCTTCTATAATTAGTATTGTGTACATAGGAAAGAACTCGTTAATCTGAATCTATAAAACGAAACAAAAATAATGATTATTCCCCACTTATAGCCTTTTTCCTTGAAAAATCGATGAGAAGGCCAAATAAAAAAGGTATCCAACGCAATGTGGATACCTTTATATGATTCATTTACATAAACCGGAAAATGACTCGTCCGGTTTGTGGCCCATTTACCCATTTGGGTTGTGAAGAGGGACCACACAAATCGGTGGAGTTTACTTTATTACGTACCGGAGGAATCACGTTCAGGACAGAGATTCCGCTTTCGGGGAGAGTATAAAGCAAACGGTCGCGGCCATCACGAGGCTGATATACTCCGATATACGCGTCGGGAGTTTCGTTTGTCAGACTGATAGTGCCTTCTTTCGTTTGGATATTCATCCAGGAAACATCACCAAAGTATCCTTTGAATTCGGGATATGTGAAGGTCTCACCCGGAATAGGATCGTTATAGTCGTTTTCCCATACATCGTATTGCGTTCCGTGAATACGGTTTTGCCATACACGGTAAGGTCCGGCACCCAGCCAGCGTTTGCTGATTACCTGATCTTCAGGATAGTCGAAACGAATACCCATCAAGTCTACAACACCGGAGAAATTGTAGGTGTAGTCCAAAGCCAAATCCCCACTCGGGTTGATTGTCCATTGAGCTTTATCCAAATTACCCAGTTTATAATTGGCGGTAACAATCAGATCACCTCCATCTTGTTTTACGTCCAGTTTCGTAAATACGGCAGCATCAGGGAATTCGCTGTATGTACGGTCTTTTTCTTTTGCTTTCTCATCATCATGGTTATAGAACTGATCCAATGAGCGGTCTGCGCGACGGGCTCCAATAAAACGGGGACCATTGGCGAAGTTAATCTTACGGTTATCTACAGATACCCCTTTCAGTTGTCCGTCTTTCTTTGAGAAGATGAATGTACGCTTATTCGCTTTCACAGTAAGCTCATTTTCTGTCTCTGTATAAGCAGGACGACTGGACAAGGGAGAAAGCTGTTCTGTCTGCTGATTCAGTTGGTTGACCGGGAAAGTCCAGCGCCAAAGTTCATGGCCGTATGGATCGATTGCTGTCAGGAAGAGGGCGTCTGCATTGGGGAGGATATTTGTTTTTATATCCAAAATGCCTGCCGAGTGAGCAACCACGTCACTGCCTTGCACTTCACCCTCTTTCAACACTTGAATAGCGGCATTGGACGCATCTGTTGCCAGCGGAAATTTTACTTGCTTCCAAAGGAAACGGCAAGTATTCAGATTCAGATAATCGTAACGGTTTTCTACGGAGAATTTGCCATCAAATTGCTTGTCGATAGAAGTATTCAAGATTTGTACCGGACTCCATAACTGCTTGATAGTGTAGTAGCTACCCTCCTTTTCGTGATGTGGTCCTACAATTCCGTCTGCTCCAAAGTTTCCCTGGTTATCGATGAATCCGTCCATATCTACACGCTTCACACCTTCGTCTGCCAATACCCAAAGGAATCCACCGATACAACGGGGATGCTTGCGCATCATTTCCCAATAATCGTATAATCCGGCACCATGGCCGCCATCGTATAAACCATGCAAGAATTCCGTAGGCATAAAGATTTCCGGTAAGCGCATGTAGTTCTGGCTTTCTCCGTAAGAACGGTAATGCATAGTTTCAAAACCGGAGAAATTACCTTGCGGGTGAATAACCGGACGTTTCTGCGGATCGTATTTATGAAACTCTCCATCCAGTTCGGTATTCCATCCCTTTTCATTACCATTACTCCACCAAATAATAGACGGATGATTCACGTCACGTTCTATCATGCCTTCAATCAGACGTACTCCGGTGGGGGTATCATACTTGCCATGCCAGCCTCCCAATTCGTCCATCACATAAAGTCCGAGAGAATCACAAGCTTCCAAAAATTCCGGGTCAGCCGGATAATGGCTCAAACGGACGGAATTCATATTCATGCTTTTCATCAAAAGAACGTCTTCGATATTCTTCGCTTTACTTAATGTACGGCCACTTTCAGGACGGAAACTATGACGATTGACACCACGTACATTGATACGTACTCCGTTTATATAAAGTCCGTCGCTTTCGCGTACTTCAATTGTGCGGAAACCAAAATTTTCTGTTTCACTATGCAAAACCTTACCGGTCTTATCCAATAGAGAGAATTGCGCTTTATAAAGATTCGGAGTTTCCGCTGTCCATAATGCGGGATTAGATACATTCAGTTGCAGGGAAGTCCAGTCACCTCCTGCTTTTACGGGTACGGTGGTTTCCGTTATCTTTTTCCCTTTTTTATCTAAAATCTGTGTACGGATGCTCATTCCGTCATTAGAGATATTTGTGTAGCAGTTGGCACGGAAAGTTCCATCCATCTTTGCGTCAATGGCAATGTGCCGCAGGTTTACGGCTGGTTTCACCTCCAGGAACACCGGACGGAAGATACCGCCGAAATTCCAATAATCAGCACGACGTTCGGCAAGGTTCACACTGGCATTTTCACTCTCTTTGGCAACAGTGACTTCCAGTAAATTCTTTTTGCCATATTTCAGGAAATCCGTGACGTTGTATGAAAAACGATAGAAGGCTCCCTGATGTTTGGAACCCACTTTGCGTCCGTTCACTTTTACTTCCGTGTCTGTCATTGAAGCTTCGAATACAAGATTGACCTGTTTGCCGCGAAACTTTTCCGGGACTTCAAATTCGTACTTATACATCCCTTTTTCATCGGCAACGCCTTCAGGAAATGGCTTTCCATAGAAAGTGATTCCATACTGATAAGTGCCGAAGCCTTGCAATTCCCAACAGGAAGGTACGCCGATTTTCGTCCATTTGCCGGAATTGCGTCCGTCGGTACAAAAGAAGTCCCATTCAACCATATCGTCGCATCCGTGACCGGAGAGATATTGCCTTTCCGTTTGTGGAAGGTTTTGAGCAGCTAGGGTAGTTGCCAACGCCAAGGTTGATAATAAAGTGGTTACTTTTTTCATTGTTACTTTTATTATTGTGTTAGTTATTTATTGCTATTATTGTTTACTACT
>OGKZ01001467.1_pt1 | contig 15947 bp, 16 predicted proteins | sample 1572571 | NCBI WGS metagenome assembly OGKZ01 (sample SAMEA2581906, study PRJEB24529) | metagenome | biome: Human gut stool | place: China | collected 2011 | reverse complement strand
ACAGATCCATCTTCGGCCCCGGTGGGGCCCAGCAACAAACTGCTCGTGGCCGCCACAGTTGCCGTCTGTATCGGCTTCATCCTTACCATCGCCAGCATTGTGCTGTTCCCTGCCCCAGTCGGCGATTCGGTACTCGGCATGACCGGGGGCATATGCCTTGTCCTTATCGGGTTTGTCCTGGCCGACAGGCTTTCGGTGTTCAGCGGGAAGCTCATAGTGGTCGAGGGGGTGCTCTTTTTCTTTGTTGGAGTCGCTATCCTGCTGAAGTTCATCGGGGTTATTGACCTCGTCATAGCCTCGTTCCGGTGAACTCGGGCGTTTGCCTACCAGGTCCGGAAATTCACCGGAACACCTGGGGGTCCGCGAGATATACGAATATATAATGCGCCCGCGCGTCGATGCACGGGTGGCAGACACGATGGAGCGCCTACACGACGAATCGGGGGAAATCCCCCAGCTGAGATTCCGGTAAATAGCGGCCAAAGAGGGCCACCACGGCCACTCTTACTTGTGGTCGGGGACAGCTCGCGCCAAGAGCGGGTGCGAGGCCAGGGCGGCTTCGAGCTCACCGGGTATCTGATCGAGATACAGACTGGTCGTGGCGATATTGTCATGGCCGAGTAGGTCGCTGACGACTTTCACATCCCATCCGTTGGCCAGCATGATTGTCGCGGCCGTGTGCCGGAGAGCGTGGGGTGTCACCCCACGGGCGAGGTCTCGGGTCTCCTCGGCCCCGGAGAGCCGGTACGTGGCCTGTTCGAGGGACCGCTGGACCGAACGCGAGTTCAGACGATTGCCCCGCGACGTTGAGAACGCGGCCGTGGTGTCCGTATCCGGCGGCAGATGCCCTTCCGCGATCTGAGATCGCCGCTCCTGGTGGTACGCCCGGAGCTGGGCATACAACGGCTCCGATACGGGGACACGACGGGCCTTCCCGCCCTTACCGTGAATCGTCCACACCGCCGACCCATCACCCCGGTCCGGGGTGAAATCCGAAACGTTCGCGGCCACCAGCTCAGACACCCGAGGACCGAGAATCACCAGCAACGTGAACACCACCCGGTCCCGGACCATGTTCAACCGCTCATGCGCGTCCTTCGCCGTCGCTGGGTCGCCTGCACCATGCTCAATCAACGCTTGCGCCTGAGCCATCGTCAAAGCAGAACGGTGCTTATTCAGCTCACCCCGGGACCGACGGCCGCCAGGACGCAACTGAGCGTATTCAAGAGGGGAGACCTGGACCCACCGCTGACGGACAGCCTCACGGAAGAACTGCCGCAAGACCGCATAGAAGAGCTGTTGAGAGGCCACAGACTTACCCGCATGAGCGTCCTGAGCCTGGCCGCTGACCCGACGACGGTCACCGGAACGCGCATAGGAGGCGATAGCGGTATCCACATCTTCGCCGGTGACATCATCAAGAACCCGGGCAGGTCCGATCAGGTCCACAAAGTCACGCAGAGCCTGACTGTAACCATTACGGGTGTTCTCGGACAGTTGCCCAAGAGACATGCGGGCGGTAAGTGCGTCAGTGAAACGGTCGGCGGCTGTACCGACACTGACCCGATCCAGTCTGAGGGGAGCGACCATGCGACGATGCGGTTCCTGTTCTATGCGTAGTCCTGTTTGAGGCACAGGGTGAAGGGGGACACCTCGGTCAGAGATGTTAGTTGTCTTTTGCAGGTATGAACTCTGCAATAGCGGTGCAGAGTTCTTCCAGTACGGCTTTCGTCACCCGGTCAGCGACCACGTTGCAAGTGGCCGATTCCAACGGCCCAAGACCACCCAGCCGCAGGCGAACAACCTTCCAACCTGCGTTGGTAAGAGCTTCGTCTTTCATCCGGTCCGCGTCCTCTCGGGGACCTGTATGCCATTCCCCAGATCGGCCCGGAGAGTCTACTTCCACAGCCACACGGTTCGGCATGAGAATGTCCGGTGTCACCTCACCCCGGCCGAACACATCGCCCTCAATGGAGACCGCATTTGCCGTCCCAGACGGTAATAGCTCAAAGCGCTCACTGAGGCCATCCCGTACCTGCTGTTCGAGCTTTGATGAGGGCAGGTTGCGTTCGACCCGGACGATTTCTCCCGGTGCTGTCTTCCACCCGTCCGACTGGCTCAGTTTGTAACACGTCGGGCAGTTGTGCCCCCGGGCGGCACCATAGAAATCCAGCATGAACGGCTCGTGTGCCGGATCGAAGGCACATTTCACTTTCTTGACTCCATGCGGTTGCAAGTTCAACGTATCTACGAGTTCTTGCCGCTCAGGATGTTCTCGCAATAGAGCCCTGGACTCCTCGCAGGCCGGGCATTCTCTACTTGGGGTTCCGCCGCCGACTGGCGGCTTACCCGAACAGGCCCAGGGCTTACGGCAATCTACGCATGAACCCGCTACGACAGTGGGCGGGTCGGACAATTTTCCGATGGCATAGTTCAGGCGCATTGCAGGGTCCTGATGTCCGCACTCACGGACGGGGCCATACTGGAGCACGGCGCACCAGGGGCACGCCCAGGTTCCCGCAACTTTTCGCCATCTCTTTCGCATTGAGGGTGCTCCTGCACGTTCATACGCGCTGGCGTACCATTCGTGTCCTTCCGAGCACCGCCACAGCCACTTTCTTCCTGAATAAGTCGGCCTAATCTGCGAGAGCTCGTATTCGTTGGCAGGCGAGTATTGTGCGGCTACCTCACTGGGCCAGTCCCACGTTCCGACCGCTGATGGTGTCCACTTGTTGACCATGACGCTCCTCCATTATGTCGTCTAATCCATATTATACGACATGCTAGACGCTCTCCCCTGTTAAGTCTGTTATGTGCGTGATATACTGGAATACACACCACCACGATTGAAAGCGACATGATATGACCCTTCACCAGCGGGTGCACATCACCATCACTGACCCGGCCAGCATCACCCCGGAAGTCGTCACTCACGGGGCCGATGCCGAGTCCATCACGATCACCAACAGCACCGACACCGAAGGCTCGGAAAACATCGCCATCACCGTTGCCGGGCCGCTGAACCACGAAGACATCGCAGAATCCCTGGAGCGCTATGCCGCTCTCGTGAGGAGCAACGATGAATGACCCGCGCCCTACAAAGACAAGCGCCCATCCCTCCCTCAACGTATATACTTTTCGCATATGACACTGATCCTCACGCTCGGCGTCTACCTCGCAGGCGGACTATCCCTCTGGGGCACGCGCCGCATCCTCGACGGAGCCTACTTCCGCAAGTACCTCCGCGCCCCCTGGATAGCCCGCATCCTGCACATCCCCACCTGGGCGGCCATGCTCTTCTACACGATGGTCTCAATTACCATCTACACCGGGTTCCCCGTCACCGGCTTCCAGCCCGGCAACGCCTTCTGGTCCAGCACCTACTCCATCTGGAACCTCTTTTGGTACGGCTCCCTGCTGTTCTCCATCCCCGCTACGATCACAGTCGTGGGGGTTCCAATCGCTCTCTGGGCCTTCACTCAACGCATCCCCGAAAAAGGGACCACTCGCGCACGACGCACCACCAAGGGACCCAAAGCCGCGACCAAGAAAGACCACGCATGAGTCACGCCAGCAACGACGAATCTTCTCAGAGCCAACCCGACAAGGCACCGCTACTAACCCTTGCCGGAGAGAAGATCGGCCGCGCCGTCGATAAGCTCCTGGGGTTCTTCAACTCCTACGACCCGGACGCGACCGAAGACAAGCAGACGGCCCCTGACTGGTCCGACGAAATGCCAGCCACACCCAACGACGAGCACGTGAACCTCCTGCTCGAAAACACGTTGCTGGTCCTCCTGGGCACCGAACCAGACGTCTGCCACATGGACCTGGCCTGCCACCCCACCAGCGGCTACACCCCAGAGGGCGAGATAACGACCAACACCTCGTTCCCCCTCGAAATTGACCTGTCGGAGACCCCCGACATCTTCCCCGACTACGCGGCTCTCATCGAATCGTGGGCACTGACAGAAACCGGGGTCGTTATTTTCTCCACCCCCACTTCCCCACTACTGATCGTCAACCCCAACAACCCCGAAGAATGGGTCCCAGTCCCCGAAGAGGACCCCACCAACTGAAACGAACTACACCACCACACAACCGAAAGAAGCGTGAGCGATCATGGCCTTCTCATTGAGCAGGAAGAAGAACGACGACTCGGCCGGGGACGAGAAAAAGACCTCGAAGCGGAAAAAGCCGACCAGGGAAGAACGCGAGCAGACCAAGAGCGAATGGGATGCCTGGGTAGCTAAGCAACGCGAGGCCAACCCCTCCATTGCCAAGAAAATCGAGTCGTTCGACGACAATGCAACAGAGGGCGGTCGAGGCCGAGCCATCTGGACCAAACGCATCCTGATCGGCTTGGCACTGTTGGTCCTCATCATCCTGGTATTCGCCGCCTGCACACCAAAGAAGGCCGCCACCGGAAACTATGCCTCGGAAGACGAACCGGGAGCTCGCGCCTTCGCTCAAACCTTCGTCAAAGACTTCTACACCTGGGATGCAGACGACCGCGATACCCGCGAAGCCCGGATGCACCAGTACAACCCTGACTACGACGGCCTGGTCGGATGGGATGGCAAGGGCAAACAAACCATCACCAACGCCACTGCGTTGACTTCCGAGCACCCCGCCGGAGACACGTACAAGGTTGTGGTCCGCGCAGACGTAGACGGAAAAACGAATCCGATCTACGCCGAGGTCAACGTCTATTCCAGCGACAAGGGTTTCTCCCCGTTGTCCTTGCCGTCCCTGACTGGCTCCCCTGAGCTTCCCAAGCCCGGACGTTCCAAGGAGGACACCAAGAACGTCGAATCGGATGCAGGGACCACCAAGGACATCGAGGACCGGCTGGATGTGTTCTTCCCCGCCTGGGCCGGGTACGAAAAGTCATCCCTCGACGCGATGACTAAGGGCATCAAACTGACCCCGATGAACAACGGGTACTCGTATGCCGGGATCGAAGATTCCAGCATCACCAAGGACGAGAACGAAGAGGACACCCGCTATGTAACCGCGACTATCAGTTGGAAGGACAAGGACGAGAACAAGACCACCAGTACCTACAAGCTCACAATGGTCAAGGACGATGGGAACTGGGTCATTACGAAGCTCGACTCCGCCCCGGAGAATGCCAAGGCGATGGTCGGCGGGGAATCGGATAAATCCTCCTCATCCCCGGACAGTTCCTCATCAGCCTCAGCCAGTTCGAGTGCATCAGCAAGTTCCAGCTAGGCTCCCTCACTGGGGCCTGGGTTAATCATCTGCACCCGAGATTGACACCGTGTTATCCCGCGCATCTCGTGGGGCAAGAGCACGCATATAATGTATGTACATCCCCATGAGTGCGGGGACACACCCCGAATCACCACCCACAATTCAGGAGAGACACCATGCCAATTACCGAAGCCGCCAACACCGCCCAACTCATGGCCGACGGAAACACTATCGTTTCCGGCCTTCAATCCGGCTGGGGTGGCCTGCTCATCGTCGTCATCATCATCGTTGCGATTGGGGCCGGTCTCAATAAAAACGGTGGCGTCAAGAGCGCTGTCATCATCCTCCTCGTCGGAGCGGTTCTTGTCGCCCTCTTCTACTCGCCAATGATCCTGCGAACCTTCGGTGAGGGCATCACCAACATGTTCACTTAGCCCGAAGCCCCCGCACGCATAGATAGGAGGTGGCCCAAGCCATGCCACTGGGACCTGCGACAGTCCATAAACAGCACAAAGAATCCGGTGGCCCTCGCCTGTACGGGTTCGGAGGACGTGAGCGCGGTTTCAGCTTCGCTCAGTATCTTCCGAACGGTCTGCCGCTCATCCCGGCAGTGGTATTCGGGCTTATTGCCTTGGTTTGGGCCACCCCTATTTACAGTGCGGGCATCCATTTCAAAACGTTCTCGGGAATCGGGACGGCTATCCTTCTCGGACCTCCGCTGGGGATCGCCTGGTCCACTCGCATCAAGCTCAGCAACAACCTCACGATCAGCGACATTTTCACCACGTACTTCCGGTTTTTCTTCATGGAAGCACGTCGTTTCGCTGGCAATAGTTTGTTCCGTCCTAGCTACATCCGGGTCCGGGCCACTGTATTTACGCCCCGGGTCGAAGAAGACACCAGCACCACCACAGCAGACACCGACTAGCACACCAGGAGCCGCTATATGGGCCTTATGGATTCCCTCGCCAAGTGGACCACTGGCTTCCAGATCGACACCACGTACGTAGACGACCAACTCCAGATGAACCCGAAAGAAGTCTGGTCATGGATGGTCGTACCCGGCTACCTGCTCGGCATCCCCACAGAGCAAGATATTGAAAATCACCTCCAGGACATCCATCAGGTCTTGGAGCAGTACCCGGACGAAGAGTTCCACCTGTACACGATGACGGCCCCGTTCGACACGCGCGGCTGGATGACCCGTGTGATGGAAGAACAGGCGGACATCAACGAAAAGTACGGCATCCAGACCGCACCCATCTGGGAGTCCTACGTCCGCGATCAGGCGTATGCGATGGAGGAACGCGAATACAAAGAACTTCGCACCTACATCGGCATGAAGATCGGAAACCGGAAACGGCTGGTCACCGATGACATCGGTGAGGAGGGCACCTTCATCCAGCAGGGCATCCAGAAGGCCCGTGCCTCCTGGGCCGAGCGTACCGGCTCAGTTGACCGGCAACCCTCCAAACAGGAAATTGATTACTGGACTACTCGTGCTCAGGAATGGCGGTCCAGTATCGGTCAGTCATCCCTCGAAGCCAAGCCGGTTTCCCAGGACGAAATGATGCTGTTCCTCCTGCATACCCAGTCGCTCGGCACCAACTGCGACACCCTGGACGGAGTGCAGACGCGCGAGTGGGGTTCCGGGGTTGAGAACGACCTCGCGGCGAACATCGACAACACCAACCCTCGACGGTTGGAGTTCTCACGCATCAACCCGTCCCTGGTCGAGGAGACAGAGCGGTACGAGGAAGCTAAGCGGGACTACGAGGCCGATCCGTCCGCGACCATGCCGCCGTCCGTTCCTGAGCCAGTAGTCAAAGGCACCGCCATTGTTCTCTCGTTTGATCTGCCGGATACGGTAGCCCACCCGTGGGCTCTGCGTGCTTTGAACTACGGTCCTTCTGTGGACCTGAGCGTGCGATTTAAGGTCCTCTCCCCCAGCACCGCCGAAGCTCGGGCCAATAAGGTAAAGACTCGTGCCTGGCAGGAGCTTGTTCACCAGCATGAGCACGGCGTCGAGGGAGGTACGGCACGTGCCCAGGCCAACTACCAGGCCGCCGCCAAACGTGCCCAAGAGCAACAGACCGGAAGCGGCTCGACTCAGGTTGAGTTCACCGCGCGCCTGATCGTCCACGGCCCGGACAGGAATAAGGTCCACGCGGAATCCGAGGAACTGCGCCGGTACTTCCGAGAGCGCCTGAAAATCAACCTGGTCTACCAGCCCGGAGCGCAACTGTCGCTGTGGGCTGAGACCGTCCCGGGACAGCTCGCCCGCAATTCCATGCACCGCCACGAAGCCGACCTTCTGGCTTTCTCCCTCAGCCTTGTCTTCGCCACCCACCACATGGGGTATGGCTTCGGCCTGTTCTGCGGGACGATGAACGGGCCGCGAGGAAACCGTCCGTTCCTGTTCGACCCGGCTCGGGCGGCCATGAACGGTCAAGCACCGGCCATCGTCTACAACGGCGCACTGGGCGGCGGAAAGACCGTGGCCATGATGTACTACCTCGATTTGTTCAGGGTCCGTGGTTACACGACCATCGTCATTGACCCAAAGCGAGACTTCCTGGGCCTGCAAGCACTCAAAGGCCGTGGACACGTCCGGGTCTGGGACATCACTAAGGACGGACGCCCGGGTGTTTTGGACCCGTTCACGCTGATCCCTTACCAGCACGACCCCGACGACCCGACCCGGGCTACACCTCAGCTCGCCCGCGATAAGTGGCGTGAGGAAACGACTGGCCTGGTCAAAGACACGATCCTGCGTACCATCGGCGGGAACCTCAACGATGACAAGTCCTCTATCCTCTCCGATCTGATTTCGCGGGAGATGGAAGAGCCAAGTCCGTCGATGAAGAACCTGCTTCGACGTTTCGACGCCGGTGAGCTCGGACGTGACTACGAGATCACCGGAAACAGCGCGGAACAGATCGCCAGTCTGCGTACGCAGTCACTTCAACTCGCCAGTCTGCTCCGGTCGGCGGCGGAAACGTCCACCGGCGCAATGATCTACGGCGAACGCGACGACAACCTCAACCTCATGTTGAAGAACGTGAGGACAACGATCATCAACGTCAGTGGGCTAGAACTTCCCCCCGAAGGGAAGGAACCCGTTGGGGTGGGCCAGAACATCGCTGTCACTTTGTTCTCGCTGATCGCCGCCTACGCCCAACGAGTGTTGGAGGACCCGAAACTGACTGGCCCGAAGGCACTGGCTATTGATGAGTTCCAGATCATTAAGGGCCTGCCCGCTGTGGCGGACTTGGCGGTCCGTGTCGCTCGTATGGGCCGGTCCTTGTCCGAGACATTGCTCTTGGGCGACCAGTCCTCCAAGTCCTCAACGACCGATGCCTTCTCCAACGCCATCGGAGCACGCGTTGTCTTCCGATCCAACAGAGACGAAGCCGCAAACGTGGCTAAATCCTTGGACCGGCCGGACGACAAGGACCTGATTCAAGCCGTCCCTTCCCTGGGCGATGCCGCCGGTATGGCCCTACACACCACCCCGGCCGACCCTGATTCCTGGTGGCCGAAAGAGAGAGGGATCGGCCTGGTCCAACTCGACGCGACCTGGAACCCCGAATATCTGAATTCAACGGATGGTGGCGCATTCGAGACGAACGACATACCCGGGATCACCCGTGCCGCATATCGCTCATACAAGCTGGACGCGATGGGCGTTCTGCACGACCCGATGAGCAACGAAGACGTCTCCCACGAAGCCGTTGTCGCAGACGAGTCCGACTTCAAATCCGGCGCGGAAGCCGCCGCCGAAGCCGGGATGCGCAACAGCCGACCGGCCGATACCGTCTCTGCACCCGTTCGTACCAGCCAGAACGAAGACGAGACCACCACCGACGCTGACGATTCATCTCAGCACCACGCTTACACCACCACACACACCACCGCACCCGACGAGGAATGGTTCTAGCCCATGCTCACACTCCACCTCCACGGCCCCATGTTCGCGCACAAGGTGATGCGTGCCCTGACTTGGGCGGCTTTGCTCGTAACCGTCCTGACCTTGGCTAACTTCCTGAGTCAGTTGATCGTGCCCAACATCGCCCACGCCGGGGTTCTCGACGTCTGCGACACTAACTACCAAATGCCTGACCCGCAGAACGCCTCCAATGACGCGTTCGACGGGAAATACACCCGGGTCAAGGGCAATGACGCCTACATCATCCCTGATGGCTCTCCCTACATCGGCAAAGGCGGATCGGGAGCCGGTTTCGGGACAGGTGGCCTCACCTGGTCCACATACGCGACCAGCGTGTGCAATCCGATGGACTACGGCTACAACATCACCACAATGGTCAGCGGCTTCTTCCTCTCCGGGTTGATCGCCTTCGCATCCCTGATGCGGTTCCTCCTCAACATCGCGTTCACGACCGAAATCACCTCACGCATCCTGGATAACGCCACGGTCCAGGAGTTCACCCGCCAGGTTGACTCGACCCTGTTCCGCGAGTGGGGCACCCTCATCCTCCTCATCGCCGTCGTGCTGGTCATCGGGCTCGTCATTCGCCGTCGCATCAAGGAAGGCATGACAAACCTGGTGTGGGCGGCTTTCGCGTCAGCGATGGTCCTGGTCGTCAGTACGACATCGCTGATGCCCACGTTCGGGAAGTCGGTCAACAACATCACCTCGTCAATATCGACGTCCGTGTTGATGATGTTCAATGGCGGCGACTGCAAATCGGTCGGAGACGACACCGGGGAAGGGAACACGAAGGAACAGCAGATTTCGTGCATGACCACGAATATGACCAGCCAATTCGTCACCCCCGTTTGGGCCTTCGGAGCCGCCGGACAACAAGCAAACAAGCAACTCAACGCGATCACCGCTGTCGATGATGGCGGAACCGCAGACACCATCGACTGGGCCGACGACTCCAAGGCATCCATCAAGGTCTTCTGGGACAAGAAAGGCGACACGGCCCTGGACGACATGAAGGACCGCAACTTCGGGGCTATCCATCTGCCCCCGAAGGGCGTGGTGCCTACCGATAACGCCAATGGTGTCCCCAGCACATCCGACTATCTGCGCTGGACTCAGACCTACACCGGGGCCGAGATGAAGGCCATGAAGGACAACCCGTCCATGCGGTGCCGATCTACCAGCTCCCCTGACAAGCTCGAAGACCTCGACGAAGAGGCCTACAAGGGCGGAGAGCTGTGCATGAAGAAATGGGCTGTGCGAGCGGCCATCATGTACGGGCTGAAAAACAACGACCCATCGGCCTATAACGCCGCTTCCGGTCGCGACGATCTGAACTCACGTATCGCGCCTGCATTGCTGGCCTACCCCGTGACAGGGACAGTGGTCATGGCCTTGTGTTTCGTCGCGATGATGATGTTCGCCTACCAGCTGGAAATGGCCCTGTACCTGATCCTGACGGGGCTGTACTTCCTCGGGTCCATCGTCAAAGGACCCCGCCTGATGCTCGATTGGCTCGGGTGGATCGGTGCGACCGCTGTGAAACGGATCGCCCTCGGGCTGATGCTCGGTGTCCTGATGCTCTTGATGGGCATTCTCCAGCAGATATTCACCACCGGCATGGTTGCCGGGGCCGGGGCGATGTCCGTGGTTCTGTTGCCATTGGTCCAGCAGGCGTTCTTCATCGCCGGGCTGGTGGCGATGCTCCTGATGTGGAAGAAATTCCGCAAGTGGTCCCTGCAAACAACGCGACTGGAAAAGTACGGCTCGAACAAGCTCGTGCAGTCCAGCAAAAAGGCCGCAACCAAGGCCCTGTCCGTCGGTGGTGCCGCCACGGCGGCCGCTGTCACGGGTGGTACCTCAGCGGCAGTGATGGCTGGCGGTGCGGCAACCTTGCGGAAGACGCCCGATGAGGGCGGTGCCGAGAGCATCATGACGAATATTCATTCGGCCGCCCGCCAGGGACGGATGGTGCGTGACCACAAGGCGGCCAAGGAAACCGCGAAGACAGAGATGTTGGACTACCAGGATCAGCATTCACAGGCCGTTTCTCAGGCGGAGATGCACGGTCAGCAGGCCCAGGAACACGGGCAGGCCGAGGCTGTGGCACAGTCTGCGGTCAATGAGCTGACCGGGGAGAACGTGGCCGCCCAGCAGAATGCTTCGCAGGCTCACGACCAGGCCCAGGACGCCTTGCACAACTTCACCGTTCAGCACACCACCGACGGGCAAACGCTTCATCATCGGTTGGAAGGAGCTCAGACAGAGCTTGCGGCCAATCAGGAGCAGGCGCAGAAGGCAGAACTGGACCTCGACCAGTTCCTCGGTGAGAAGAACCTGTCGGTCTCGCATCACATGGACTCGAACGGGAACTTGCAGATCAGGGACTTGAAGACCGGGGAGGTCACCACTGGTGCCGACCCGTCCGCGTACAACCCGAATCTGGAAATCAGCAACCTCTTGCCGAACCTGAGCGATCAGGCATCGTGGGCTTCTCTCCAGTCCGGGTACACGCAGAGCGCTCAGGCCGCTGAGCAGTCCGAATTGGACGTCTCGGTCATCTCGGACGATCTCAACCGTGCGGTGGACAAGGAACGGGCCAAGGCCGCGAACATGAGCCTGACGGAAATCGAAAACGAGTTCCCGAAGGACACCGCTAACGACTTGAAACAGTGGAAGACACTCCAGGCCAAGGCCCAGCGTCTCTCCGCGCACGCTCAGGACGTCCAGGCCCGGTTGTCGGAGCGTCAGGGTGAGCTTGCACGTGCGCAGTCGCAGAAGTCGCAGTCGTTGAACGATATGGCTTCTGAGCAGATGCGTGCGCAGTCGGCTGAGCGTCACCGTGACGAAGCCGCCCGCCGTGCGCAGAAGTTGAACACTAGACAGCTCAATGACTTGTTAGGAGGCCGTGGTGGCCGTCGGTAAAGGAATCCTGCCCGCTACGGAAGCGTTGCCGCGTGGGGAAAACGCCAGAACGTTGTACGAGAAGGTCTCGCTCAGCGCGTTCGTGGACGTGACGTTCGCTTCTGACCCGGTGATGCCGGTGCGGTGGTGGAACTGGTACATGACCAGCCCCCATTGGGGTGAGTTCTTCCGCACGGGTGTGTTCGCCGGTGGGGTCCAGACCCACGGCAAGAGTGTTCCGGCAGGTGGTGAGTCTACGTTCATGGTCACCCCTGATCGTCGCCCTGAGTCGGTCGATGATATGCCTGGGCCTCTCGATGATGGGGCGATCCTGTTGCTCGGTCGTATTACTGACGAGCTGAGCAATCGCGGGGTTGCTCGGCTCAGGGGCGAGCATATGCGTCTTCCCGAGGAGGACTGACCCTCCTCGCTTAGTGGGGACGAGAAAAAAGGGGCCGGTACGGTGCCGTGATGGCATTGTTCCGGCCCCTTTGGTATGAATTGCATTGCTACGATCAGTTGTATGCACAACATCACTCGTACCCTGCGTGCTACCGGCGTCGTCTTGGCCGCTGGCCTGTTGGTCACCAGTTGCTCATCGAAAGATGATGCGTCCTCGCCACAGTCCTCTGCCTCGGCGTCCAAGCCGTCCCTGGAGAAGAAGTACACCTCCACCCACCAGGAACCAGCCGGGGATTCCCTGTTGAAGCCGGATAAGACTCAACAGCACCCGTTGTGGGCGGATCAGACGAAGCTCACCCAGACCAGCGACGGCGATCAGGTCTACAGCTATTACGAACCGGGCGCGGTCGAGTCCAATGCGGAAAACACGGCGTTCGTGGCTGTGGTGTTCCCCGATCAGAAGAAGTGTCTCGGCGGTGGCCCTTCCACTCGTGGGTTGTCCCCTCACGCGGATGTGCAGTCCGCCTACGAGACGATCCAAGAGGCCACGACCAACGACCCCAACGTCAGGGAGAACAAACCGGATATGAAGTCCTCCCCCGCCGCCTCGGATGTACCGACCACGGTGTCCGACGCCTATTGGGAGATGATGGACCCTTCCAGGACCGGCACGACGATCAAACCGTACTATTCGGTCGTTGACGACGGCGACGGTGCTACCGCTGTTGCCTGCTCGGTGCTCTACGTGAACCGGACGTATGGACCAATGGGCTTCGACCCGTCGAACTTCGCCAAAGCAATCACTCAGGGCGACCAGTTGGCCGCCAGCATTCGCGGTGAGAAGAAGTCCGGGGACAGCTCCTCGGCATCTGCCTCAGCATGAGGCCTCGACGTGTTGGCACGCCCCGAGGTAGGCCCGGGCCTCGCGGTAATGTATATACGTAACCCGATTTACGTTGACCGGGAGAAAACACACCACCATGCCTAACCCTTCGCATTCCCAGCATCCGCGCACGCGCGTCTGGGCGGCCGCCGCAATGGTCCTGACCTCCGTATGCGGCACGGCCCTGCCTGCCGCCGCCGCACCCCAGGGCGGGTCCAGTGTCACCAACCCTGGGATTCTGCAAGGCATCGCTGACGACCAGAACGCCGCGAACTGTCATCCGGCCTCCAGCCCAGGCAAGTACGACCAGCAACTCGGCGCGGACGTTAAGGCCCCTGATTCGGGGGACGCGAAGAGTAACGCGAAAGCCATCGTTGAAGAAGCCGAACGTCGAGGCCTACCTATTGAGGCCGCCGAAATCGGCGTCTCGACAGCGATGGTCGAATCCGACCTGACCAACGTCGGCTACGGCGATGAGGGCCAGGGCGTGACCAACCCGGACGGCTCCGCGACCACTTCCGTCGGCTTGTTCCAGCAACAGGAATTCTGGGGTTCCCGCGAAGACCGCATGAACCCCGCAAAATCCGCCGGGTTGTTCTACGAGCACCTGACAGCCTTCGACTGGAAATCAATGGACCAGGGCTCCGCCGCTCAGAAGGTCCAGGGCTCGGCCTTCCCCGGTAAGTACGGGCAACGGATGAGCGCGGCGAAGCAGATGGTCCAGGAAGTATCCGAAGGCGGATACAAAGCCAACGAGGACGCCGCGAAAGACAACAAGGACTCCGGTGGAGACTCCAAACCGGCTAGCGGAAACGGTGGCGATCAGGCCTCCTGCAACTCCGGCGGCCAGGACGGCGGCGGAAACACCGGCAAGGGTGAAGCCTCCGGCAAGGGCGATGACTACCCGGACGAGTGGAAGAACAACTGCGGGGCCGTGGACCCGTGGGGTCTGATTTCCTGCCAGTGCGTTTCGTGGGCCGCGTGGCGGTTCAACGAGCAGAAGAACTCCAAGAGCGAGCCGTGGGCGTTCACGATGGACACCGTGAACGCGATGGGCCAAGGCAACGGGTACCAGTGGGGCGAGGCGTTCAAGTCCGCCGGTTACAAGGTGGATAAGGAACCAGCCATCGGTTCCGGTGTCTGGTGGGACAAGAATGTCGGTGCCGCCGGGGAGATGGGACACCTGGCTATCGTCGAAGACACCGACAAGGAAGGTAACCGCGTCTACGTCTCCCAGTACAACGCCGCCCCGAAGTTAGAGGCCTATTCCGAGCAGTGGTACAACATCGACGACCTCTCCGGGTTCATCCACTACGCAGACACCTCGGACACCTGGGGACACCCCGACAAGAAGTAACCGACCTCAACACCAATGATCAGGAAGGCGGTGCCCCCGATGGCCCGGCCCACCACACGATTCAGTAAGACCCAGATTTACGGTTCCATCGCCATCGTTCTGGTCGCCGTCGTCGGCGTCATCATCTGGACGATAGTAGACGGCAATAAGGACAAGGACGACGCCTCAGCCAACTCCCCTGCCGTGGTCAATTCCGGGTCCCCATCGTCCTCACCCAGCGCGTCGGAGGGCTCCGCGTCGAAATCACCGACTCTCTCCGCTGATGGGAAGAAACAGGACGTGACCCTGGGTGACTGGCGTCCGACCGCGCGAGGCTTTGCCGAAGCCTGGGCCAACCCGGACGGCGGCAAGGACGCCTGGCTGGGACGGATGAAGCCGATGCTCACCGATGAGATGTACAACCGCTTCAAGAACACGAACGAGAACCAGATCGAGGACCTGAACTACGAGGGCCTGTCGGTGTACTCGGAGAACGAGAACGAGGAAATCATCGACATCAGCTACGAAGGACAGCGTGACTACATGCGTATCGCGTTGACCCCGGCCGGTGAGGACTGGAAGGTCGCTTACGTGACTCAGCCGTAGCTTGTTGGGCGGGCACAATGCCCACGTACAGGGCACTGGTATTGTGGGTAGTACACAAGGTGTCTTCCGACGTGAAGCCTCATCATCGCCGTGTTTTCGTGGTGAAAATATTGGTTCCTCAGTGGGGTTCCAGTGGTGTTAGGTCGGTGATGAGGTGGAAGGCACGCCCCGTCGGGATGGTGTTACCCGACGAGGAACACGAAGGGGCAGAGCTTACGGGTTCTGCCCCTTTTTCACATCCCAAGGCCATACCCCGCTAACTGGTGGTATTCGGCAACCCAGTATTCAGTCATACGGCGATAGGTAGGTGCCATGCCCAAGGGAACGCAGGCTCCGGCGGGAGCGTTCGCCCGAGCAATTCACGAGCAGACCAGGGTGTGGATGGCACGACGTGGGGTCAGCCAACGTCAACTCGCGGAGCTGACTGGTATCAGCCAGGCGATGCTCAGCAAGAGCGTCGGCACGGACAAGAAGCCCGTGGATGCGAACGACATCGACCTGATCTGTACAGCCCTAGGTATCGACCCTGCTGAGCTTGTCGCCACCGCAACCGCCACCCGCGCCAGATAAAAAAGACATTCTGCAAACACCGCAACCCCCACTAACTTGTCAGTCCTCTATGCTGGTGGTGTACATGCACCGTTAAGTCC
>OGKZ01001465.1_pt1 | contig 15969 bp, 7 predicted proteins | sample 1572571 | NCBI WGS metagenome assembly OGKZ01 (sample SAMEA2581906, study PRJEB24529) | metagenome | biome: Human gut stool | place: China | collected 2011 | reverse complement strand
ACCGCGTTATTTTGGTCGTTGTTTCAAGGAGGCTTATGGAGTAAGTCCTTTAGGATATAGGAATAAGGGAAAAGAAGATGAAGAGCAAGTCGAAAAAGACGAAGAGTGATTGTGGATGCAGATAGCGACGCAGGCTATTGACATTCCGGATTTATGAACGACAAGTTTGTGTTTAATATTTACTATTAATCTCGGCTAAAACCATTTATTCGTTTTCTTGTCTTTATTCTCTATTGAAAATAGTTTACCATTTATGCACAAACTCTTTTTTAGTTTATAATAAAAACCTTCATCGTTTATTATAAACGGGTCTGGAGTTTATTATAAACTCTCATCTGTCGTTTTAGTAGTTTCTACTTAATTTTATGCAACAAAAAAGGCTGCAAAACCCCATAAGAGTTTGCAGCCTTAAGCCTTCAGAGAATTATTTATGTTCTAGCTTTTACAAGAATCAGTTAAGCGAATTGTTGTAATATTATACTTTTCCAAAGTGGGGTATAGATGTTTATATAGATTTATATCTTCCATGTTAAGCTTTAAGTAATACGTTATGTCTACAAATATACAACAAAAAAAGGCGTTTGTCAAGTCTTCCGGATAGTTTAGCGTTCATTTAAGAAAAAGGTGAGAAATACGTTGTTTTGTACGCAGAGTTACCCTGTATTGTACGCTTTCGGTCACATGGAAACTTTTATGTGACCTACTTTTGTAACAAATCTAATATAAAAAGAAAGTAGTTATGAATAGAATCTGGTTTATACTTGTTGCAAGTCTGTTACTATTGAGTTGTAACAAGCAAACTCCCGAAAAAGAAGTTCTGCCCCGTACACAAAAAGAGAGAGTCAGGTGGTTTGAAGAAGCGCGGCTCGGCATAATGATTCATTGGTCATTGTGTACTCCGGCAGCCGGTCGTTTTTATGGTGAGAAGGTGAGAAACTCGGAATATGCCGAATGGATACGCTGCCATAATAAAGTGCAGAAGGCTGACTGGGATAAGATGGCAAAACGTATGCCTATCTCCGAAAAAGAGATAGAAGACTGGGTGATTGCTACCAAAGAGGGAGGATTCAAGTATCTTACTTTTGTGACAAAACATCATGATGGAGTCGCTTTTTGGAATTCCAAAGTAAGCGATTATACTTATGGAAACTTATCCGGTACTCATTTTGATGTGTTGAAGTGCTTGAAGGAAAAGTGTGAGAAACATGGCATTGTTTTGTGTGCCTACTATTCTCAATGGCTGGATTGGGGAGATATGAACGGACGTAATAATGACTGGGATTATGCAGATGAACAGAAAACCCATTTTGACCGTATAGCTGCCGGACGTGGAGAGATTGATGCACCTTATCGGCAACTGCCTACTGAAGAAGCTTATGATAAATATTGGCGTGAGAAAGCGATGCCGCAAGTAGCCGAATTAATCAAAGAGTATGGTGTTAAATTATTCTGGTTTGACTGTTGGCGTGCAGATCCTGTTGCCGAGGGGCAGATGACGGAAAAACAGATGCGTGATATGCTTGCTATGATTCGCCAGTTGGATCCTACAGTGCTGGTGAATACCCGTTTGGGGATTCATGAAGTGGGTGATGATGGAGTAGACTTCCAAACGATGGGAGATAATCAGTTCCCTGACCAACCGTTGGGGCATACTTGGGAAACAGCTGCTACCTTTAATCACACTTGGGGATATAACCGTGATGATCAGAACTGGCGTTCTACTACTTACTTTGTCCGTGAGATTGTGAAAGGGATATATAAAGGAGGAAATGTTATGTTGAATATTGGCCCCCGTGCCGATGGCTCTATTCCTCCGGAAATCAAAACCCGTATACGTGAAATTGGAGAAATGATACATAAGAATAAAGTCGGGTTTCATGGCACTTATCCTTCTCCCTTTGCAGAAGACTCACAAGATTGGGGGCTTATAACCCAACGTACTGAAGGAAATAAGACGAAAATTTATTTGCATGTGTTTGAGTGGCCCTCGGATGGGATAATCCGGGTCAATGGATTGAAAAACAAAGTGCTGAAAGCACGTATTCCTTCTTTGGGAGATCAAAAAATCACATTTATCCAGAAAGGATTATTACTTCATGTGCAAGGACCTGTACGTGAGCCGGTAGGCTATGATTCGGTTGTTGAATTGGAGGTTGAAGGAGAGGTGCAGGCAGAAAATGGTTTCTGTGGTGAAATTAATTTCGGAGGTATTCAGATGGGACAGGCGAAAGCAGTTCTGACAGGAGGAGTGGAACGGGCTACGGGGACGGATGTCACTGGTGTCGGTTATATTTCTCCGACTAGTATTCGTAAATGGAACTCTATGAATAGCCGTGCCTCCTGGAAAGTATATATGCCGGAAGAGGGTGAGAGAGAGTTGACTATCTGCTATTCTTGTGATTCGCTTTCGGCAGGTCAGCCTTATTGGGTTGAAGTGGAAGGTGCGGGAATGATTGAGGCAAAGACTTTAGCAGGGCCTAAAGGGTTCGAGGAATTCTATACCCGTCATTTGGGCAAGGTTAAATTTCCACATGCCGGAATTTATACCATCCATGTCCGTCCTGCGGTTACTCCTCGGAAAGAACTGTTTGGACTGAACTGGTTGTTCCTTGAGTAAAATTGATCGTATATAATACCAAGAGATAAAACACTATGAATAAGAATTTTTTAGCGAGTCTGTCATTACTGATGTTAGTTGTCTCTTCTGTAGGGGCGCAACAACGGCAGACACAGGATTTGATTTTGCAGTGGGGAAGTACCGATGTGCGTTATCCCCGTAATGAAGTTCCGGCAGGGCAAGGAAACAAGCAATGGGAAACTGATGCATGGAAAGGCGAACGTGTCAATGCACAAGCAGTGTTATGGACAAGGCAACCTTTAAAGAATGTCCGTATAGCTGTTAGCGACTTGAAATGCGGGAAAAATGTAATTCCCGCTTCGGCAACTACTGCTAGTTTTGTCGGTTATGTTTGGACGGACGAATTGAATAAGGATCGCAAAAGTGGTTGCAGTGACCGTCCCAATAAGGCTGACTGGGATTCTTCTCTCGTTGCGGATGTGCTTGAAGTCCGTAAATCACTGGATATTGAGGCGCAGTGTACGCAACCTCTATGGGTAAATATATGGGTGCCGCAAGATATTCCCAGTGGAGTTTATAAGGGAGCCTTGACTGTCTCCGGAGAGAATTTTGCCGATGTGCGTCTTCCGATGAAAATCAATGTGCAAAAAAGAACATTGCCCGACCCTGCTCAATGGGTTTTTCATCTTGACTTATGGCAGAACCCGTATGCTGTGGCACGCTATTATAATGTTCCTTTGTGGAGCCGGCAGCATTTCGATATTATGAAACCCTTGATGCAGCAGTTGGCAAATGCCGGGCAGAAAGTAATCACAGCCTCGGTAATGCATCATCCATGGGCAGGACAGACAGAAGATCCTTTTGACAGTATGGTATTCCGTATGAAGAAAATAGACGGGAGCTGGGTGTATGACTATACCGTGTTCGACCGTTGGGTAGAGTTTATGATGAGTTTGGGGATCGATCGTCAGATTAATTGCTATACATTGGTTCCGTGGGCCTTGAAGTTTGATTATTACGATCAGGCTACCAATCGTATTCGCTTTGTAGAAGCCAAACCCGGTGAGGCCGCTTATGAAGACTACTGGTTCAGTTTTTTAAAAGATTTTGCAGGGCATTTACGTCAGAAGGGGTGGTTCGAGAAAACGACTATTGCCATGGACGAGCGGGAAAAAAGTATGATGCAGAAAGCGTTCGATTTGATATTTCGTGCGGATGCCGGATATAAGGTTTCCGGAGCCGGAGATTATTATCCGGAGATAGAACCGAAAATGTATGATCTTTGTCTGGCATACGGACATACGTTACCGGACTCGGTAAGAGAAGAGCGGAGGAGGAGTGGAAAGCTCTCTACTGTGTATACCTGCTGTATTGAAGCCTATCCCAACACTTTTACTTTCTCCGAACCGGCTGAAGCCAGTTGGCTGATGTGGCATGCTGTTGCTGGAGGATATGATGGTTATTTGCGATGGGCATACAACAGTTGGACGAAAGATCCGCTTCACGATTCCCGATTCCGTTCTTGGGCAGCCGGAGACTGTTATCTGGTATATCCCGGGAGCAGTAGTATCCGGATGGAACGTTTGGTGGAAGGTATTCAGGATGCTGAAAAAATCAGAATACTCCGTAAGGAGTTTGCAGAAAATGGCGAGGTGGCTAAACTGAAAAAACTGAATCAGACAGTGTCCGGTTTCATGCCCGAAAAGTTGAATGGACAAAATGCGTCGCAGATGGTTCGTAATGGTAGAAAATTGCTTAGTACTTTTTAAATAGCTTGATTGAAAATGAGGGTGGATGTGAAGTATATACTGTTTGCGGCAACTCTATCGATGGGATTATTTACTTCTTGCACAAGCAGTGAGGAGGAGTGCAAACTGCCTCAATCCTGTCATGGACTGAATATGACGGAGTTGCCTCAACGTTGGGATTGGTCTGACGGGAGGATTGCTCTGGCAGAAAGATGGTAAACTCCGATTGGCTATCGACCGTGCTGATCTTTGGGATTTACGTCCGGTGGAGGCATTTAAATCTCCTGACCATACCTATCGGTTTATCTGCGACCAGGTGATCCGTAAAAAAGATATGCGGCCCGTATACGCATTGATTGATGACCGGACAGCCAATGATCCTGCTCCTACTAAAATTCCTGCCGGAGCTCTGGAATTTGATATTCATAGATTGGGTAAAGTAAAGGAAGTGGCGCTGGATTTGGCAACTGCGGTATGTACTATTCTTTGGGAGAATGGTGTGCAAGCTCGTTTTTTTATTCCTGCGGAGGGAAACGGGGGGCGTTTCCGTTTTGTAAATCTGCCGGATACTCTTTCTCCTGAATTATTAGCTCCACTTTATCAGGGACGTGTTACCGAGTCAGATCATCAGCCCGGTGTAAATGACCTGGCGGCATTAGGGTATCAATCGGGTACCATTACTTCTCCTGCTCCCGGAAGATTACTTTACCGGCAACAAGCGTGGGGAGATGTTTCTTATGAAATTGGTTTGCAATGGGAGCAACCACATACCGGAGTGTTGGAAGGTGGATATTATGTGACTTCTAAAGGTACTTGGTACTCGGGAGATACTGGTAGGGCAGATCATTTGAATATTAGTTTTGATGAAGCATTGGCCTCTCATCAGAACTGGTGGGAACAATATTGGAAACAATCCTCTGTGAGTCTGCCGGATACACTCTTGGAGAGACAATGGTACCTGGAAATGTATAAGTTTGCTGCTGCTTCCCGCAAGAATGCACCTCCTATCTGTTTGCAAGCAATATGGACAGCGGATAATGGACAGACTCCACCATGGAGAGGAGATTTCCACAGTGACCTGAACACACAATTAAGTTATTGGGCGGGATATACAGCTAATCATTTGGAAGAATCTGCTGTATTTACAGATTGGCTGTGGAGAATTAAAGAAAATTCGGAGCAGTTTACCCGTCAGTTTTTTCAGGTAGAAGGATTGAATGTGCCATGTATTGCCACTCTGACAGGTCAGCCTATCGGTGGGTGGAGCCCGTACTCTCATTCACCTACTACGGCCGGATGGCTGTCTTATCATTTTTACCAACAATGGAAGTATGGCATGGACTCACAATTCCTGAAAGAACGGGCTTATCCTTGGGTGAAAGAGGTGGCACGTTTCTTTGAAAATGTTTCGGTATACGACAAGCAGGGTAAGCGTAAGTTACCGTTATCTTCCTCTCCCGAAATCAATGATAACCGGATAGATGCCTGGTTTATGAATACTACTAATTATGACTTGGCTAATATCCGCATTACTTATACGGTTGCCAAAGAAATGGCGGAAGCATTGGGATTGATGGATGAAGCGGCTCATTACGCCCGGCAGTTGGATGAATGGCCGGATGAAGCAGTAGATGAGAGCGGATTGCTGATAGCTCCCGGAAAGCCAATGGATGAATCTCATCGTCATTTCTCACATCTGTTGTCGTTTCATCCCTTTGGGCTTATTGATGTCAGTCAGGGAATTAAAGCGACTAATCTTATTTTACGTTCTATCAAAAATGTGGAAGATCTGGGTCCGGATTATTGGACAGGTTATACCTATGCGTGGCTGGCGAATATGAAAGCCCGTGTAGCAGATGGTAATGGGGCTTTGAGAAATTTGCATATTTTTATGAATGCTTTTTGTTCGCCCAATAGTTTCCATTTGAATGGGGATCAGACCGATAATGGGTATTCACAATATACTTATCGTCCGTTTACGCTGGAGGGAAATTTTGCCTGTGCTGCAGCGATACAGGAGATGCTACTTCAAAGTCATACGGGAATCATCAAGGTATTTCCTGCTCTGCCTACTTCCTGGAAAAATGTTTCTTTCCGGAATCTGCGGGCGATGGGAGCTTTTCTGGTTTCGGCTTCGTATGTCAATGGAGAAGTGGCTTCTATTACTGTAACTTCGGAAAAAGGCGGTCGGATGAGACTTGATAATCCTTTTACTAGTGAGATTACGGAGAAGGTGATGAAATCGGGAGAGACAATTGTGTTTGGAAATTAAATCGATACAATATGAAAGATAAAAAAAGAAATTGTCTGGTATTTTGGGTGTTATTTATTTGTCTGACTGTATGTGCACAGTCGTCTGACAAAGTAAAGGCTATGCGTAATTTGCGTGATTATTACACACAGAATATAAATATCTATGATATAAACCATGATATGGGGAAATGGGATCTCTATCTGAAACAGCTTAGTGAAGAAGGGCAGTTTGCGGATTTGGCTGCTTATGAAAAAAAGATTCATGACAACAACTGGCTATCATCCGTTTCTTTTCAGGACCAACAGGATATAGGTTTTTACTTGGCAGACACGTTTAGACGATTGTGGGTGATAGCTAATCATTACCGGCAAACGAATGTGAATGATATTCCCGAACGTTTCTGGAAATCTATTTTGAGATATGGAGATATTGAAGTCCGTCGTCAACCGAACGACCGTTTTCATGCTTCCTGTTTTGCTATCCCGAAAGCAGCCTGTGGTATTTATTTCTCTTTGGTCGGGCAAATGGATCTGCCGGATGATACAAAACCACTGCGCAAATCGGCCTGCCGGATGTTGAAAGCATTGGCTATGCAATCGTGGACACAACCATTGCGTAATAATGAAATGGACCAGGATATTGTGAGGGTGGAACGTTTTCGTCATCATGTATGGTGGGTAGGTGGAAATGCATTGGCTTATCGTCCGCTACTAGAAACTGCTGTTTTAATGGATTCTATCCCAATGGTAGATGTAATAGCTGAAGTGGCAAAGCGGAGTTTGAGCAATGTGTCGCAGACTACTTATAATGAGGCATTCTGGAACGAAGGTTTTACTGCCGACGGAGCCGGATGGGGACATGGTATGCAATGTTTGGTTTGGGGATATCCGATTCATGGGGCATCCAGTGCACAAGACCTGCTATGGATACTCCGGGATACTCCTTGGGGGCAAAGCCTGACACGAGAGAATGTGGAAGCATTGCTCAATTTCTATCGAGGCAGTACCTTCTATCATTATAAAGGGTATATTCCTCCCTGTCTGGACCGTTATTCTATGGTGTATTACGAAGGAAAACCGGCTCATATTCCTTATTATGAGATGTTGAAAGCGTCTGTTGAGCGATGGCCTGCTTCGTTTACGGATAGTGAACTTCGGGAGCTGAAACAGCTCATTAAAGAAGCGGGACAAAATAATATCCGTATGGAAGGGTATCCGGCAGGTCGTTATAACGGTACACGCTGGTTTTATAACAATGACGATTTGATAAAACGTACTCCTGATTATTATATGATGGTTAATATGGCATCCAGTCGTTGTGATGGTTTGGAGAGTGCCGGTAATTTTGCGGATGAGTTTAATATTTATACCAACGACGGACTCACTCTTTTTCAACGTAAAGGGGATGAGTACCGGAAGATTATCGGAGCGATGGATCTGACTGCTATGCCCGGAGTGACTGCTCGTGAAGGAGAACGGTGGCTGAAACCAATTACCAATTGGAGAGGATTTTGCAGCAAGTACAATTTTGCAGGAGCGGCTACTGATGGAGGCGGGAATGCGGTAGCGGGTTATCTTTTCGAGAAGATGGATGCTACTTCTAAAGAAAAGGATGTGAAAATGGAGAATCCGGTGGCTTTCGGTGTAAGGGCTTATAAGTCTTATTTTATGTTGGGTGACTATCTGATTGCCCTTGGTGCGGGTGTTACTAATTTGCAACCGGAACAGGAAGGAAATATACGTACTTCTATCGAACAGACTGCCCATCAGGGGAAAGTAACGCTCTATGATGGGAAAAAGAGATGGCAACCTTCTTCCGGCATCCATTCGTTGGTAAAGAAGGGAAAGTCGCTTTGGGTATTACAGGAAGGAGGCTTTGCTTATGCTCCGTTGTCCGAATTTAGTCCGAAAGCCTTTTTTCTTTGTGAGTCCAGGCCTAATGAATGGGTAAAGAGGAATTTAGTGAATAAGGGGAAAAAGAATCTGCCTGTACAGGCAGATTTGCTGCGAGTCTGGATTGATCACGGACGGAATGTTGAGAATGACGTATATGGGTATGTGGTATATGCAGGTGAGGAGCTTCCTCCACAGGAGAATCCATTTGATATTCTTCGGAATGATACATTGGTACAGGCAGTGCAGTCGGCTGACAAGAAAGTGTTGGAAGCGGTGTTTTATAGAGCCGATGAAACTGTTCAATGGAGTGGTTTACCTGTGAAAACGTCTGTACCTTGTGTTTTGCTTATTGAACGTATTGGAGAAGAATACTCCGTTTCGGTGACAGACCCGACTATGAATGTTCATTTGAAACAAGTAAAAGTAGAGATTGGCGATGTGGCTATTGACATTACTTTGCCATCAGGGAAAGAATGTGGTAAATGTGTGACGCAACGTTTTTCACCTGCGGTGGAAAAACGCCGTGCTTCTGCATTGAACAGTCTGATTCCTGATAAGAAAGAACTGGATAGCCGTATGCAATGGTTCGAGCAGGCGCGTTTCGGTATGTTTATTCATTGGGGAGTTTATTCATCTTTGGGGTGTTCGTGGAATGGAAAGAAGTATGGCGGGTATGGTGAACATATTCAACGAATGGCTCGTATTCCGGTAGAGGTTTATAAAGAAAAGGTAGCAGGTACGTTCAATCCCCAAGAATTTGACGCGGAAGAATGGGTACGTATAAAGAAACAGGGATGGGATATTTTATCATTACGTCGAAGCATCATGACGGTTTCGCAATGTACGATTCGAAAGTGAGTGATTATAATATTGTGAAGGCAACGCCTTTCGGACGTGATCCGATGAAAGACTTGCGGGATGCTTGCCGTAAGGCAGGAATTAAATTTGGTTTCTATTATTCACATGCATTTGATTGGGGTGAGAAAGAGGGTGTAGGTAATGACTGGGATTATGACAATCCCGGAGGTGACAAGTTGCTAGGTGGCCGCGACTGGTGGGAGACGAGAAAAGATTATCTGCCTGTTGCTCGAAAATATGTAGATGAGAAGGCTATTCCGCAAATTCGTGAATTGATTGCAATGTATGATCCTGATATTATGTGGTTTGATACACCTCATAAATTACCACAAGAAGAGTGTATTCGTATAGTAGAAGCGACGCGTGAGGCATCTCCTGATATCATTATTAATGGTCGTGCCATTTCCGGATTCGACAGGTATGATTATTACAACACTGCGGATTGTCCTTACGAGTTCAGCCATTATGGAGATAGTTACTGGGAAGGTATTCCGACTACGAACAATTCTTACGCCTACAATGAAAACGATCAGGAGTACAAACCGGCTTCTTTCTTTGTTCGTTTGATGGCGAAGGCGGCAGCACGCGGAGGAAATATTCTGATGAATATTGGTCCGATGGGAACCGGAAAGTTCAGTGCTCCGGATTTGGATATTCTGAAACAGATAGCTGCTTGGTGGAAAGTGAACGGAGAAGCTTCTATCCGTGGAACGAAGGCTACTCCGTTAGCGGTACAGTCTTGGGGAGAATCTACCTGTAAGGAGAATAAGTTGTTTTTGCATGTCTTCGATTGGCCTCGTGATGGGAAGCTGTGTGTAGGTGGTTTGTTGACGGAGGTAAAGGGTGCTTATTTGCAGAGTAATCCGCAGCGAACATTGAAAGTGTCACGAATGGGAGAAGATGTAATGATTGATGTACCGACCCTTTGTCCTGATACGGTTGATGCAGTGGTCGTTCTTGAATGTGAAGGAGAGTTGAAAGCAGATACTCGTCGTCGTATTTCGTATACACAGCAAGTGGATAAGTTACGTGCATTTGACGCTCGTTTGGAGGGTGGTGCCCGCTATGGTGGTGAGGAAGTGGAGTCTACATGCGTGCAGAATATGAAGAGACGGGAGGATGCGGTTGTTTGGCCAGTTCGTTTGGATAAGCCAACGACTTTTGAAGTGAGTATTACTTATGTAGCTCCTGCACCCAAATATGCGGATGAACTAGTGGAGGGTGATGCCGGAAAGGAGATTCGCAAGGCAAGCAGCGGAGCTGCCGGAGTGTATTCGATTACTTTAGCGGGCAAAAAGTTGGTAAAGAAAGTGAGTAATGGTAATTGCATAACGGAAACGGTAGGTATAGTGACATTACCTGCCGGTGAATTTGATATCAGAATTCAGGGAGAAGAGATTGCTGCAACTGAACTATTTCGTCCCTGTTATATAACCTTAAAGCCAATATAATAGTTCAGTTGCAGGTACATTGATAAAATGTACGGAATATCTGTAGAATTTAGATAATAATAGGAATGATGGATAGATATACGATGAGAAAGAGGATCATAGCAACCTCATTGAATAAAAAGAGATTCTTGTCAGGAGTTTTTCTGACTTTATTGGCAACAGTTGTTAATGCACAGCCGTTTCCTTATCAGCAAGCCGGGTTGCCTGTTTCACAACGGGTGGATGATTTGATGAAGCGCATGACGTTGGAAGAGAAAATCGCACAGATACGTCATTTACATTCGTGGGACATCTTTAATGAACAAACGTTGGACAAAGAAAAGCTAACCGCTGTTGTTGGAGAAACAGGATATGGATTTGTAGAAGGTTTTCCGTTGACGGGTGAGAATTGTCGGAGTAGTATGCGGGAAATACAGGAATATATGCTTACCCGTACCAGGCTCGGTATTCCGGCTTTTACTGTAGCCGAATCTTTGCATGGTTCTGCACATGAAGGTTCTACCATTTTTCCACAAAATATAGCTCTTGGTAGCACGTTTAATCCTGCTCTGGCTTATCGGAGGGCTTGTATGACTGCCGATGATTTGCATGCGCAGGGAATGAGGCAGGTATTAGCTCCGTGCATTGATGTTGTACGTGATTTGCGTTGGGGGAGAGTAGAGGAATCTTATGGAGAGGACCCATATCTCTGTGGCATCTTTGCGCAGTCAGAAGTGAAAGGATATCTTGATAGTGGCATTTCTCCCATGCTGAAACATTATGGTCCACACGGGAATCCGTTGGGAGGGTTAAACTTGGCTTCTGTGGATTGTGGTTTATATGATTTGCATGCTGTTTATCTGAAACCTTTTGAGATGGTGTTACGGTATTTACCTGTTTATGCAGTTATGTCTACTTATAATTCTTGGAATCGGATACCGAATTCCGCTTCCCGGTATTTATTAACTGATATATTAAGAGACCGTTGGGGATTTAAAGGATATGTTTATTCGGATTGGGGAGTTGTCAGTATGCTGCTATCGAAATGCTGGAGACTTTTCATCATACGGCAGCTAATAAAGCGGAGGCTGCAACACAAGCACTGACTGCAGGATTGGATGTAGAGGCTTCCAGTGAGTGTTATCCCGAATTATTCCGGTTAGTAAAAGAAGGAAAATTGGATGAGTCTTATATAGATACAGCTGTTCGTCGGGTATTGACTGCTAAATTTGAATGTGGACTTTTTGAAAATCCATACGGGAATAGGCATACAGCTTCCGGCGAAATGCATTCTCTCCAGAGTGTAGAACTTTCTCGTCAGATAGCGGAAGAATCTATTGTACTGTTGAAGAATGAAGATAATTTGTTACCTCTGGATATGAATAAATTGACTTCTATTGCTGTTTTAGGTCCCAATGCAGATCAGGTACAGTTTGGTGATTATACATGGAGTCGGGATAATAAGGATGGAATTACTCCATTACAAGGAATTAAGGCGTTAGTGGGAGAGAAAATTAAAATAAACCATGCTGTTGGTTGTAGTATGATGTCTCGTGATACAATAGGTATCGGGGAAGCAGTGGAGGCAACGCTGAAAAGTGATGTTGCTGTGATTTTCTGCGGGAGCTCCAGTGCTTCGTTAGCTCGTGACTATACACGTACGAATTGCGGAGAAGGATTTGATTTAAGCGATTTAAGTCTGACTGGCGCACAAAGTGATTTGATTCAGGCGGTTTATGCTACTGGCAAACCGGTGATATTGGTCTTGGTGAGTGGCAAGCCTTTTGCCATTTCTTGGGAGAAAGAACATATTCCTGCCATTGTAGCACAGTGGTATGGCGGCGAACAGGAAGGATATGCTATTGCTGATGTCCTTTTCGGAAAGGTGAATCCATCGGGACATCTCACTTATTCTTTTCCCCAAAGTGCAGGGCATTTACCGGTGTATTATAATCATTTGCCTTCTGATAAGGGATTTTATAAACGTCCCGGCAGTTATGAACAATCCGGTCGTGACTATGTCTTCTCATCTCCTGAACCATTGTGGGCTTTTGGGCATGGGTTGAGTTATACGACTTTCTCTTTTGATAAAATGGAATGTGACAAGAATATATATGCTTCCGGAGATACTATAGAGGTAAAAGTACAGGTTCGTAATACAGGACAAAGAACGGGCAAAGAAGTGGTGCAACTGTATGTTCGTGATTTGGTAAGTTCTGTTGTGACTCCAGTGAAACAGTTGAAAGCATTTGCCAAACTGGAACTGAAACCGGGGGAACAAAAAGAAGTAATACTAAAAGTTCCTGTATCTGAATTATATTTGATTGATAAGGAGGGGATCCCTTTCCTCGAACCTGGGGAATTTGAGATTCAGGTTGGAAATGCTTCAGATTGCATTTTGCAGAAGCAAGTAATAGGGGTAGGAGATATTTCTGTTACTGCAGTGTCTGTGTCGAGCATGAAACAGAATCAGGTTAAGACTGGAACAGGTAAAAAGATAACAATGCGTGGGGTAGTTAGAGATGTACAAGCCACTCCGGTAGAAGGAGTTCATATCTATTCGATGGGAAATAAGACAGAATTAGCCGTAACTAACAAGAAAGGGGAATACCTGCTGAAACAAGTTGCATCTGATGATATTTTGATTTTCTCCAAAGAGGGGTATGTGTCTAAAGAAATGTCGGTAGAAGGGCGTTCGGTTTTGAATGTTCGGCTATAGATTGACATTGTTTTTAGAAAATATATTCAGGATAATTGATCATACTTTCTTTATAATAATCTCATAATAAATTAAGTATGATATTATCCTGAATATAATCATTATATAGGCCTTTACTTTTTATTAAACCTTAATACCGCTTTCACAGGAATATTTTATTGATAGATATGTCCGTATTCGAATTCCGGAATATCTCCTTTAGCAGATAATTTTGCAAAATCAATCAGGTTGGACAAGTGGCGAAGTACCAGCTCTTTCATCCCGTCCTTGTCTTTATCTTTTATCTTCTGCAACATCTCTCTATGTTCTGCATGAACTGTTTTTTGTGGAACAGCGCAGACTTTATATTTTTGATAATATTTTAATATATCAGGAGTAATGATAAGCAAGAGTGAACTGATTACCGGATTGTGCCCACCTTGTGCAATTGCTTGATGAAAAGCAAAATCTTTCTCAACGCGAAGCTCTGTGTCGAACTTTTCTTCCAATTCGATAAGTGTTTTTTCAATATTCTCCAAATCTTCTTCTGTACGGTTTGATGCACACAGTTTGCAGACCTCGATCTCTAACAGAACGCGCACATATACCAAACTGGAAAAGTCATATTTGCTTATCTTTAAAGCATCGGTAATCATGGTATCCAATTGATCTTTGGAGAACTCGGAAACCACTGTTCCACTTTGAGGATATGTTTTTACAATACCATACAACTCCATCTTTTGCAAAGCTTCACGAACATGGGAACGGCTAACCTTCAGCAGTTCCGATAATTTCCGTTCAGACGGTAGACGTTCACCAGGCAGAATTTGACGTTCTGCGATTTGTTTTTTTATGTGCTCGATGACAAGTTTAACTGGTTGCGAATTTACTTCGTCCTTCATAAGATATAAAAATTTTAAAAGGTTTTCTTTCTTAATTCGGGTGTAAAAGTACGAATATTATCTTTCAAAGTAAAGCTTTATAGCAAAAATATTCTTTTCCCTTTTTATAAAGAGGTACGCATAATATACTGTTTATGAGATGTTTATTTGGTATTGTTAATAAAAGATAATTGGTAGACCAAAATTTTGGTTTACCAATTTTAATTGCTACGTTTGTCACAGAAATTAAAACGCTAATCTATGAACAAACTTCTGCATTTTAAAAAAGTCGTATTGGTGCTCTTGTTGTTAGTTGGAGCATTGAACGTTTACTCCCAGCATGTAGTTACTGGTAAGGTGATAGATGAACAAGGTCCGTTAATCGGGGCTTCAGTGACAATTAAAGATGCTGCTGTTCCTACAGGTACTGTGACAGACGCTGAAGGTAAATACTCCATTAAAGTTCCTAACTCAAAGACCATTTTGGTTTATTCGTATATCGGTTACGTTGATAAGGCAGAGGCGGTAGGCAAACGCACCGTTGTCAATGTGACATTGGAAGAAGATTCGAAGATGTTGGATGATGTGGTGGTAATCGGTTACGGTACACAGGCTAAGTCTCACTTAACGGGTTCGATTTCCAAATTGGAAGGTGAGAAACTGATTAATGCTCCTGTGAGTGATATGACTACTGCTTTGCAAGGTTCTATGAGCGGACTTACCGTTTCTAATGAAACGTCTGAAGTCGGTGTGACACCGTCTATCCGTGTCCGTGGAACAGGTTCTATCTCGGCTGAAAGTGAGCCGTTGGTGATTATTGATGGTTTTCCGGTAGCCGGTGGACTTTCATCTATCAATGCGGCAGATGTGAAGTCTATTGAAATATTGAAAGATGCGGCTTCTGCCGCTATTTACGGGTCACGTGCGGCAAATGGTGTTATCATGGTAACCACCAAAAGCGGTACTCCCGATAAACCGAAATATTCGTTCAAGTTCTATCAGGGATTTAAGTATGCTTATCAGTTGCACGATATGATGACTTCTTCCGAGTGGTTGAATCTGTTGACGCAGGAAGCAGAAATGGGAGGCCCGTCTGTACCGGCGGCAGCTCGTGGCGCTGCTTATCTGGAAAGTCAGATGGGGACTACCGACTGGCAGAAAGAGGGATTACGCGATATGGCAGGTATTACCAATGTGCAGATGAGCGTTTCCGGTGGACGTAAAGAAACGAAGTACTTTATTTCGGCTGCCTATACCAAAGATGAGGGAGTGATGTTGCAGAACTCATTGGATAAATTGAATTTCCGTACGAAATTGGATGCCAAACTCTCGAATATTGTTAGTGTAGGGGTCAACTTATCCGGAACTTATACCAAAACAGAACGTCCGAAAAATAATTTCATAGATTTCTATCGTACTCCGTCTTTTCTTCCTGTTTATCATAATGATTGGAGTACTGAAATGACAGGGTATTCAGGTTTTGCAAGAGGTAGTCATTTCAATAATATCATGACTCCTACCGGTACACCGGATGCGGAGGGAAATCCGACGCTGGAGAAATCATCTCCTTTCTCGTCAGCCAATAATAACCCCCGTAGTGTGATGGCCAATACTTCTCGTTGGAGTG
>OGKZ01001454.1_pt1 | contig 16098 bp, 9 predicted proteins | sample 1572571 | NCBI WGS metagenome assembly OGKZ01 (sample SAMEA2581906, study PRJEB24529) | metagenome | biome: Human gut stool | place: China | collected 2011 | reverse complement strand
ATTGGGATAAAGAAACAAATATCCTGTTTGCTTTCCAAAAAACGGAAGGGGGAGCAGGTTCGCAGGATTTAGGCAATACGGAAATCGTACAGAAATGGTGGGACTATATGGCGGATATCATGGAAGTGAATCCGGACAATTCACCGGTATCCATTCCTTTGCCGGAAGTATTCCACATGGATTGAGTTTTCAGTAATTCTATCAGTCTGTAATTTTTTAGACGCGGATTACACGGATGACACAGATTTAAGAATAAAAAATCCGCGTCATTCGTGTAATCCGCGTCTAAAAATGGTAATAATTGCTCTTTAGCATATTCACTTCCTACTATTTAATGGAGGGTTTCTTTTATTATCTCAACTATCTTGATTATTTTTGTCCAACATTTATTATTAATCTTGGAATCTATATGACGCAAAGACACCTTTTGGTCTTCACTTTCCTTGTTAGCTTTGTACTGAATGCCTATAGTGCAATAGAGCTTCGTTCTACACAAATGAGAACTAGTGACGGTCTTCCCAACAACTCTATCCGATACATCTATCAGGATAGCAAAGGCTTTTTGTGGCTGGCTACCTTGAACGGATTAAGTCGTTATGACGGCAACTCTTTTCTGACCTTTCGTCCGGAAGCCGGAGATAAAGTGTCTTTGGTCGACAACCGGATTTACGATCTTACAGAAGATAAAGATGGCTTTTTATGGATTTCCACTACACCTGAACTATATAGCTGCTATGATTTGCAACGTGCCCGTTTTGTTGATTACACGGGTTGCGGCGAGTTAAGGCAGAATTACTCTACTGTATTTGTTACAGCCAACGGAGACGTATGGTTATCACATCAAGGCAATGGTTGCCGACGTATGGTGCATCAGAAAAACGGTGAAATGACATCCACCGTATTCAGGACAGAACGTGGAAACCTGCCGGACAACCGGGTGAAATTCGTGAATGAAGATGCCGGTGGACGTATCTGGATCGGCACTCAATGCGGATTGGTTTCTGTCTCCAACGGACAATATCGGATAGAAGACCGGTTGATTCATTTCACTTCTTCTCTGGCTTATAAGGATGACATGTATTTCCTTACGGCAGATGGAGATATTTATTATTACCATTCGGCTACGCAGAAGATGCAAAAGCTGGCTGCCCTTTCAACCGTTGCAGGGCAGACGTCGCCTACCGGAAATTTCTTGTTGAAAGATAAATGGATGATTCTGACTACGACCGGAGTATATACTTATGATTTTACGACCGGAGAAGTAGCCGCTGACCCCCGTCTGAATATTAAAAAGGGCGAACTGATTCGCGACAACCACGGAGACTATTGGATATATAATCATACAGGACACCTCACCTATGTGGTTGCCGCAACCGGTGAAAGTAAAGATTTCCAGTTGATCCCTCAAGACAAGATCAGTTACATTGACTTCGAACGTTATCATATCGTACATGATTCCCGCGGAATCATCTGGATTTCGACCTATGGCAATGGTCTTTTTGCTTATAATACAGCTGAAGATAAACTGGAACATTTCGTTGCCAACATCAACGATCAAAGTCATATCAGTTCGGATTTCCTGCAATATGTCATGGAAGATCGTGCCGGTGGCATCTGGGTAGCTTCGGAATATTCGGGTTTATCCCGCATTTCAGTGTTGAATGAAGGAACTTCCCGCATCTATCCCGAGTCCCGTGAACTGTTCGACCGTTCGAATACCATCCGTATGTTGACCAAGAGGTCTAATGGCGATATTTGGGTAGGTACGCGTAAAGGCGGACTTTATACCTTTGACGCAAATCTTCAGTCGAAAATGACGAATCAATATTTCCATTCCAATATTTATGCAATCGCTGAAGATCGCCAGGGACGGATGTGGACAGGAACCCGTGGTAATGGATTGAAGGTGGGAGATACCTGGTATTATAATACCCCGTCCGACCCGACTTCATTGTCGGATAATAACGTTTTTGCTATTTATCGCGATCGCAAAGACCGTATGTGGGTGGGTACATTCGGTGGAGGGCTCGAATTGGCTGAACCTACTTCTGACGGGAAATATAAATTCCGGCATTTCTTCCAGCAAACGTTTGGAATGAGGATGGTGCGTGTGATAGAAGAAGATGAAAACGGAATGGTTTGGGTAGGAACCAGTGAGGGTATTTGTATCTTTCATCCGGACTCACTGATTGCGGATGGTAATAATTATCATCTTTTCAGTTATACAAACGGAAAATTTTGCAGTAATGAAATCAAATGTATCTATCGTGATACGGAAGGACGTATGTGGATTGGTACTTCCGGTTCGGGACTGAACCTTTGTACGCCGCAAGACAATTATCATTCATTGAAATATGAGCATTACGGAACTACCGAAGGGTTGGTCAATGATGTGATCCAGTCTGTTTTGGGAGATAGAAAAGGAAACCTTTGGGTAGCGACTGAATATGGAATTTCCAAGTTCACCCCGTCCACCCGTTCTTTTGAGAACTATTTCTTTTCTTCCTATACTTTAGGAAATGTGTATAGTGAGAATAGTGCCTGTATGCGTGAAGACGGGAAATTGCTTTTTGGTACAAACTATGGATTAATTGTGATCGACCCTGAAAAGATACAAGATAGTGAGACGTTTTCTCCGGTTGTTTTCACTGATTTGTATGTCAATGGAACCCAGATGAATCCGCAGATGGAGGATTCTCCTTTAAAACAGTCTCTTGCTTATTCGAATGAAATTACGCTGAAATATTTTCAAAACTCATTCCTGATAGATTTCTCCACTTTCGACTATTCGGATAGCGGACATACGAAATATATGTATTGGTTGGAAAACTACGACCAGGGATGGAGTGCTCCTTCTCCACTGAATTTCGCCTCCTTTAAGTATCTGAATCCGGGAACCTACATACTTCATGTCAAGTCCAGCAATGGCTCGGGTATATGGAACGACAGTGAGACTACACTGAAGATCGTAATCGTCCCACCGTTTTGGAAGACTAACTGGGCAATGTTGTGCTATGTTCTGTTATTGATGGTAGCCTTGTATTTTGCCTTCCGCATCGTCCGCAACTTTAATGGTTTGCGTAACCGTATTAACGTAGAGAAGCAACTGACTGAATATAAGCTGGTCTTCTTCACCAATATTTCTCATGAATTCCGTACGCCGCTTACTTTAATCCAGGGAGCTTTGGAGAAAATTCAGCGTGTCACGGATATTCCGCGCGAATTGATATATCCTCTGAAAACAATGGATAAGAGTACGCAACGTATGTTGAGACTCATCAACCAGTTATTGGAATTCAGAAAGATGCAGAATAATAAACTGGCGCTTTCTTTAGAGGAAACAGATGTCATCTCTTTCCTTTATGAAATATTTTTGAGTTTCGGCGACGTGGCGGAACAGAAGAATATGAACTTCCGTTTCTTGCCTTCGGTGCCATCTTATAAGATGTTTATTGATAAAGGAAATTTGGATAAGGTGACTTATAACCTGCTTTCAAATGCATTTAAATATACTCCTTCCAACGGAACGATTATTCTTTCGGTGAATGTGGACGAAGGGAAGCAAACATTGCAGATTCAGGTTTCGGATACGGGAGTGGGGATTCCTAAAGAGAAACAGAATGAATTGTTCAAGCGGTTTATGCAGAGTAATTTCTCCGGTGACAGTATTGGAGTCGGTCTGCATTTGAGCCACGAACTGGTGCAGGTGCATAAAGGTACGATTGAGTATAAAGACAATGAAGGTGGCGGTTCTGTATTTACCGTATGTATTCCGACAGATAAGACGGTGTATTCGGAGAAAGACTTCCTTGTTCCGGGCAACGTATTGCTGAAAGAGGCGGACGGTCATGCACATCATTTGTTACAGCTTTCGGAAGAGCTTCCTGACCCGGAAAAGATGGCTGCTCCTTTGAATAAACGGAAAGTGCTGATTATTGAAGATGATAATGATATTCGTGAGTTTCTACGGGAAGAAATCGGCGCATACTTTGAAGTGGAAGTGGCTGCCGATGGCACGTCCGGATTTGAAAAGGCCCGTACGTATGATGCCGACCTGATTATCTGTGATGTTCTGATGCCGGGTATGACCGGATTTGAAGTAACCAAGAAACTAAAAACAGATTTTGATACGAGTCATATTCCCATTATCCTTCTGACTGCGTTGAACTCACCGGAAAAGCATCTGGAAGGAATTGAGGCAGGTGCGGATGCATACATCGCCAAACCATTCAGCGTTAAACTGCTGTTAGCACGTGTATTCCGTTTGATCGAGCAGCGTGATAAATTGCGTGAGAAGTTCTCCAGCGAACCGGGTATTGTGCGTCCGGCTATGTGTACTACCGACCGGGATAAAGAGTTTGCAGACCGTTTGGCTGCCATTCTCGAACAGAATCTTGCCCGTCCGGAATTTTCTATTGACGAGTTTGCGCAGCTTATGAAGTTGGGACGAACCGTTTTTTATCGGAAATTGCGCGGCGTAACAGGATATTCGCCTAATGAATATTTGCGTGTGGTGCGAATGAAGAAAGCGGCGGAGTTGTTGCTGTCAGAAGATAATCTGACGGTTGCGGAAGTCTCTTACAAGGTAGGCATCAGTGATCCTTTTTATTTCAGTAAATGCTTTAAAGCACAGTTTGGGGTAGCACCATCGGTTTATCAGCGTGGTGTGAATAGTGAAGGAGATTCCATGTAGAACAGATTTTTATCCATTTCGCTTCCGGACCTTTATATTGAATAATAGTCCTTGTATTTGTGTACAATAGTCCATTGTACAATAGGGAAGGTAGACCTATCTTTGCAGGGTAAATAGTGTGTGACTATGGCTTTCATATTCATATCTTTAATCATTTAATAGAATCATGAAAACACTTTCTTTATTTATTCTGACTTCTTTCTTCTATATTTTGGGTATAAGTACCCTATCAGCTGCCAATTGGAAAGTTTACGTTGCCAAATATAAGCAGGACAAAACTTGTGCTATCACCTATACTTTTGATGATGGTTTGGCAGAACATTCCACAGTGGCTGCGCCGGAATTGGAAAAGCGTGGCTTTAGAGGAACCTTCTGGGTTTGCGGTTTTTATACGGAACAAGGGGCATCATCCAAGTTACCTCGAATGACTTGGGATGAACTAAAGCAAATGGCAAAGAACGGACATGAAATCTCCAATCATAGCTGGTCACATCAGAATGCGAAGCGTTTGACCTTGGAACAAGTGAAATCTGAAATAGAGAAGAATGATAGTGCGATTTTTGCCAATATAGGTGTGATGCCTGTCACTTATTGTTATCCATATAACTATAAGACAGATGAGATCGTTGCGCTGGCTTCTAAAAACAGAGTGGGAACACGTACCAAACAGATCTCGATTGGCGGAAAATCTACCCCTCAACGATTTGCCAAATGGCTGGATGATTTAATGACGAAAGAGGAGTGGGGAGTAGGTATGACGCATGGAATCAATTACGGATATGATGCTTTCAAGGAACCTTCTTTGTTTTGGGAACACTTGGACAAAGTGAAAAGTCTGGAAGATAAGATTTGGGTAGGTACGTTTCGTGAAGTGGCTGCTTATATAAGGGAGAGGGATGATATTCGATTAAACGTTTCCACACATAAGAGAGGATTGACGATTACTCCTGAAATGACATTGGACAAGAAAATATATACAGAACCATTAACCATGGTGCTTGTGGGAGAAGCAGTAGAAAAGGTGTCTGTGAAACAAGGTAAAAAGCAGCTTTCCGCACATATTTCCGGAGATAAAGTTCTTTTCGATTTCAATCCGTATGCAGGGAAAATTAAAGTAAGTTTCAACAATAAATAATCTAAGAATGTACATGAAAAATAAATTAGTACTATTACTCTTTTTCATATTGACAGGTGCTGTCAGTGTAAATGCTCAAAACTTGCCCGATCAAAAGGAAACATTGGAGGTCATGAAGAAAGTGAACGGTTACTTTATGAAAAAGTATGCCGATTATACTATCCCCAGTTTTTATGGTCGTGTACGTCCCAGTAATATCTGGACACGTGGCGTATATTATGAGGGGCTGATGGCACTCTATTCTATTTACCCTCGTGAGGATTATTATAAGTATGCCTACGATTGGGCTGATTTTCACAAATGGGGAATGAGAAACGGCAATACCACCCGTAACGCCGACGACCATTGCTGTGGACAAACGTATATCGACTTATATAATATTTGTCCGTCAGACCCGAACATGATCCGGAATATCAAAGCAAGTATCGATATGGTAGTGAACACCCCGCAGGTGAACGACTGGTGGTGGATTGACGCTGTACAGATGGCAATGCCTATTTTTGCTAAATTCGGAAAGATGACCGGGGAACAGAAGTACTACGACAAGATGTGGGATATGTACTATTATACACGCAGTCAGCACGATGAAACCGGTATGTTCAATCAGAAAGACGGTCTGTGGTGGCGCGATCAGGATTTTAATCCTCCCTATAAGGAGCCTAATGGAGAGGATTGCTATTGGAGTCGTGGAAACGGATGGGTATATGCTGCTTTGGTGCGTGTCTTGGATGAAATTCCCTCTGACGAAAAACACCGTCAGGACTATATCAATGATTTCCTGACCATGAGCAAGGCATTGAAGAAGTGTCAGCGTGAAGACGGTTTCTGGAATGTCAGCCTTCATGATCCTACGAACTTCGGAGGCAAAGAGACTTCCGGCACAGCACTGTTTGTTTACGGTATGGCTTGGGGAGTTCGTAACGGACTGCTCGACCGTAAAGAATATCTTCCCATCCTTTTAAAAGCGTGGAACGCTATGGTGAAAGATGCCGTACATCCGAACGGATTCCTGGGATATGTACAAGGTACGGGTAAGGAGCCCAAAGACGGTCAGCCGGTTACTTATAAGAGTGTGCCCGACTTTGAAGATTACGGTGTAGGTTGTTTCCTGCTTGCCGGAACGGAAGTGTACAAGCTGAAATAATAGAATAATATACACTTCTCCATGGGTAATTATACTCCGGTAGCCTTACTTCCTTTGAATGGATAATTGCCAAGGTATTTGCGTACAATCGTCCATTGTATACTTCAATAAGTACGTCTACATTTGCAGGAGTAAAAAACTAAAAAAACAATAACTTAAAATGAAGACATCAATGAAAAACATGTATTTAGCTGCTGCTATGGTAGTGTCATTAGCTTTTTCTGCTTGTAGTGACGAAGAGTCGGGAAAGGCGGATCGCGCTTATAAACCCATCGAAATTTTTGGAAATATCAATGAAGTGGTGAATAATGTACAGGAAACTCGTGCTGTCGGTGCGGCATGGGGCTCGGACGACCGGATTGGAGTGACTGTTGAAGCGGATGAGGATAATGCGACCGCTAATGCAGTGGATACCTATATTAATATCCAATATCGCAATGAAACCGGAGGTTCGTTCCGTGTTGTGAACGAAGGCTCAACAGACAATAATATCCGTTTGAAAGGAGAAGGTGAGTTTACTTTGAATGCTTATTATCCGTATCAGGGAGCGAATGGTACATTGCCGGGTACAGAAGGAGTGATTGCAAAAACAATCAGCGGAGCAGACCAGACAACCGACAAACAGCCGCAAATAGACTTTCTATTTGCCCAGGCTACCGGAGTTCGTGCAGAGTCTCCTGTTACCTTCGACTTCTCACATAAAATGACTAAAATCATATTGAAGTTTAAAGCAACCAACGGAGCTACATTAAATAATATGAAAGTCTATTTGAAAAGCCTGCAGTTAGAAGGCTCTTTTAATGTGACTACCGGTGAGGCTGTTGCCAAAAGCGGTGCTACTCCAAATTCAGAATTAAGCATGGATATTGCTAAACCGGCAGAAGGTGAAATGACTGCATCCATTATTTTATTCCCACAGGATATGCCGGAGAAAGTTTTGTTGGAAGTGAGAATGAATGATGAGACCTACACGCAATACATGCCTGTTCAGAATCTGGAGAGTGGACATGCCTATCCTTATAATGTGACCTTCGAAAATCCTGCAATGACAATTACCAAAGCGGAAATAGAAGACTGGATCGTAGAAGATGATAAAGATGTAACTGCTTCGGTTACTGAATAAACGACTGACAAGGATTCAAAAAAAGAATGATATGAAAAGAAATGAATTATGGCTCGGTGGTTTATTGGCAGTAGCAGGTTTCTTCGGAGCTTGTACCAATGTAGCGGAAGACGAGTTTCAAAATAATAAATATCCGGTGGAATTACTGGCGGAAAAGTCTGCTATGACTTTCACGCGCAGCATCGGGGAGAAGACTGAATGGGATGGAGGAGAAGCAGTCTCCCTATACGATGGTTTCTCACAAAAGTTGTATTAGGTTTCTCAATCAGGAGAAATGAGTGCTAAAAATAATGATCCTCTTTATTGGTATACGACAACGGAAGAGGAGACTTTGTTTGCCTGGTATCCTTCTTCAGAAACTTTATTGACAGGGTGGATCGTAGCTTCCGATCAGACAGCTGAAGAGGCATATAAAAACTCGGATTTTCTTTATGCCTATGAGAAAATGAAGTTCCGTAGCGAACGTAAGCTTACATTCCACCACGGAACAGTGAAGTTGGTTATCAATGTGAAAGGTGACGGGGACACTGTATCGGAAGAAGATCTGAAAGATATGGTGTTTAGTGTGAATGCAGTCACAAAGGGGACTATGGCAGAAGGCAAATTACAGTCTGCTGTAGGAGTTGAAGCGGCAGTGATGAAACCTTATCTGTTGGAAAATGCCAGAGAAGGATACGCTTATTCTTTTCAATTGCTGATGATTCCGCAGGATATGTCCGGCAAATTATTCTTTAAAGTTGCGTTGAAAGACGGCAGGAATTTCGGTCATACGCCGGGCAATGGTGAAGGCATATTAGAAGGCGGACACCAATATACATACAATGTAGGAGTTGGTAAACCGGGATTGAAAGTGACAATAGAGAAAGATTCTGTTTTGTGGGATGGGGATGATGAAGAAGTTGAAGGAACTGACAGAGAGTAATATTCAAAATTTGAAGCGAAGATGAAACAATATAAACTAATGCAAGTAGCTTTGCTGACAATTCTGTTGTTCGGTTGGGCTGGTTGCTCTCAAAATGAAGAAGAAGTTCCGGGAGATGTATGGAACGGGATTGTACTGGATGTGACTGATACGGGAATGTTTAATAATGAACCGTCTACACGTACGGAAGACACGGGATTTGTGACGACTTTTACCCAAGGGGACCAGATTGGATTGTTTGCTGTGAAAGACGGAGTCATATTGGATGAGATTAATAATATGCCATTTACGTTCAATGGTTCAAGCTGGTCGGGTAAACCGATATTATATGATGACCGGTTGGCCGGAGTGACTTTCTATGCTTACTATCCTTATCAATCGGAAATGGCAGGGAAAACTGATCTGACAGGTGATGATTTTTTTGCTCCTTTGGTAACCGGTTGGGAGTTGACAACAGAACAGAGTGATCAGAAAGTGTATACAAAGCAGGATTTGATGACTTCAAATGCCACTGCATTGATTGGAGAGAATGGAAACTATACATTGAGTTTCCAGTTGACACACCGTATGAGCCTGCTTGTTGTGAAGTTGCCTTCCACACGGTATATTTTTACAGATGCAGAGGGGGTGGCAATGCCGGAAGAAACACCTTACATTGCCATGCCTGTCAATGTCGCTTTCTATCTTGACAATGTAAATGAAGGAACTAAAATCTCTCCTTATTATGACGCGAAGAAAGATGAATATCGTTTGCTAAGGAAACCGTCTTCAGAAAATCAGATTATCGGTCATTATAATGATAAGCAATGTACGTTTGATACGGCTGAAAAGATGAAAGAAGGAAAGTACAAACGTTTTATTGTCGATGGCGGATATAAAGAGGTGACTCATCATCTGCAGGTAGGTGATTTATATTATGCGGATGGCAGTGTTATTTCTGTAGAGGAAGAAACTCCTTCTTCTAAAAACTGTATTGGTGTAGTTTATTATGTTGGTAATCCGCAACCTTCTGCTCAATATGGTGATGTCAGCAATTACAAAATTACCTCGGAAATGGATGTTTTGAAAAGAGAATATCCTAGTTGCTGTCATGGTCTTGTATTGGCATTAGGACCTGATGTTGCGGATAGTTGGGGAGATGCAACTGCTTTTATGCATGAATGGTTCTTGACTTTTGATGCAAAGTCTCATTTTACCTCATTAAGTGGATATTATTTTGATAATGCAAAAGATAATGCAAAGAATATTGAAACTAGGTTTGGATTGGGATACAATAATGTGAGGGTAATTGAGGAGTATGTAAAGCTTAATATTGATAAAAGTGATTCTTATGTTGTGCTTCAACAAATAAGAGAATATCAGAATAAATATGATACTCCAAGTACGAGTACGAAGTGGTATTTGCCTGCAATTGGTGACTTTAATGGTCTAATTGCTACTAGCGCAAATAATTTACTTCCACTTCTGAATAAACAAATTGAAAAAGTAGGTGGTATTGGATTACAATCTAATAAGGAATATTGGACTAGTACTGAAAGAAGAAAAGAATTGACATATTATGCGATATATAATGGTAGTCGGTTTGAAACAAATAAGACAAAAAATAAGACGACAAAATATTTATATCGTTTTGGTCTTGCTTTTTAGTTTGATGTTTTGAGGAATTGCATATTAAAAGCATAAAGCAAAAAGGATTATGAAAAAAGTAGTTGTATCAATGATATTGGCGGTACTTGCATTAACATGCTATGCGCAGGTCTATAAATTCGATTTTACTTCCGATAAAAAGGTAAAAGAGGGATATACTAAAGTGACGCCCGAAACCTTGTTCAATGACGGACAAGGTTACGGATACGACTTTCAACCGGCATGGGATGGAAGAAGCGATCAGCCTTTTTTCTTCTCCGTCAATGTTCCCGATGGCAATTATAAAGTAACCGTCACCCTTGGCAGCAAGGATTCAGCCGGAAATACTACAGTACGTGCCGAGTCCCGCCGACTGTTTATTGAAAACCTTCCGACTAAAAAGGGTGAAATGATTACCGAGTCTTTTACCGTCAACAAACGGAACATGAAAATCAATGAAAGGGAGAAAGTTAAAATCAAGGCACGAGAAAAGAATAAACTGAACTGGGATGAAAAGCTGACGCTTGAATTTAATGGGGATGCTCCCCGCATCACTTCTCTGATCATTGAACGTGCAGATAAAGTGCCCACTATTTTTCTTTGTGGTAACTCCACCGTAGTGGATTATGATAATGAACCTTGGGCTGCCTGGGGACAAATGTTTCCGCGATGGTTCACCGATCAGGTGGCTATTGCCAATTATGCTGAATCCGGCGAATCTGCCAATACTTTTATCGGTGCCGGACGTTTGAAGAAAGCGCTGACACAAATGAAGAAAGGTGATTATCTTTTTATGGAGTTCGGGCATAACGATCAGAAGCAAAAAGGTCCCGGTAAAGGAGCATTTTATTCTTTCATGTATAATTTGAAGATTTATATTGATGAAGCACGTTCCAGAGGTGCACAACCTGTATTGGTAACGCCTACCCAGCGTCGTCGTTTTGATAAGAACGGTAAGATTGTAAACACTCACCTTGATTATCCTGATGCGATTCGTTGGTTGGCAGCCAAAGAAAACGTACCTTTGATTGATTTGAATGAAATAAGTCGTACACTTTACGAGGCAATGGGCGAAGATGACTCTAAACATGCGTTCGTGCATTATCCGGCTAATACTTATCCGGGACAGACAAAGGAACTGAAAGATAATTCCCACTCCAATACTTTCGGTGCTTATGAACTGGCTAAATGTATTATTGAAGGAATGAAGAAAGCTGATTTGGATGCGGTGAAGTTCTTGAGGAAGGATTATAAAGGATTCAATCCAGACCATCCCGACAGATTCGAAGACTTTAAATGGAATCTTTGCCCGTTTACGGAGATAGAGAAACCGGATGGTAATTAATAAATGGAAATATAATAGCGGATTATTCCGGTTCAATATCAATAAATAACGTAGATTAAAAACATAAAATAGAAGAGGGATTATGAAAAAAGTGTTTGTATCAATGGCGTTGGCAGTTCTTGCATTGGGAAGCCAGGCACAAGTTTTGAAGAATGACCTGTTGAAAGGTTATAAGGTAGGCGATACTTTGGAGAAAATGGTTTATGATGATAAACGGGCTCCTATTAACGTAGATACCTGGTGTGGGGCATTTACCACGACACCGGTTGAAGGGGTTGTAAGTCCTACTGTTGGAAAGGCTTTGACTTATGACGGATATAGTGAGGCGGGATCATCTATCAATTTTGGTTTTCCGCAAGGTGTGAAAGGTTCCCGTGTCAGCGTATATTCTTTGGTAGAATCAGGAAAAGTTTACTCTAAAGGAACTTATTACCTGGCTTGTCTGGTGAACTTTGCTAAAGTAGGTTCAAGTAATTTGGCAGATATCCTGGCTGCCAGTGCCAGTTATGTTGGCGGAGGAAATCGTGGTCAAGTATATGTCAGACGTGAAGGAAATGATAAAATCAAATTTGCTGTAGGCTTGATGAAAGAACGCAACGAAGCTCCTATGGTATATGATTATAATACAACGCATCTGCTGGTATTGAAAGTTGATTATGACAAGAATGAGGTTTCTTTATTCGTTGACCCTGAATTAAATCAGAATGAACCGAAAGCCGATGCTGTAGTGGCTGGTGAAGAAGGTGCATTGAAAGCTGGTCTGAAAGCTATTTCGTTTAGAAATCGCAGTGGCTTTAAAGGAAATATCGGTAATTTCCGCTTTGCCAGAGATTGGGCTGGTGTTATAGGAAAATAAGGTAGAACTCATTGTTGTATTGTATGAGAGAGGGGGAAAGCTGTTAAATACGGCTTTCTCTCTCTTTATTGTTTTATAATATCTTTGCGTCACATGAGGGCTGTTTCATTGGTTTGCTGTTATTCTATTCCGGTTTTATGATCTATATTCTCCTGCAACAGATTTGTTGTTTTTAAAGCTTATATAGGGGAGAAACAAGAATGTTGCAAATCTGATAATCAATATCTTAATATCATAAAAGTGCCTTGCTGAAAGTAAATTTGTAAAAACATTAGGTTGTTTATCTCTTTTGGGAGGAAGAAATTGCATTATCTTAATAAAGACTTATTATTAGGATATTAATGGACTGTTTGGCATACTTCCTTATGCTCAACTGTAATATATTGATTCTTATAGATAATTTTATTAATATTATCCGTACGTATGAAATCGTTCATTTATGCGGAAGAAGTAGTTATTTCATCTATGTGTTTAGATTAAAGTGTGCGTTTTTTTAGATCAGGATATAGATGTTAATTGGACATATACAAGTAAAAGTCCTCCAAGCTGCCGCCGGAGGACTTTCACTACTAACCTTCAAACAAATTTATAAATAGTATTATGTCGCTTAATTATATCCTTTATTCTGTTCGTACAATCCTTCTTTTACTTTCATTTGTGAATCCGGTATCGGGTAGATGTATGAGTCCTTGGTGACCAGTTTGTATAATTCGTACGTTTCCGGCTTGGTGATAACTCCATTGGCATCGGAACCATTGCGCTTGAACATATCCTGCAATACACTTACATATCGGTCCTGACGTACCAAATCGTGCCAGCGTATTCCTTCAGATGCCAGTTCACGGCGGCGTTCAATATCTACAGAGTCTGCAAAATTCTCGATGGTAATATCATCATCCAAAGCATCCAGTCCGGCGCGTGTACGAATCTTATTCACCATTTCTTTCCCTTTGCCGGTAGGTCCTACAATTTCAGCATACATCAACATCACATCTTCCAGGCGGATTAGTGGATAATTGATGGGGAAATAGGTGCGGTCGGCAATCTGGTCATCGATGTCTTCGTATCCTAAAAGTTTGCGTTTCATTTTGTGCTCGAAGAATTTTAGGAAGAAATCCCCTCCTGTATAAGGAGTTCCGTCTTCGTCGACAAATTCACTTGTATTGATAGTTCCTGCACAACGTTTGTCAATGAAAGCACCAGTTTCGTCGGTTTGCTTGAAAATACCGTCCAATTGGTTCTCACACCATATTCTGTTACCGGACATTTGTATCTTCGTATAAGAATCGTTGACAGCCGGTACAGAGTTGAATACCATTGGATTACCATAGTTCTTGGCCGCAATATACTGGATCTCGAAAATATGATATTTGTTGTCGTTGTCACTGATCCATATTTTAATCCATTCGTCGGCTGTGCTCGCCCAATATTTATTGTTGGCGAAAGAATAATCGATCACCTCGCTAAATAGTTCCTCGGCCAACGCCTTTTTAGATGCATCCTGTACGGGATATCCTGCCATTGTCAGATAAACGCGTCCTAATAAAGACTTTGCAGCCACTTGGGTAGCACGCCCGGCTGAAGCGCTGTTTCCCATATAATTCAGCGGAGTGTCTACCAGTTTCTTTACTGCGTCCTCCAAATCCGGGACGATTGCTGTCTCATATACCTCCACCGGTTCAGACTGTTTGATCGTCATCGCTTCATTCACAGATACCGGTTCCAATACGATAGGAATACGTCCGAAGTAGCGTACTAAGTCAAAATAAGCCAATGCTCTAAGGAATTTGGCCTCGCCGATAAACTGGTTTTTGATAGCTTCTGAAGAGAAAGTAACCCCGTCGGTTTTGCTAAGAAACATATTGGCACGGGCTATAATCTCGTACAGATTATTCCAGGCTCCGGAAAGGGTACTGATGGTAGAAATGTTGGGATTGAAAGTTCCTATATCGATATAGTCACGTTGTTTATCCGTCGTTTTATCCACCCACGCATTGTCTGAACGAACTTCCGACATAAGCCAGGAGTAGTCCGAAATAGGAAGCAGACCGTTGTAGATACCGATAATGGCTTGTTCCATTTCACTGGGAGTTGAATAGAAATAGTCCGTGGTACGTGTGTCGTTAGGCTCCACTTCCAGCCAACTTTCACAAGAGGACAGTGACAATGTCAGCGCTAATCCTCCACTTATAAGATATTTATATAGTTTCATAGTTTCTTTCTTTTTTTATTTAGAATGTAACATTCACTCCTAACGTAATGACTCTGGCTTGCGGATATGAACCGTAGTCATAGTCTCCCGTTGAACCGCCATTGTTAGCTTCAGGTGAGAAACCACCTTCATATTTATCCCACATCAGAAGATTTTCCCCTGTCAGATAAACACGGGCATTCTGTATGAACTTCTTTTTGAATGGAATACGGTATCCCAATGTTACGTTTTTGAGTTTTATGAAATCTGTACTGTATAACCATCGGCTGTCATAGAACTGTCCCGTATTGGCGTTGTCGATACCCGGAGTTTTTCCGTCGCCCGGTTCTGCTTCCGATTTCCACATATTTTTCCAATGAGACAATACATTACCGTTGGCTCCCATACCCGGACGGTCCATAGCACGTCCCAGGACGCTGTAAATCTGGCCTCCTGTCTGTGCAGTAATCAGGAAAGATAAGTCGAAGTTTTTATACTTGAAGGTGTTTGTTATACCGAAAGTATAATCCGGATCGGGTTTGCCCATCAAGGTGCGGTCGCTGTCATTGATAACTCCGTCGCCATTTGCGTCCCGGTAGCGTACGTCGCCCACTTTGCTGTTCTGCATCACAGGATATTTCTGTAAGTCAGCCTGTGTCTGATAGACTCCGACAGCATCGTACATATAAAAAGATCTCAATGGCTGGTTCACCATAAACACCTGTGTGGTGCTGTCGTATCCTGTAAATACAGTGCTGTTATCATCTCCCAGGCTAAGTACTTTGTGCTGATTGTAAGAAACGTTCAGAGAAGTGCTCCATTTCAGTCTGCCTGTCAGATTCTGCGTAGTTACTTCCAGTTCGAAACCTTTGTTACGGATAGAACCGATGTTTCCCCATGCTTTGGTAAAGCCGAGCAATGCGGGAACAGTCACTTGGTATAACAAGTCTTTGGTTGTTTTCACATAATAGTCGGCAGAAAGGAAGATACGGTTGTTGAACAATCCCATATCGAAAGCAACATTCCAGCTTTCAGTCTTTTCCCATCCAAGATCAGGATTGGC
>OGKZ01001449.1_pt1 | contig 16156 bp, 11 predicted proteins | sample 1572571 | NCBI WGS metagenome assembly OGKZ01 (sample SAMEA2581906, study PRJEB24529) | metagenome | biome: Human gut stool | place: China | collected 2011 | reverse complement strand
GTCATTGGTCCGAGGTTCGCGCGGCGCCGCCGGCGGCCGTCAATCCGCGCGCGCGAGCCTTCCGCGCAGTGAAAAATTCCTCGTTCCGGCGGCGTTCGGACAACGGTCAGCGCGATGACGTGGGGCGATTGCGGGAGCGGATTCAGCCGAAAACGCCCTCCGCTCATTCGGCTGGGTGGGGTTTATAGTGCAGGGACCCGAAAACCAGACCGTCTCCTCTTCCTTCCCCCCGGTTAGGTGCCAGTGTCCGGAATGCCGCCCGCCTCGGCACAGCCCGCAACGATCGGTTCGGTAACGCTCGGTCTCGGTGGAGCGCCCGGACCGATACGGTTCTGTGCTGGTGGCGCGACTCCCAGCCTGCGAGCCTGCCCGCCGCCGGAGACCTTTCCCCACCCCAACCAAGACGACGATTGCGGGATCACACGCATGCGCCGTTCCCCGACGCCAACTCCACCCGAAAGAGACCTCCTGCCCCGTAGGGCCGTTCGGCTGCTGCCGGGGTGGTGCTCGTGACGGCGCCCGCTGCTCCCGGAAAGCGCCCCTCGTTCGCTGACTGGCGCAACTGGCGCCTGCCGGTCAAGTTCCTCGCGGTCACGCTGGTGCCGGTGCTGTTCGCGATCGTGCTCGGCGTCTCGCAGATCCGCTGGCAGGTCGAGCAGTCCGACGAGTACCACCGCGTCGCCGACGTCCTCGACACCGCGCAGCGGGTCGAGCCGCTCGTCGAGGCGCTGCAGCGGGAGCGCAACAGCGCGGTCCTGTCGATCACCGGTCAGCAGACCGACTTCCAGCAGGCTTCGTCCGATGTGGACGCCGCGATCAAGGCGGTGGACAACGAGATCGGCGACCCGATGACCTACGGGTCGGTCGTGGCCGACCGGCACCGCGAGAACGTGCACACCGCACCCGTCGTGCCCGAGTGGAACGGCCACAAGGTGGCCATCATCGGTGCAGGCCCTGCCGGCCTGACCGCTGCAGGCGACCTGGCCAAGCTGGGCTACAAGGTGACCGTGTACGAGGCCCTGCATGTGGCCGGCGGCGTGCTGATGTACGGCATCCCCGAGTTCCGTCTGCCCAAGGCCATCGTGCAGCAGGAGATCGACGGCCTGAAGAAGATGGGCGTGGACTTTGAGTGCAACATGGTCATCGGCAAGGTGCTGACCATCGACGAGCTGATGGGCGAGTACGGCTACGAGGCCGTGTTCGTGGGCTCCGGTGCCGGTCTGCCCCGCTTCATGGGCATCCCCGGCGAGAGCCTGAAGGGCGTGTACTCCGCCAACGAGTTCCTGACCCGCTCCAACCTGATGAAGGCCTACCTGCCCACCAGCAAGACCCCCATCCGCACCGGCAAAAAGGTGGCCGTTGTGGGCGGCGGCAACGTGGCCATGGATGCTGCCCGCAGCGCCCTGCGTCTGGGTGCCGAGACCGTGTACATCGTCTACCGCCGCGGCATGGCCGAGCTGCCTGCCCGTAAGGAAGAGGTGGAGCACGCCGAGGAAGAGGGCATCATCTTCAAGACCCTGTGCAACCCCGTGGAGATCCACGCCAACGACGAAGGCTTCGTCAAGTCCATCACCTGCGTGGAGATGGAGCTGGGCGAGCCCGATGCTTCCGGCCGCCGCCGCCCCATCGAGAAGAAGGGCAGCGAGTTTGAGCTGGACGTGGACACCGTGATCATGAGCCTGGGCACCAGCCCCAACCCGCTGATCCGCTCCACCACCCCGGGTCTGGAGACCAACAAGCACGGCTGCATCGTCACCGACGGCGACGACGGCAAGACCAGCCGTGACGGCGTGTACGCCGGCGGCGATGCCGTGACCGGTGCCGCTACCGTCATCAAGGCCATGGGTGCCGGCAAGGCTGCCGCCAAGGCCATCCACGAGTACATCCAGAACAAGTAATTGCTGCCGCAAGGCAGTCCCCTCCCCTGTTTCCTCCGGGAAACGGGGGATTTTTTATTTTTCTTTGCAAACGCAAATCTGGGGCGATTCATTTACTTTTGTGATGGTTTTATGATATAATGAACTTAACTTTATAAGGTGCTGCACCGCCTGCGGGCTGCGGCACCGCTTTTGGAGGGAACTGCCCATGCACCCGCTGCTCATTCTGGTATTGGTCTTTGATCTGCTCATCGCCGTGTCCTCGGTGCTGAACCTTGTGAACATGATGCGTGTCAACCTGATGGTGGAGGAGCGCAGGGCCGAGGCACTGACCGTGCAGCGGGTACGGGTGCAGAAGGCCGCCGCCGGGAAGGGCGGCATCCTGGCTTCCTGGTACGGCGTGTACGCCTGCCCGGCCAAGGACGGCACCGGCGAGTTCACCTCTTCAAATCCCTATGGCAGCGAGGCCGCCGTGCCCGCTTCCACCACCGTGGTGCCCCTCAAGTCCTCCGGTGTGCTGGAGCAGTGCGATATCGCCGCCCACCTGCGCCGCCGCCTTGTCCCGCTGTGGATCACGGCGGCCGCATTCTCGGCTTTGCTGGCGGCTTTCGTCCGCCTCTGAGCAGGCTCTTCCCCCTTCTCGTCTTTTCGGCACACGGCTTTTCCCCTGCGGCCCTCTGACCCACAGGCTGCCGGGGCGCGGTACGATGCCGGGAAAATATAAGTATAAAGGAAGGCAATTATGGAACTACTAAAACTACTCGGCATTGTCATCGTCATCGCTGGCTTTGCACTGAAGCTGGACTCCATTCTGGTCATTCTGGTGGCAGCCGTTGTGACTGCACTGGTTGGCGGTCTGGGCCCGGTCACCCTGCTGGAAACGCTGGGCAGCACCTTTGTGGCAAACCGCAGCATGGCCATCTTCATCATCGTGATGCTGGTCACCGGCACGCTGGAGCGCAACGGCCTGCGTGAAGCAGCCGCTGCCCTGATCGGCAAGTTCAAGGGTGCCACCTCCGGCCTGGTCATCGGCATCTACGGCGTGATGCGCTCGGTCTTTGCAGCCTTCAACGTGGGCTTTGGCGGCGTGGCCGGTTTCGTGCGCCCCGTCATCATGCCCATGGCCGAAGGTGCCATTGTGGCACAGGGCTATGAGCCCAATGAGGAGCATGTCGAGGAGCTGAAGGGTATGGCTTCCGGCATGGAGAACATCACCTGGTTCTTCGGTCAGGTCCTGTTCGTGGGCGGCTCCGGCGGCCTGCTGGTGCAGAGCACTTTGGCCGGCCTGGGCATCGAGGTGGAGCTGGCCCAGCTGGCTGCCATCGAGATCCCCGTGTGCATCATTGCCACTGTGGTCGCCATCGTATTCTATGTGATCAAGGATCGCAAGATGATCCAGAAGTACTATAAGTAAGGGAGGACAGAAGAATGAGCTTTTTTATGAGTGCTGATTACAGCCTGTCCACCAAGGTGATGGAGATCATCTACTTTATCATCGGCCTGCTGTGCATCTACTGCGGTGTGAAGAACCTGAAGGATAAGGAGAACCCGGAACCCGTGGGCACCTTTATCTTCTGGGCCGTGCTGGGCGTTGTGCTTGCCCTGGGCCGCTGGCTGCCCTCTCTGGTGAGCGGCATCCTGGTGGTGGTGATGTGCATCCCCGCCATCCTCAAGAAGGTCAAGAAGGGCGCTGTCTCTGCTGCCACCAAGGCCGAGACCGAGGCTACCTATGAGAAGATCGGCATGAAGATCTTTGTCCCCACCCTGAGCATCGGCATGCTGGCCGTCATCTGCGCCATCACCGGCATGGGCATCGGCCTGTCCGCCCTGAACGGCGTGGCTCTGGGCGTTATCGTGGCCATCATCCTGCTGATGATCATGAACCGCGACAACAAGCCCTCCACCTTCCTGAACGATTCCGAGCGCATGCTGTCCACCGTGGGCCCCCTGTCCATGCTGCCCATGCTGCTGGCCTGCCTTGGCTCCGTCTTCACCGCTGCCGGTGTCGGCGATGTGATCTCTGACCTGGTCAGCCACATCATCCCCGAGGGCAACGTGAACGCCGGTATCGTGGTGTACGCCATCGGCATGATGCTGTTCACCATGATCATGGGCAACGCCTACGCCGCCATCACCGTGATGACCGTGGGCATCGGCTACCCGTTCGTGCTGGCCCACGGCGCAAACCCGGTGGTCATCGGCATGCTGGCTTTGACCTGCGGCTTCTGCGGCACCCTGTGCACCCCCATGGCTGCAAACTTCAACACCGTGCCCGTGGCACTGCTGGATATGAAGAAGCCCATGGGCGTCATCAAGAATCAGGTTCCTGTCGCCATCATCATGATGGTGGTCCAGATCGTGATGATGATCCTCCTGAAGTGATTTTTTTGTTAGATCGAGTGATTCAATGGAACAAGCAATTCAGCACGGAGCCGATATCATTATTCGCGACTGGGTCCGGCTCCGTGCAGGCGAACGCATCCTGATCGTATCCAGCCAGAAGTATGCTGTCGAGGTGGCAGCCATGCAGCAAGCCGCACAGGCGGTGGGCAGCGTGGCGGATGTGTTGATGCTGGACGACCTGCACGAGCAGGTGGGCCAGTATTTCGATGACCGCGAGGACGCCTTTGACCCCTACAACGCCGTGATCGGTGCTGCCGAGTATTCCCTCATCACCACACGGGCCGTCAAGCGGGTCATTGCCCGCCGCAACCGGTTTTTGTCGCTGCCGCTGAGCACCAGCAACGGGCAGTCACTGCTGAGCTACGACTTCCTGAACATGAGCCTGCCCAAAAGCAGGATCATGGCCAGCATCATCATGGCCTGCTACCAGAACGCCAGACACATCCATGTGACCACGGAGCTTGGCACGAACCTGGATTTCAACATCGAGGGGCGTGTGCCCGGCTTCTTCAACGGCTGCTGCCACGACGGCAAGGGCCTTTCCTCTGCCAGCGTGGAAGTGTATGTGGCACCGGTGGAGAGCGACACCAACGGCACCCTGATCCTGGACGGCTCCATGGGCTATATCGGCATCGTGGACAGCCCCGTTCGGGTGGAGCTGCGCGGCGGCCGCATCGTGGAGATCGAGGACAATGCCAGCGGCAGGCGGCTCAAGCAGTTTCTGGCCCGCTTCCACGACCCGGAGAACATGGTGGTGGCGGCGGAGTTCGGCATCGGGCTCAACACCCACTCCCGCTGTGCAGGCAACTGCTACATCGAGGACGAATCCACCTATGGCACCTTCCACATCGGGTTCGGGCGCAACATTGCGCTGGGCGGTGTGCAGGATGCTTCCGGCCATTACGATCTGGTCACCCACGCTCCCTGCATCTATGTGGACAACCGCATGATCATGGATCACGGACAGCTCACCGTTCTGGAGCCGTCCATTTATATCTGAGAATCGAGGCTTTTTACCATGAAAATTCTGCTCACTGGTTTCGACCCCTTTGGCGGCGAGACCGTCAACCCCGCTTTTGAGGCGGTGAAGCTGCTGCCCGACACCATCGCCGGTGCCGAGATCGTCAAGCAGGAAGTGCCCACCGAGTTCATCCGTGCCGGTGAGGTGCTGGAAGCTGCCATTCAGGCAAACCAGCCCGATGTGGTCATCTGCATCGGTCAGGCCGGCGGCCGCTCCGCCATCACCCCGGAAAAGGTGGCCATCAACCTGATGGACGGCCGCATCGCCGACAACGCCGGTTATCAGCCCATCGACGTGACCATCCAGGAGGACGGCGAGACCGCCTACTTCACTTCCCTGCCCGTGAAGGCCATGGTGCAGAACATCAAGGACGCAGGCATCCCCTCCGCCCTGTCCTACACCGCAGGCTCCTATGTGTGCAACTACCTGATGTACACCCTGCTGTACCTCATCGACAAGAAGTACCCCAACATCCGGGGCGGCTTCATCCATGTGCCTTACGCCATGGAGCAGGTGGTCAACAAGCCCCTGGGCACCCCCAGCATGGACCTGCACCAGATCGCCCGCGGCCTGGAGAAGGCCGTGGAGGCCGTTGTGAAGAACGACGCCGACCTGGCTGTGGACATGGGCACCACCCACTGAGCATCCCCGCAGAGCCCTTCAAGGCACCCGCTGTGCATCCGCATGGCGGGTGCTTTTTTGTAATGTTTCTCATGCAGAGTGCAATCGCGTGGGGCTGGCCCGATGGCTTTTGCAAGCGGCATCGCCGCCGGGGTCGCTCCGCTGGGCCAGAGGGTGAGAGGGGTGTTTCGACTCCCCCCTCTCTCCCTCTGGACACCCCTCTCCCCGCAACGAGAAAGGGGCTGCTCGCCCCTTTCAGACCCCAAAGAAGTAGGCTCCAACCGAAAATACTGAAGATTCACGCCTGTTCGGCGTGAAGATCTTTTCACCGTATTTTCGGCTTCCACCGATTGGAACGCCCCTCAGTCGCTGCGCGCCAGCTCCCCGGTGAGGAGCGTTGCCGTAAAAGGCATTTGATTTGCTGCGCTTTGGCCGCAGGCCAACAGCAGCCGATGCCACTTCCCGTAACGACCCCTCCCGTGAAAAAGCAAATCCGGCGGGGCCGCAGCCCTGCCGGATTTGCAAAATCTAAAATAATTCTTCTGCTATTTATGCCCAGAGCAAAGCGGAGGGCATTCTAAATCGTTTGCCTTCCAGAGAACAGGCCACTTTCCTTAACGCCCATCCGTGAAAAAACAATCCCGGAAAATCCGCAGATTTTCCGGGATTGCATATCTTTAAAAATAATTTTCCGCTGATATTGCCAGAGCAAAGCGGAGGCAATTCCAAATCGTCCTGCTTACTCCGTGATCCGCCCTGCCGCGCTGGTCTCCAAGACCGGGTAACCGGTGCGGGTGCAGCGCACAGCACAGCGGGCCCGGCCGCCGGTGGTGCAGGTGAACAGGGTCAGATCCCAGGCGTCCTCGTCGCTGGCCGTGATCATTTTTTCGATGTCGGTGGGCTGGATGGTCTCCACGTTGGTCACCTCATAGCTCCAGCGCTGGCCGTCCATGTCGGTAAAGTACACCTCGCTGCCCAGGGCCAGCCACTTGATGGGGCTGAAGTGCTTGGCGTAGTTGTGGGCGCAGACCACCATGTTGTCGGCGTAGGTGGAGCCGGAGTAGCGGCCCGGGGCCACCTTGAGGCCCGCGTAGCTCCACTCGCTCATCACGGGCAGTTCCAGCCCGATGGACGGGATGGACAGGTAGCCAATGTAGCCCCAGCCGTCGATGTCGGTGACGGTCATTTCCTGCTCCGGGTCCAGCTCCGGCTGGACCACCGGCTCTTCGTCCTTCGTCTTGTCCTCCATGGTCTCGGTCAGGGTCTCTTCCAGCTTGCCCAGGGCGTCCTGCGAAGCCTTGTCGGCGCGGTTGGCGTCCCACTGGTTATAGCCCAGCAGGGCCAGCGCGCCCAGAATGAGCAGGATGCCCACGATCATGCAGGCGCGGCCGATCTTCTGCTTTGTGTTCATGCCAGCGTCTCCTTTCGGTCCAGCACCCAGCCGACGGCAAACAGCAGCACGCCGCTGCAGGCCATGAACGGGATGGGCCAGTTCAGCTGGCCGCTCTGGGGCAGTGCATTGCCGTCCGGGCGGCCCGGCGCCACCGGGTTATCCGGGTTGCCGGGGGCCACGGGGTTGTCCGGGTTGCCAGGGTTCACCGGGTTATCCGGCGTACCGGGCGACACCGGGCGGTTGGGGTCGTTGGGATTGACCGGCATGTCCGGGTTGTCGGGCTGGGTGGGCTTGTCCGGCTCCGAGGGCTTCTCCGGCTCGGACGGTTTGTCCGGTTCCGAAGGCTTGCTGGGAGTTTCCGGTTCGGGCGGGGTCACCTCCTGCGTGGGCGCGCCCACCTTGGGGGTGGCGTCCACGGTGTAGAGCCAGCCGCTTTCGTCCGCCATGGGCAGCGACACCAGGAAGGAATTGATGGCCTCGTAGCCCTTGGAGTTCTCGGTCTGCACCACGAGGTACAGGCCCAGCGGCAGCGCGTCAAAGGAGACGATGCCCTGCTCGCTGATCTTATGGGTGGTGCCGGCGGCGCGGGCGGGCAGCTTGGCTTCCAGCCTGGAAGCCAGCGTGCTGTCCGTCAGGTCGCCCAGCGCGATGCCGCAGCCCGTAAAGTCGGCGGTGTACACAAAGTGCAGGTCGCCGTTGGTGCGGGCCACGTCCGCCACCTTGTACACGGTGAGTGCGCCGCCCCGCAGGGGGACGTCGTTCTGGTGGTCGTACAGGGTCACGTCCATGCTGCCGGTGCGGCTCAGGTCGATGTTGGCGCTGGCCGCGGGGGCTGCCAGCGCGGGCAGTGCACAGCACACGGCCATGCACAGCGCCAGCAGAAGAGCGGCAAACCGGTTGTTTTTGTTTTGTTTCATGGCTGCTCACTCCTCCTCGTTCTGTTTCCGTTTGCGGACCAGCAGCAGGGCTGCTGCAGCGGCCAATGCGCCGCCCAGCACCCCGAAGGGTGCCGTGCCCATGCCGCCGGTGGACGGCAGCTCGTAGCCGGTGTAAACACGGTTCTGGATGGTAATATTGCCGGTCTGCACGCCGTTGTTGTCAATATACACGTTCCAGTTGCCGGTGGTCGTTTCCTTCACCAGGTAGTAGTACGCATTGCCCTTCCCGTCTGTCGGGGGCAGATCGGTCCCGGACCAGGTGGCAGTCCAGTTGTTACCTGCGTCCAGGTCGGCTTCGGCAAACAACGTTTTTTTCTCGGCATTGTCGGTGTACTGCCAGACCTTGATGTGGATGCTGTCCACCGCCGGTTCCACCGGCTGGCGGGTGTCGGCATCCAGCCAGAGCTTGCTGACGGTCAGGTTGCTGTAGCGGTTGGTATACTGGGCCGTGGTGGTCTGGGCGGCACTGCCCACCTGGACATCTGCAAACTGGATGGTCTTTCCCTCGTCTATCACCGTCTCCTTGCCCGTAGCGGTATCAAAGGCCGTCTGGGGGGTCTCGCTGCTCTTGTGGAACAGCACATAGTGGGGGGTCTTGTCCATCTGGTAATTCTGGGGTGCTCTGGTCTCCACGATCTTATACAGCACGTCCGGCTTCAGAGTCTGGGGCCCGCCGTTTTCCAGCACCGTCAGGCTCACCTGGCCCTTTTCGTCGGTGGTGATGACGCCATTTACGCCGCCGCTCCAGAGCTGCCAGTCCTTGATTTGCAGATCATACTGCCAGATGGTAAACTCTGCCCCCGGCAATGCCACGCCGGAGTAATCGTCCACCTTGTGGAGCAGGAACTGTCCGGTGGAGGCAGTGGCGGCAGATGCATAGGTAAACTTGATGGAATCCGATTCGGTGGAGTCCCCATTGCCCAGCTTGACGGTATTGTCCACGTTGTAATCCTCAGCAGCACTGCCCTGCTTTACATCACATTGGTACACCAGGATCATGGCGGTCTGGTTGGGAATCACCATGTGGAGCCAGCCCTCGTCATCTGCCGGCAGCACCTGATACAGGCTGCGAGGCACTTCATCCCCTCGGGTCACGGTGTTGGTGGTTTCGTCATACTGGAAGTAATACAGCTTTACAGACGCCGGGTCTCCCCGGACAATGGCACCGTTCTGGGCCTTTACGTCGTCCCACAGCTCAATGGTCGGGGCCTTGTTGGCTTCCACCGACAGGTCCTTCCGGGCCGGGTTCACCACCACCTGGTACTCGATGCGGTCGGTTTTGCCCTCCACCAGCTTTCCGGTCTTTTTCAGGGGGTCCACAGTCTTTTCCACCGTGGTGTGGAGGGTCTCGGTCAGCTCGCCCCACTGGGCCGTGTTGGTGTAGATCACCTGGCCCACCGAGGGGTTCTTCCAGCGGGGATCGTCGTCCACGCTCACCTTGTACAGAATGCGGAACTTGTGTTGTTCAGGCTTGTTCAGGTTGTAACGGCTGATGGTAATGGTCAGCTTCCGGGTGGCTTTCTCGTAGGCTACCGTGGCAGCGGCACCCTTCAACTCGCTGATCTTATCCGGGGCCCCTTCGTCCATGCCGATCGTTACCCAGTTCTCATTGAACTCAGTGTTTTCCGGCAGGGTATCGGTGATGACGATGTCGGCATCATCCTCGGCAGCGGTCTGCACCACCAGCTGATAGTGGAGGTTTTTGCCGTCGAGTTTACTGTACTGGTAGGTCTGGTCTCCGCTTTGGTAACCAGATTCGTCCTGATCGCTGTTCGCCGACACCCGTTTTTCAAAGCTCTTGTAGCTGTGGTAGGTGTCCTCTGCCTCAGCCCTCTGAGAGCTGCCTTGGATGCTGACGCTGTTTTTGTAAGTCCATTTCTCTCCGGTGGGCACATTGCGCTGATCCTCGTGGGTAGGGAGGTCCTTTACCTCCACACGCCGCACCGGGTTGCCATCTTCCTTGTTTATCTGGATGGTAAAGCTCCGCACCCAGGTGGAGGGGTCGTTGGCAGTCACCGTGCCGCCGGTGCCGTCGGCACCGCTGTAGTAGGTGACGGCAATGACCCCGGCGGCCTTAGCCTGGGCATAGGTCATGGTGCCACCGTCGTGGAGGGTCAGGGTCAGGCCGTTTTCCAAAGCCTTCTCCAGCTCTGCGGCGTAGGCGTAGTGGGTGTTCAGCTGGGTCTGGCCGCTTTCGTTCACAGCATCCTGGAGGGTCTCCACCAGGGTAAAGCTGCTTTCGCCAGCCGCATTGGCGGCAGAGATATTCCATTTGGCCAGGCCCTTGCTGCTGCTGGACAGCTGCTTGCTCAGGGTCCAATCCCCTTTCCCGATTTTCACGGTATCCGAGGCCTCAAAGATGTGTTTGCTCTTGGTCTCGATCTGTGCCTTGTTGGTCACCGGGCCGCCGCCCAGGGGGGTGGTGGTCTCAAAGGTGATTGTCAGCTCCGTCCCCGTGAAATCCGCCGGGATGGTATAGCCATTTTGCTGGAATTTCTCTGCCGATATCGTGGTGTTGCCTACTTTTACATCTCCTACGATCTTCACACCGTCCGGCAGGCTATCCGTGATCTTGCAGCCCTGCAGCATATAGGACCCCAGCTTGGTCCCCAGAAAAGAATGCGGTATCTTTACAGTGATCGTCCACTGGATGCGGCCTGTTTTGGGGTCGTACTCGCCGTTCTTCTCAATACGCGGGGTTTTACATGTGTAGTATGCTTCAGCCTTCTTTTCCTCCCTGTCCCCTGCCTTCGCTGTTGCCGTATTGAAGATCATACCGACACCGTTGGGCATCTTGTCAAAGTCCGCATAGTTCCGCTGAACGTCATAGTACCAGATGTACTTTTCTTCAATCCCCAATGCTTCCAGGTCCTTAATGACCACCTGGGGGTTGCCGTTGCTGTCCTCCTGGATCTTGCAGTCGGGGAACGGCAGGATCTCCGTTCGTTTACCCGAAGCGTCCTCCTTGTAAAGTTTAAAGGAGTTTTTCAGGTAGGTGCCGCCCTTCAGGTAATCACCAGCACTGATGCCACTCTGATTCGTGTTCAGGGTATCCGTAAGGGTCACCTTGTCTTTGGTGCCGCAGGTGGTCTCCACCGTCACCTTATAATGGTTTATGAAGGTGCCACTTTCCGGATGATTTTCAAAGGCACTCCAATAGCCGGTGTACCCTTTACTGATCTTTATATCTGCCGTTTTCTTCTTGATGGTCAGGGTGTAGCCCTTTTCAAAGGTGATGGTTTTGTTATTCTCAAAATCATCTGCCCACAGCTTCTGGGAGAACTTGAAGGTTCCGGTAAACTCCAGGTTGCCCTTGTCATCCAAACCGGTGAACTTCACACTTTTGTCAAAGGTCAGCTTTGCCAGGCCGTTGGTGTCGATGGTATAGGTGCCAATGACCTTGTTGTTGTCGGTCTCGTCCAGGATCTTGCCGGAGGTGGGCTGCTTGGGCTTCATGGCATCAATCAGCTGGTAGCACAGGGTCCGCCGGTCCGGCGTCAGGGTGCCCGCAGGCAGCTTGTAGGTCACGGTGACCTGCACGTTGGTACCGCTTTCCACTTCATTCCCCACCAGGGGCTCCCAGGAGCCATTGACCTTCTGCTCGAACGCTATCTTAGTGATCCAGGCGGGGTCCAGGTTCACCTCCGTATCGGCAGTTTCTGCCAGCAGGGCCGGGGCATCGGGGTCCTGCTGCCGGGCCTCGCCGACCCATTCCACCGTAGCCCCAAAGCCATCCTCATCTTCCAGCAGCGCATAGCTGCCGTCCAGCTCCTCCTGGGAGCCTGCCGGGTCCTCCGGGGCCACAGCGGTGGTCTCGGCGGCATAGGCTCCGGTCACCGAGATGACACTGGTCACGTCGGACATGGCAGCGGGCACCTCGGCCACCTTGCCGTCCACGTTGCCGGAGATCACGGTCAGGGTCCCGGCGTCGGGGTCCACGGCGGACACGACGCCCACCGTCTCGGTGGTCACGGTGCGGGTGTCCACCTGCGGCTCGGAAGCCGTGAGCTGGGCGGCGGTGTCGGGGTCCTCGTCCAGGTCCAGCAGGGCGATGCCATAGGAGCTCTCGTCCACGGCCACCTGCTCGGTGGTGAGGGTGTTATAGATGACGATATCGCCGGGCCTTGCGGTGGAGCCGTCGGCGTCGGTGAGCCACTGAGAGCCGCGCAGGTCACTGTGCAGGGCCATCACGCCCGCACGCTGGGGCACCACCGTCTGGGGCACACCCGCAAAGTGCAGGCAGTAGGACAGGAACATCACGTCCCAGGCGCCGTAGGGGTTGCCGTACCAGGCACCATAGCGGGAGTAGCCGCGCAGCACCTGCTGGTCCTCCACATCCAGCTTGAAGTTCTTGTCGCTCTGCTGGTAGTCCAGCTGGGACTTTGCCACGGTGAGCAGGTCCTCGGCCCAGTTGCCGTTCAGGGCCACGTTGGCCGCGGCCTGCCATTCCTCGGCAGTCTCCACGTCGGCCTGGGTATCGGCCAGGCACTCCACGGTGTGGTGGTGCTCCGGGATGGTGCACACCAGCTCCTCGGTGTAGCAGGCGTCGGTGTGGTGATGCAGCACCGGCTCGTCCGGGGTGGTCTCGGCCGGCTCAGGGGGCAAGTCCACCACGGGGCGGCTGGCAGGCATTTCCTGATAGGCGGGGTTGGGTTCCTCCACCAGTTCGCCCTCGTCCAGGCCGCACACCAGCTCATACTCGGTGGTGTAGCAGCTGTCGTCGTGGATATGCTCGAACTCGCCGCAGATGAGCGCACCGTACTCGTCAAAGCAGTCGTCGGTGTGCTCGTGCTCTTCCTGATAGCAGGTCAGCACCCGGTGCTCCTCATAGCAGGCATCGGTGTGCTCATGGGGCACCCAGATGGTCTCCGGCTCGGTCTGCACCGGCTCTTCCGGCTCTTCCGGCTCGGCCGCGCTGTAGGCGGACACCAGATCGGCGCTGCTGTCCGAAGAGGTGACGGGCGTTTCCGGCTCGCCCTCCTCGTAACCGCAGGTGAGCACTTTTTCGTAGCAGGCCGCCGTGTGCTGGTGCTCCTCGTAGCCGCAGTGGTAGTCGGCAGTCATGGAGATGCCCACCCCATGGAGCTGCCAGTTGACGAACAGGGTGGTGAGCAGGGCCAGCACCAGCATCATGGCCACATAGCGCCGGGCCTGTACATGCTGCCTGCGGAACCGCTCGATCAACCCGTTGATGATATCCTTCATAGTAAACACGTCCTCTTGGTTCGCTCTGTGCCCTGGCAGCCGCACACCGCTGCAGGCCCACAGAAGAGTCAGTTCATCGTTTGTGCAACAAAAGCGTCACAAAATTGTTCGATACACTGTCATTATACCATTTTAGGGCGTTCGTTTCAACTCAGGGGCGTGCTTTTCCGGCAATAGAATGCACACGATGCGCACCATGCAAGGGGTCAGGGGCAGCCACAGCACCGTGCAGCCCAGATTGAACAGGGTGTGGGCGTTGGCGATCTGCCGGGCCAGCACGGCGCTCTCCGGCCCGTGGGGCGAGACCAGCCGCACCAGCGCGGTGAACTGGGGCAGCAGCAGCCAGCACACCGCCGCCCCGGACAGGTTGAACAGGGCGTGGGCCGCCGCCAGACGCTTGGCGTCCCGGCTCTGCCCCACCGATGCCAGCACCGCCGTGACGGTGGTGCCGATGTTGTCCCCCAACAGCACCGGGATGGCCCCCGCAAGGCCCAGCAGGCACCCGCCGTCCGGCCCAGGGCGGGCGGCCATCTGCTGCAGCACCGCAATGGTGGCGGAGCTGCTCTGCACGGCAAGGGTCATGCCCAGCCCTGCCAGCAGGCCCAGGCCGGGGCGGTGCCGCACCTGGGCCATCCACTGCCGGAACACCGGCCCCGCTGCCAACGGCTCCATGGCCTCGGCCATGACCGCGATGCCCTCAAACAGCAGGCCGAACGCAAACAGCGCCTGCCCGCCTGCGTGCAGACGCCCGCGCCCCGCGAACCAGAGCAGCAGCCCCGCCACCAGCAGCAGATACCGGGCATCCTCCAGCCGGAAGGCCAGCAATTGCGCGGTGACCGTGGTGCCGATGTTGGCTCCGAACACCACCGGCACGGCCCGCTGCAGGGTCAGCAGCCCGGCCCCCACAAGGCCCAGCACCAGCACCGTGACCGCCGAGCTGCTCTGCACCACCGCCGTGACCGCAGCCCCCGTGAGCACCCCGGCCAGCGGGCGGGCCGTGAGCCGGGCAAGGGCCTGCCGCAGGGTGTCCCCCGCCGCCTGCTGCAAAGCGTCCGTGAGGGTGTCCATACTGTATAAGAAAAGTGCCGCCCCGCCGAACAATTGCAGGATCATCCACAAACGCTGTTCCATGCCCGATGCCCCCTTTGCTTTATGTGTATGCGGGGCACAAACGTTTGTGAACTTTTGTGAAACAATCCCTGCAGGGGGTTGCAATCCGGCCTGCAAAAGGCTATTATTATCAAGCGTTAACAGTTAACAGCTGTTAAGTAATTTTTGAGAGGAGGGATCGCGTGTCTGAGGAATCCACGTTGAGTTTCCGTGGGCTTTGCCGCTACATCCACCGGCTGAGCAAAGCATCCAAGGCCGGCATGAAGGCCGCTCTGGCCGACTGCCCCAAGCGCCACTTCCCCATGCTGGAAGGGCTGCTGGGCTGCATTCGTCTCCATGGACAGGACGGTGCCGTTTATATCTCCGATCTTGTTCAGGAGCTTCATCAACCGCTTCCTGCCATTTCCCGCACGGTGCGGCAGATGGAGCAAGACGGCCTTGTGGAACGCTTTGCCGACCCTGCCGACCGCCGCAAGACGCTGGTGCGTTTCACCCCCAAGGGATACGAGGCCTGCCGACAGTGCGAGGCTGCTCTTGGGGACTACTTTTCCAGTGTCATGGCCCGGCTGGAGCCGGAACAGCTGGCCCAGATGGAAGCGCTGCGCGGCGCGCTGATGGAAGCCATTCTTGCGGAAAACGCTGCGCGTACCACCAAACCGAAGGGAGAACCAAACCATGACAAAGATCTTTAAGCAGCTGGCCCGTCACTGGGCCGTCTGCCTCGTGGTGTTCGCACTGCTGTTCGTGCAGGCCTACTGCGATCTGTCGCTGCCGGACTACACCAGCAAGATCGTGGACACCGGCATCCAGCAGGGCGGCATCGAAAGCCCCCTGCCCGACACCGTGCGGCAGAGCACGCTGGATGCCCTCTCGCTGCTGATGCGCGAGGAGGACGCCGCTGCCTTCCAGAACGCCTACACCGCCGACGGCGATGTGCTGCGCCTGCGCACCGACCTGACCGCCGACGAGCGCACTGCGCTGGAAGATGCTGTGACCACCCCGGATATCGTGCTGTATCTGGCGGCCGCCCAGGCAGCCAACACCCCCGCCGGGCAGACCGGCATGGGCATGACCGACCTTGCGGACCTGCAGGCCTCCGGTGCCGACCGCAATCCCGACACGGAAACCGAGACTGTGGCCCCCACGGCGGAGGACCTGGACACCGTGTGCGGCCAGTTTGCCGCCATGAGCCAGATGCCCGGCTTCAGCCGCGACGCCGTGCAGCAGCAGCTGACCGGTGCCATCGGCCAGCTGGACGACACCGTGGTGGAGAACCTGAAGAGCCAGGCTCTGCTGCTGGTGGGGCTGGAGTACGAGGCCCAGGGCATTGCCCACGCTGTGCAGATGCACTATTTATATAAGGTAGGCGGCCAGATGCTGGCGCTGACCCTGCTGATGGTGGCCGTGTCCATCGCGGTGGGCTTCCTGGCCTCCCGGGTGTCCGCCGCCATCGGCCGCGACCTGCGCCGCGAGACCTTCTCCAGCGTCATCCACTTCTCCAATGCGGAGATCGAGAACTTCTCCACCGCGTCCCTCATCACCCGCACCACCAACGACATCCAGCAGGTGCAGTTCGTCTGCGTCATGC
>OGKZ01001447.1_pt1 | contig 16174 bp, 13 predicted proteins | sample 1572571 | NCBI WGS metagenome assembly OGKZ01 (sample SAMEA2581906, study PRJEB24529) | metagenome | biome: Human gut stool | place: China | collected 2011 | reverse complement strand
TGGAGGCGCTGTCGGCGCTGGACGGCGAGCGGCTGTCGGCGTTTGGCCGCAAAATGGCAGCGCTTGGCAACGAGCCGCGGCTGGCGGCGATGCTGGCCGCCGCGCAGACCGATGACGAGGCGGCGACAGCGGCAAAGCTGGCGGCGCTCCTCGAGGAGCCGCCGCGCGGCGGACTGGTGGATTTGGGGGCCGTCTTTTCCCGTCAGCAGGCCAACTGGCAGCAGCGAGCGCAGCAGCTGATGAAGCGCCTGGCCCGCCGCGGCGGCCAGCCCGATGCCGGGCTAATGGCGGGGCTGCTGGCGTCGGCCTTCGCCGATCGCATCGCCCGCCGCCGCGGTCAGGAGGGGCGCTACCAGCTGGCGAACGGCATGGGCGCGATGCTGGACGCCGACGACGCGCTGGGCCGTCATGAATGGCTTATCGCTCCGCTGCTGCTGCAGGGTAGCGCTTCGCCGGATGCCCGCATGCTGTTGGCTCTGCCAGTGGAAATCGGCGAGCTGATCGCCGCCCGCCCTGAACTGGCGAAAAGTTCCGACACGGTGGAGTGGGATGAAGCGCAGGGGACGCTGAAAGCCTGGCGGCGGACGGTGATCGGCCAGTTGGTGATCAAGACCCAGCCGCTGGCGAAGCCCTCTGAGGCAGAGCTGCATCAGGCGATGCTCAACGGTATTCGTGAGAAAGGCCTCGGGGTGCTCAACTGGACGCCAGAGGCTGAGCAGCTGCGCCTGCGGCTGCACTGTGCGGCGCAGTGGCTGCCGGAAGAGGCATGGCCCGCAGTGGATGACGCTTCGCTGCTGGCCTCGCTGGAGGCATGGCTGCTGCCGCAGATGAACGGCGTTCATTCCCTGCGGGCGCTGAAGGCGCTGGATCTGCGTCAGGCGCTACAGGACTGGCTGCCATGGCCGCTGCGCCAGAAGCTGGATCGCGAGCTGCCGACGCACTATACCGTGCCGACCGGCAGCCGCCTGGCGATCCGATACCATGCGGAGAACCCGCCAGCGCTGGCGGTGCGTATGCAGGAGATGTTCGGCGAGGCCACGACGCCGGTGATCGCCGAGGGGCGGGTGCCGCTGGTGCTGGAGCTGCTGTCGCCTGCCCAGCGTCCGCTGCAGATCACCCGCGATCTGAGCGCCTTCTGGCAAGGGAGCTACCGCGAGGTGCAGAAAGAGATGAAGGGACGCTATCCGAAGCACGTCTGGCCGGACGATCCGGCCAACGCCGCCCCGACCCGCCGCAGCAAAAAATACTCGTAGCCGCCGCTGCCGGGCGGCATCCTGCCCGGCCAGTCGGTTCGCAAACGCTAGACCATCTGCTGCCAGAGAAAAATACCCCCGCCGGCCAGCGCCAGCCAGGGGCCGAAGGCCAGCGGCTGCTGCAGCGACTGCCGGGTCCACAGGCGTTGCAGCAGGGTCCACACCAGCCCGCTGGCCGAAGCGAGCAACAGCACCTGCGGCAGAACCTGCCAGCCGCACCAGGCGCCCAGCGCCGCCAGCAGCTTAAAATCGCCATAGCCCAGCGCCTCTTTCCCGGTCAGCAGGCGGAACAGCCAGTAGACCGACCACAGCGCCAGATAACCGGCCATCGCCCCGGCGACCGCATCCGGCAGGGCAATGTACACCTCGTTAAGATTGAACAGCAGCCCGGCCCACAGCAGGGGCAGAGTCAGGCGATCGGGCAGCAGCTGGGTCCGGGCGTCAATCCGCGCCAGTATCAGCAGGAACGAGAGCAGCACCAGGCCGCCCGCCAGCGGCAGGCCCGGCGCCAGCAAAGCTCCGGCGAGGATAAACAGCAGGCCGGTGGCCAGCTCGGTCAGCGGATAGCTCCACGCGATGGGCGCCTGACAGCAGCGGGCGCGACGGCCCAGCCAGAGGAAACTGAGCAGCGGGATATTGTCCCGCCAGGCGATCGGCTGGCGGCACTGCGGGCAGGAAGAGCCCGGGGTGCTGAGGGTTATCCGCTCGTCGTCCGCGGTCTGGGTCAACATGCGCGGCAGACGATAGATCACCACATTGTAAAAGCTGCCCAGCGCCAGGCCGAACAGCAGTAGAAAGCCATACCAGACAAAGGGAAAGTGCAGCGATAACGCGGCTAGTGTCGTCATTTTTGCTCCTGTGGTAACCATTTTCCCTGCAGCTGCCACGGCGTCGGGCCCGGGGCGTTATTCGCTGTCGGGCGCGTGACCAGCAGCGCCAGCAGCGGCGGCATCCCCTGCCGGGGCTGTAGCGTGCCGCGAAACAGATAGCGGCCATCGGGCGACAGAGTCCCCTGGCCGCTGAGGCTCAGCTGATGAGAGTCCTGACGGAGAGTCAGCGCCACGGCGCCGTCCACCGTACAGCGGAAGGTGCCATTAACCTGGGCCAGCTCCAGGCTGCCGACCGGGGAGTGCAGTCGGGCCTGCCGCCACTGCGCGCCTCCGGCGATGATTTGCCGGCAGCGTCCGTCGCTGAACCGCCCTTCGGTCAGGCTGAAGGTGACCTCCCCCGCGGCCTTGACGGGCATAGTCGACATCAACCAGCGGCTGAGCAGGCTGGCGGGGGCGGTGAGCCGCCCCTCCTGTAGGCGCAGATCGCGAAGGCCCCACAGCCGGGCCTGACCCATCACGCCGCGGGGATCGCTGAGAGAGACCTGCCAGCCCGCCAGGGTCAGCGACCACGCCAGTCGTTCAAGCCGTTCCCCATGCCAGTAGACCGGTTGCGCCGCGCCGCGCCAGACGCTGCCGCTAAACTGCCCCACCTGTACGCCGGGCGGCAGCATGGGGGCCAGCAGGCGCGCCGGAGCGGTGGCGGTGAGCCACAACAGATAGAGGACCAGCAGCAGTCCGCCCGCGATCCAGTTAGCCTTCATCGTCGCGCTCCAGCAGCAGATGGTTGACCGTGACCCAGCCGGGTCGCGACGGCTGCCCGGTCACGGACAGCGAGATCGCGTTGACGCCGCGCATCGCCGGAGCGTCCAGCCAGTCGATCAGCGCCTGGAAAGCGCAGGGCTGAAGGGTGATCTGCAGACGTTTTCCCTGCGGCTGCAGGCGGATGACCGTCAGTCCGTGGCTCGCCGCCTCGCGCATCACCAGCGCGGTGAGCGCCTCTTTTGCCGCCGGCGCGGGCTGCTGGCTGAGCTGCTGCAGGCGCGGAGCCTGCTCCGTCATCCAGCGCAGGCTGGCCTGCTCTTTCACCAGGGTTTGCCGCCACTGCGCCTCGCGGGCTCGCCAGGGCTGCCACAGCCCATACCAGAAGGCGCATGCCGCCAGCAGCCCTGTCAGACCAAGCAACAGGCGCTGCTCCGACGGCGTGCGCTGCCGCCACCAGATAAGCAGATTAGCCATCGTTTTCCTCCAGCGTCAGTTGTCCCTCAATGCCATCCGGTTTCGTGATCATGTCGCCCGGCCGGACGCGAAACCGCGGCTGCGCCCGCTGGGTAAACTGCTCCAGCGCCCGGGAAGAGACCGCGGCGATATCCAGCTGCAGACGATTGCCCGCGGCATCCCAGCTCAGCGCTCGCAGACGGATCCCCGGCGTTTCGCTGAGGATGTTTTGCAAGGCGCTGAGGCGGTCGACGAGGGGGGCATGCTGCGCCTGACGGGTGAGGGTTTGCAGGTGCTGCTGCATCTGCAGTCGTGGGTTAATCACCTTTTTCTCCGTCGGAAACCAGCGGTGATAGAAGGCCCGGCTGGCCTGTTGCGCCGCCTCGGCCTGACGCGCCAGATCGCGATGGTCCAGCACGCTGTTTGCCCCTGCCAGTAACGCCAGAGCCAGCGCGGCATACCGCGCCGGACGCCAGCTCGCCTGCGCAGACCGCCGCCGGACGGCGAACTCCCCCTGCAGCAGACTGAGTTTCTGCGCTGCCGGATGGCGTGCGGCAAGGGTCAGCAATGTCTGCGCAGGCTGCTCCCGCCAGACGCCCGGCGCCGCGGGCGGCGGCGAATAGCTGTCGATGACGTGCTCTTCCGCCTCGCTCTGCAGCAGCTCCGTCAGCCAGACGTTTTCCGCCGCCATGCCGCCCCACGGCTGGTGGCGGATCAGCCACTGCTCGTCCACCTGCACCGCGCTCCACGCCGGCGGTTGCCAGGGCAGGGCCAGCACGTCGGGCGTCAACGCCAGGGGCTGTAAGGAGAGCGATTCGCAGCGCGCCAGCCAGTCGCGCATTTTTTGCCGCTGTACGGCGACGATCTCGCACTGGGCCTGCTGGCGGTGGAGCAGAGCAAAATGGGTGGCTTCCACATCGTCTGCCAGCTGCTCTTCCAGCAGAAACGGGGCCACCTGCAGCGGCGGTTTACGCAGGCCCGCCGGTAGGGTGAGCGAGTGAAACGCGCAGTCGCTGGCCGGGATCAGCACCCAGGCCGGGTACTGCTCAGCCAGCGCCGGGAAAGGGCTGGCGTCGTCAGTCGGCCACCGGCCGCTGGCCTCGTGGTGCGGCTCGCCGGGGGCGAAGAGTTGCCAGTGCAGCGGCGCCTGCGCGGCGGCGAGGCGCACGATCAGCATGGCCTGGGGAGAAGCATTAATCTTGTTCATCGACCACCATAGAGAGTCCATATCGCCGCTGGACGACGGTAAACGTGCGCCCCTCCTGTTGCAGGACGCTGTGCAGCTGAAAGCGGAGATTGCCAGTCACCACGGTAAAAGCGGCGATAAAGCGTGCGCTGTGCACCGTCAGCCAGGGACGGGCAAGCGTGGTATCGGTTTTCTGCAGCGTCGGCTGCGCGAGAAAGGCGGCGACGCTGCTCCACCCGGTTCGCGGGCGGTTGTGCAGCAGCTGTTGCGCCTCTTGCAGCGTCAGATCGCCGGGAAAGAGGGCCACCAGCAGGGCGGCCTGGGAGGGGCGCAGGGTGTTGACATTGACCTGCAGCGCGTCATCCGGCTGGACGCAGACGAAGGGGAGCAGGCGCTGATAGAGCGCGGCGTCCATCCCGGCCAGCAGGCGCAACTCGCTGACATCCTGCATCGGCTGGTTGGCGGCGAGATAGCCCGGGGTTTGCGCCATATAGACCTCGTCCTCCGCCCCGTTCAGCCGCGGCTGGCCGTCGCTGTCCGTCCAGTCGCCAAGGGCGGCGGCGATCTGGCTGGCGCGCAGCGGCGGCTCGCCGAGCAGCGCCAGCAGCCGGGCGAAGACGTCGGTCGGGTAGGGCGTACCGCCGCTGGTCTCATCCGCGCGATGGTTGATGGCATTGAGGTTGAAGCAGGCGTGCCCGTCGCGGATCGTGGCGCGGATTTCGCCATCGTCGAGGGTAAAGCGGCGCCCCTCCTGCGCCCAGGTTTGCGCCAGGTTCGTTTGACTGGGCGAGTCCAGCGCATCGCGTTGCAGCAGCGCGGCGGCCATGTTTTCCGCCGCCAGGGCGTACCATCTGGCCTGCAAATTATCGAGGGTCACGGCGGTATGCTGATACATGACCGCGGTGCGCTCGGTCATGGCGCTGGCGAGGATCATCATCAGGGCGAGGATGAACAGCACCATCAGGAGCGCGACGCCGCGTTGCCGATTTATCACTGGCCGCCTCCCGGGGTGAGTAAAAACAGGCGGGTTATCTCCCCGCTGTTCGCCAGCGTCAGGGTGATCTCCAGCCCCTGCGGCAGCCTCTGCGGGCGGTCCCAGGTTTCCTGCCAGCGCCTGTCGGCGTAAAACCGCAGGCGAAACGCCGTGACCTCGCGCAGCAGCACCCGGACCGTCGGCTGGCTGCCGGTCAGCGGATCCTGTTGATCGAAGCTCAGACGCTCAAGCTGCTGCTGGCGCAGACGGTAGCTGACGTTCTGGATCTCCGAGCGCGGGAGGATCCCCAGCGGGTTTGGCCAGCCGCTGCGGCTGAAGGCCAGTCCCCAGTCGTCGCTCTGCAACTGGAAACGTCCGGCGAAGAAAAACGTGTCGCTGTTTCTGGCGCGACGGGGAATGATGTGGGTGACATCGTCGGCTATCTGGCGAAAGGCGCGCTGGAGGGCCGCGATCTGCTGGCTTTTCTCGCGGGTCAGGCCATCGGCGCGGATGACGTTCTGCAGCACCATCACGGCGGCGGCGCTGAGGACGGCGAGGATAGCCAGCGCCAGCAGCGTTTCGATCAGAGTGAAACCGCGCATTTTCGTTATCATGGCGGCGTCACCCAGGTGCGCAGGGTGGCCAGCGGCGCGGGATCGCTTTTTTGCCGCCGGACCTCCACGTCCAGCGCCCGCAGCTGCGGCAGCGCGGTTTCCACTCCCTGCCAGCGGACAAACCAGCGCGTCCCGGCGGCCTCCACGGTGGTTTCAGACCAGCTGAGGGCAGGCCAGCGTTTCTCCAGCCGCAGCTGCACCAGCTGGTTATCCGCCAGCCAGCTGGCGAGGATTTTCTCTTCCATACGCCCGAGCTGGCGCGTCTGCTGCAGGGTGGACTGCATCACCGCCAGGCCAGCGAGGGCGAAAATCACCAGCGCGACCATCACTTCGATAAGCGTCATTCCGGCTTCACGCTTCATGGCTGCTCCCGCGCCGCCAGCGGCTGGCTGTCACCCTGGGCGTCGATGGTGATGCCCGTCGCGGCGTCAATCCGCAGCTGAAACGGCGTGACTTCACCGCCGGGAAAAATAAGCACGTCGGGCTGCTCGCCCGGCGTCCACGCTTGGCCGTCGGGAAAGCGCAGCGTCAGCCTGGCCCGCGGGAGGGTTTCCGCCGTGGTGACGCGTCCGGCCTGCAGCGGCAGCCACTGCGCGTTGCCCCACCGGTCGTCAGCCGCCGCCGGGGCGCTATCGTCGGCAGGCTGCAGGCGCATAAACTGCCAGCGCTCAGGGTGGATGATAATGCCGAAGAGCTGACCGGTTTGCTGCCCGCGCTCGCGGACAAAATCCAGTTGCGTCTGAAAGCGCGCCAGGATCTGTGTGGCCTCCTGGGTGCGGGCGGAGGGAAACGCCAGCAGCACCATGCTGGCGCTGACGCCGATCAGCAGCAGGACCAGCATCATCTCCAGGAGGGTGAAACCGCGCTGAGACACTATTTCTTCCCGAGGGTCCAGTTGCCGATATCGTCATTGGTGTCGGGCATCCCGTCCGGGCCGACGCTGAAGACGTCGATGGCGCCATGCTGACCCGGGCTTAACAGCTGATACTCATTCCCCCACGGGTCCTGCGGCAGACGGCGGATATAGCCGCCTTCCGGGTAGTTGCGGGCATGCGGCTCGGCGGCCGGAGCGGTCACCAGCGCCTGCAGTCCCTGTTCGGTGTTGGGGTAGCGGCTATTGTCGAGTTTATACATGTCCAGCGCTCCCTCGAGCGCCACCAGATCGCTGACGACTTTCTGGCGGTCCGCTTTCTCCTTGTTGCCCATCAGGTTAGGCACCACCAGGCTGGCGAGAATGCCGAGAATGACGATCACCACCATAATTTCCAGTAACGTGAAACCGCGTTGCCGTTGCATAGTTTTCTCCATTAATACAGTTACATACTCATAAGGGTGTTCAGTTGCAGGATCGGCTGCAGGATGGCCAGCACGATAAACAGCACCATGCCGGCCATGGTGACCACCAGCAGAGGCTCAAACAGGCTGAGGGCCATCTGGATCTGCGCGCTCAGCTCCCGGTCCTGGTTCTCCGCCGCGCGCTCCAGCATGGCGGTCAGTTCTCCGCTCTGTTCGCCGCTGGCGATCATGTAGCGCATCATCGGCGGAAACAGGGCGGTGGATTCCAGCGCCCGATGCAGACTGACGCCTTCGCGTACCGATTCGCTGGCCGCCGCCAGCTGGCTGCGCGCCCAGGCGTTGCTGAGGACGTCGGCGCTGATGCGCATCGACAGCAGCAGCGGCACCGCGCTGGCATTGAGAATGCTTAAGGTGCGGGCGTAGCGCGCGCTGTTGACGCTGCGGGCCACGCGGCCGATGACCGGCAGGCGCAGCAGCGCCCGGTCCCAGGCGAGCCGCCGGGCAGGCTGGCGCAGCAGATAGCGCAGCGCCAGCAGCGCCAGTAACGACAGCAGCGCCAGCCAGGGGCCCGCGCTGCGCACGATGTCGCTCAGGCTCATTAGCAGCCGGGTAGAGAAGGGCAGGGCCTGTTTAAGATGGACAAACTGCTCAACGACTTTCGGCACCACGGTGGAGAGCAGAATGGCGATCACGCTGATAGCGACCAGCGTCAGTACGATGGGGTAGATCATCGCCTGCAGCAGGCGGGCGCGGAGCTGCTGGCGCTGCTCGGTATAGTCAGCAAGCCGGTTCAGTACGCCGTCGAGATGGCCGGAGGTTTCGCCGGCCGCCACCATGGCGCAGAACAGCCCGTCGAAGCAGGCGGGATAGCCGCGCATCGCCTCCGCCAGCGAGTGGCCTTCGAGCACTTTGCTGCGCACCCCGGCCATTAACGTTCTTAGCGACGGCTTTTCGCACTGCTGGGCGACGGCATCGAGCGCCTTTTCCAGCGGGATCCCGGCGGCAACCAGAGTCGCCAGCTGGCGGGTGAGCAGGGCTAAATCACCGGCGCTGGTACGCCGGGTAAGGGATCCGCCGGCCCACAGTCGCCGCGCCGGGTCGGCAGTTGTCACTTCCAGCGCCAGCCAGCCCTTGTCCCGCAGCAGCTGGCGGGCGTGGCGGGCGGAGTCGGCCTGCTGAAGGCCGCGGCGGGTTTTGCCCTGCGCGTCCAGCGCCTGATAGCGAAACAGGGCCATCTTAGACGCTTTCCGTCGTTTGCTGTTCGGTGACCCGCATCACCTCCTCCCAGCTGGTGATCCCCGCCAGCGCTTTGTCGCGTCCGGCATGACGCAGGGTTTGCCAGGCTGGCCCCAGCTGCTGGATCAGGGTGATCTCGTTTTCGCCGCGGTGGATGGCGGCGCGCACGCGATCGTCGATTAGCAGCAGTTCATGGATCCCGGTACGCCCGCGATAGCCGATGAAATTACACTCCGGACAGCCTTTGGGCTGCCACAGCCGCGCGCCGACCGGGACCGCCATCTGCCGGGCGGTGTTGGCATCCGCCTGCCAGGGCTGACGGCAGTGTGGGCACAGTTGGCGCACCAGCCGCTGCGACATCACCGCCAGCAGCGAGGTGGAGAGTAAAAAAGGTTCCACGCCCATATCCTGTAGACGGGAAATGGCGCCCAGCGCGCTGTTGGTGTGCAGGGTCGACAGCACCAGGTGCCCGGTCAGCGAGGCCTGAACGGCGATCTGGGCGGTTTCGCCATCGCGGATTTCGCCCACCAGCACTACGTCCGGATCCTGGCGCAGGATGGCGCGCAGGCCGCGGGCGAAGGTCATCTCGACTTTGGCGTTGACCTGGGTCTGGCCTATGCCCTCCAGCTCATACTCCACCGGATCTTCAATGGTCATGATGTTGCCGAACAGGGTGGCCATGGCCATAAGCACGATTTTGACGGCCTATTCTTTCCGCCGCGTATACCACCGGTGGTGAAGAACGAGGTCATGGAGTAGTGCGGGCGGGCGATCAGCGCATCGACCCGATCGAGCAGGGCGGGCGGCATGCCCAGCGTCAGCAGATCCAGGTTGACGCTGTTTTTGTCCAGCAGACGCAGGACGACGCGTTCGCCGTGGCTGGAGGGCAGGGTGGAGACGCGCACGTCGATTGCTCGCCCGCCGATGCGCAGCGCCATGCGGCCATCCTGAGGGACCCGCTTTTCGGCAATGTCCAGGCTGGCCATCACCTTGATGCGGGAAATTAACAGGGCGGCCAGCCGCCGCTGCGGGCGCAGAATTTCGCGCAGCACGCCGTCGACGCGAAAGCGGATCTGCAGATGGCGCTCGTAGGTTTCGATATGAATATCCGAGGCTTTCTCTTTGATGGCCTCGGTGAGCATGGCGTTGATCAGGCGGATGATCGGCGCGTCGTCCTCGCTGTCGAGCAGATCGTCGGTGTCCGGCAGCTCTTCGGCGAGGGTATAGAGGTCGAGCTCGTTGCCGATGTCGGCCATCATGCGGTGCGCCTCCGCCGAATCACGCTGATAGCTGAGCACCAGCACTTTCTCGAACGCGTCCGGCGCCAGACGGCTGACGCGCATCGGCCCGTCCGCCAGGCGGCGCGCTTCCAGCAGCGCCCGGGCGGCGGTATCGGGGCGGCACAGCGCTTCGCAGCGTTCACCGTCGCTGAGCAGCACAAGATGGTGCGCGCGGGCCCAGGCGAAGGGCAACAGCGGACGGCGTTCGGCGGCTGGCGTCATGGGCGGCCTCCGAGATTGAAGGCGTCAATGGCGGCGCTGACCTGGCGGAAGGCCTGGGTCTCCTGCTGCGGATAGATGTGCAGCAGGTCGTTGCTGAGCGACGCTTCGCTGCTTTCTTTACCCCGCTGTTTAGTTTGCGCATTGTTGAAGGCGGTGTACTGGCCGGAAGAAGCCTGGCGGTACTCATCGCGATCGCGAATGATGGTCGGGCGGATAAACAGCATCAGGTTGCGTTTCGACACTTTCTTGCTGTCGGAGCGGAACAGGGCGCCGATCACCGGGATATCCCCGAGCAGCGGCACTTTGTCAGCGGTATCGGTGACGGTTTTATCCAGCAGCCCGCCAACCACCACCGTTTCGCCGCTGCCGACCAGCACGGCGTTATTCACCGTCCGGGTATTGAAGGTCGCCCCGAGATCGCTGCTGGTGCTGGAGGCCGAGTCGGCAACGCTCGATACCTCCTGCTCAATCTCCAGCAGCACCGCATCGCCTTCGTTAATCTGCGGCTTCACCTTCAGTTTAATGCCGACGGTTTTGCGCTCGACGGTATTGAAGATGTTGTCGCCGGAGGTGGTTTGCGAGCCGGTTAATACCGGAACTTCCTGGCCGACGTTAAAGGTGGCTTGCATGTTATCGAGGGTGACGATGCTGGGGGTGGCCAGAATATCGTTCTTGGTACTGCTGGAGAGGGCGGTGAGCAGCATCGCCCAGTTCCCCTGATAGAAGCCGGCGGCGATACCGTTAAACGAGCCGAGGGCGCTGGCCAGCGAGCTGCTGATGGTACCGTCTTTGTTGTACTGGTTGGCGCCGGCGATAGCCGTCGATATCGGCAAACCGCTGTTGGTGAACTGCGTCATGCCGGCGTTTTTGTTTGCCCACTGGATACCGAGATTAAGGCCATCGGCATCCTGCACTTCGGCAATAATCGCCTCCACCAGCACCTGCGGGCGGCGGATATCGAGCTGGGCGATCACCCGCTCAAGATCGTTCATCACGTCCGGCGCCGCGGTGACGATCAGGGCGTTGGTCTGGCCGTGGGCTTTGATAATAATATTTTTGTCGATCGCGGCCACTGGCCTGGCGCTTTGCTTGTCGCTCTGCAGCGAGCTGCTGATCCCGGTCAGAACCTCCACCAGATCGGCGGCTTTGGCGTACTTCAGGTAGATCACTTTGGTGTTACCCTGTACCGCCTGCTGGCGGTCGAGCTGTTTGATCATGGCGATGATGCGCTGGCGCGAGTTTGGTTCGCCGCTCACCAGTACCGCGTTGGTGCGCTCATCGGCCACCACGTTCGCCACCATCGAGCCCGGCAGCGCCGACTTGCTGGTATCTTTATTAAGCTCGGTAACCAGTTTGACCACTTCCGCGGCGGAGGCCCAGGAGAGGGGCACGGTCACCACGCTGCGATCCCCGGCGTTGTCGACGCGCTCGACAATGGTCAGCAGGCGTTTGATAACCGCCGCGCGGCCGGTCATCAGCAGTACGTTGGAGGGCTCATAATGGACCACGCTGCCGGCGCCAGCGTTATCGTTCAGCTGGCGGAGCAGCGGGGCGAGATCGCGGGCGGCGACGTTGGTCAGGGGCACCACCCGGGTGACCACTTCATCGCCTTCGCCCGGCGCGGCCGCGCTGGCGACCGGCACGGCCGAGGTCTTGGCGTCTTTGGCGCGGACCACTTTTAGCACGCCGTTATTCATATTGATCACGGCGAAGCCATATACATCCAGCACGCTGAGGAAGAATTGATAATATTGTTCTTCATTGAGCATATCGTAACTGCGCACGGTGATAGTACCGCGTACGCTGGGATCGATAATCACCGTTTTATTCAGGTTTTTGCTGACGGTATTGATAAATTCCTGGATATCGGTGCCTTTAAAACTGGCGGAAAATTCCTCCGCGGCGGCCGGAGAAAATAGCAGCGGGGTTAATATCAGCAGCGCAGGCAGCATTTTTCGCAGGCGTTTCATGGTTGGCAATTATTCATCCCCCAGCGCGAAAGCAATATCGTGTCGTTGGCCTTCCCGCTCAACGGTTAGCGTTATTTCGGTCATGTCGGCCAGATTCTGCAGCGCCTGTTGCGCTTGCTCCTGGTCGCGTAAATCGATGCCGTTTAAGGCAATCGCCAAATCATTTGCCTGCAGGCCGGACTGGCGAAACAGCGAGGCGTCTTTGCCTGGGTTTAGTCGATAACCCAGCAGTTTGTCGCCGCTGAGTACCGGCGAAATAGATAAATAAGTGAGGATATTTTGCGGCTGTTCGCGGAGTCGCTTCACGAGGGGCGGGTTGCCCGCGGCGGTGGGCGGCGGCGACGGCGCGCGGCTGTCGTTAAATAATAAAATGGCCTCTTTGCGCCCCTGATAGTTGACGATGATCCGGTCAGGCAGAATGGCGGCGATCCGCGCATCATACCCTGGGAGGGGATCGCCCGTGCTAAGGCTAACCTGCTGATTTCCCTTTTCGATAATAGCGATGGAGCGCGCCGGGTTGCTGCTGGCGAGTAGCCCGGCCAGGCGTAGCTTCAGGCTGGAAACCGGCACCTGATTGAGACTGGCAGCATCCGTTGGCGTGGGGCTATTTTTCACCGCCAGGCCAAACAGGGTAAATGCGGGCCGCACATTTTTTAATTCCGGATCTGCCGCCGGAGGCATGGTTAACGGTAGGGCGGAAATATCCTCAGGACTCACAGGGAATACCACGCGCCAGGTTAATTTCGCCAGCTGTGGGATAGCGGTTATTAATATGATGAGCGTCACAATTTGTGGTAATAATTTAATTATCCCTTTATTTATATTTGTTAACCTCATCACAGAAACTGGCATTTTAATTCCTTTGCTAATTTATTTTTCTGCACGTTGGCGTAATACCCTACCGAAACAGGTAGGTGATTATTGGCTTTTGAATTATTTATTGCCGGAGAGTGGCGATAAGCGTGGCGAATCATAATCAGTTTGCGGTTTCGGGTCGTCATTCCCTTTATTGATTTACTCCCCCGGCTTCCTACGCCCCCCGCTCATTTGTGGGGGATGATTGCGCCTGGGAAAGCAAAAATATCTAATTAGCGCGCTGTAAAGATATTCATCCTTTCTTACCTTTTATAATTTAATAAGCATATTAGGGACTATCGAATGCTCAGATATACCTGTCATGCCCTATTTCTTGGATCGTTAGTATTATTGAGTGGCTGTGATAACAGCTCTTCCTCTTCTACCTCTGGCTCACCGGGTTCACCAGGCAATCCTGGCAACCCAGGCACTCCCGGCACGCCCGACCCGCAGGATGTCGTCGTCCGCTTACCGGACGTTGCCGTCCCAGGCGAAGCGGTGCAGGCTTCCGCCAGGCAGGCTGTCATTCATCTCGTCGATATCGCCGGCATCACCAGCAGCACGCCGGCGGACTATGCCAGCAAAAACCTCTATCTGTGGAATAACGAAACCTGCGATGCGCTGAGCGCGCCGGTGGCGGACTGGAATGATGTCAGCACCACGCCGACCGGCAGCGACAAATATGGCCCTTACTGGGTGATCCCGCTGACTAAAGAGAGCGGATGCATCAACGTTATCGTCCGCGATGGCACCAATAAGCTTATCGACAGCGACCTGCGCGTCTCTTTCAGTGATTTCACCGATCGGACGGTATCGGTCATCGCCGGCAACAGCGCGGTCTATGACTCCCGCGCCGACGCCTTCCGCGCCGCCTTTGGCGTGGCGCTGGCCGATGCGCACTGGGTCGATAAGACTACTCTGCTGTGGCCGGGTGGGGAAAATAAACCCATTGTGCGCCTCTATTACAGCCACAGCAGTAAGGTGGCCGCCGACAGTAACGGCGAATTTAGCGATAAATATGTCAAGCTGACCCCCACCACCGTCAACCAGCAGGTAAGCATGCGCTTCCCGCATCTCGCCAGCTATCCAGCCTTTAAACTGCCGGATGATGTTAACGTCGATGAATTGCTGCAGGGCGAGACGGTGGCGATAGCCGCGGAAAGCGATGGGATCCTGAGCTCAGCCACCCAGGTGCAGACCGCCGGCGTGCTGGACGATACCTATGCCGCCGCCGCCGAGGCGCTGAGCTATGGCGCCCAGCTAACCGATAGCGGCGTGACCTTCCGCGTCTGGGCGCCCACGGCGCAGCAGGTCGAGCTGGTGATCTATAGCGCGGACAAGAAAGTGATAGCCAGTCACCCGATGACCCGCGATAGCGCCTCCGGCGCCTGGTCCTGGCAGGGGGGAAGCGACCTGAAGGGCGCCTTCTACCGCTACGCGATGACGGTCTACCACCCGCAGTCGCGTAAAGTCGAGCAGTACGAAGTGACCGATCCCTACGCCCACAGTTTGTCGACCAACTCGGAGTACAGCCAGGTGGTCGATCTCAACGACAGCGCGCTGAAGCCGGAAGGCTGGGACGGGCTGACGATGCCGCACGCGCAGAAAACCAAAGCCGATCTGGCGAAAATGACGATTCACGAATCGCATATTCGCGATCTCTCCGCCTGGGATCAAACCGTTCCTGCGGAGCTGCGCGGTAAGTATCTGGCGCTCACCGCCCAGGAAAGCAATATGGTCCAGCATCTGAAACAGCTGTCGGCCTCGGGCGTGACCCATATTGAGCTGCTGCCGGTCTTCGATCTGGCGACGGTCAATGAGTTCAGCGACAAGGTCGCCGATATTCAGCAGCCGTTCAGCCGCCTGTGCGAGGTCAATAGCGCGGTGAAGAGCAGCGAGTTTGCGGGCTATTGCGACAGCGGTTCGACGGTCGAAGAGGTGCTGACCCAGCTGAAGCAGAACGACAGCAAGGATAACCCGCAGGTGCAGGCGTTGAATACGCTGGTGGCGCAGACCGACTCCTATAACTGGGGCTACGATCCGTTCCACTACACGGTACCGGAAGGATCCTACGCCACCGATCCGGAAGGCACGGCGCGCATTAAAGAGTTCCGCACCATGATTCAGGCGATCAAGCAGGATCTGGGAATGAACGTCATTATGGACGTGGTGTACAACCACACCAACGCCGCCGGCCCGACCGATCGCACCTCGGTACTGGATAAGATCGTCCCCTGGTACTACCAGCGTCTGAACGAAACCACCGGCAGCGTGGAATCGGCTACCTGTTGCTCCGACTCGGCGCCAGAGCACCGGATGTTCGCCAAGCTTATCGCCGATTCACTGGCGGTATGGACCACCGATTATAAGATCGATGGCTTCCGCTTCGACCTGATGGGCTACCACCCGAAAGCGCAGATCCTCTCGGCCTGGGAACGCATTAAAGCGCTGAACCCGGATATCTACTTCTTTGGCGAAGGCTGGGATTCCAACCAGAGCGATCGCTTTGAAATTGCCTCGCAAATCAATCTCAAAGGCACCGGGATCGGCACGTTCTCCGATCGTCTGCGCGACGCCGTGCGCGGCGGCGGGCCGTTCGACTCCGGTGACGCATTACGCCAGAACCAGGGCGTGGGCAGCGGGGCCGGCGTTCTGCCGAATGAGCTGACCACCCTGAGCGACGATCAGGCGCGTCACCTCGCCGATCTGACCCGTCTCGGCATGGCCGGTAACCTTGCGGACTTTGTGCTGATCGACAAAGACGGCGCGGTGAAGAGAGGCAGCGAGATTGATTATAACGGCGCGCCAGGCGGCTATGCGGCTGATCCGACGGAAGTCGTGAACTATGTGTCAAAACACGATAACCAGACGCTGTGGGACATGATCAGCTATAAAGCCGCTCAGGAGGCGGATCTCGATACCCGCGTCCGGATGCAGGCGGTGTCGCTGGCGACGGTGATGCTCGGCCAGGGGATCGCCTTTGACCAGCAGGGCTCGGAGCTGCTGCGCTCTAAATCCTTTACCCGCGATTCGTATGATTCCGGCGACTGGTTTAACCGCGTGGACTACTCCCTGCAGGACAACAACTACAACGTCGGTATGCCGCGCAGCAGCGATGATGGCAGCAATTATGACATTATCGCCCGGGTGAAAGACGCGGTGGCTACTCCGGGTGAAACGGAGCTCAAGCAGATGACCGCGTTTTATCAGGAGCTGACCGCGCTGCGTAAGTCATCTCCGCTGT
>OGKZ01001438.1_pt1 | contig 16262 bp, 8 predicted proteins | sample 1572571 | NCBI WGS metagenome assembly OGKZ01 (sample SAMEA2581906, study PRJEB24529) | metagenome | biome: Human gut stool | place: China | collected 2011 | reverse complement strand
ATGCTGCTTTAGAAGCCATGCATACAAGGATGTATGCCGGCTTCGGTGGCGGACGTATCGAAAGTATTTATCAGAGTCCTTAGAACATCTTGCTTCGGACAACGAAGTGATATGTATAAATATAACTTGTTATACATGCATAAACTAAATTGGCATGTTTTGACACCAGCATCATAAGATACCAGGGTCAAAATGTTATATGCGATAGATTAAGTATTGTAATTAAGTAAGACCGGTTACGGAAAGGATTAACCACATGGAAGAACGCAATTTGGAGAAGGCGCTTGAACTTGCAGCGGCACTTATAAGAGGAGAGCAGGTCGGTGCGTCCGGAGATAATGTGGCTCTTTATGAAGAGTATTCATCGAACTCGCAGGTGTATGATGCACTGCGGCTGATTTTAAAAAAATTCAACCTTGAACTTTATGAATATAATAATGCACTTTTTGTCAGTGCGAATGAGGACAACCGTGGAGAAGGCGCTTCGAGCTTTGGGTTTACGAATGAAGAGTTAAGACGTGAACTTGGTGTAAGAGTGAATAAAGAACTGTTCTTATGTTATCTTATAATATACTGTACAATGACAGAATTTTATAAGACATCCGGCAGTTATACATATACAGAATTTGTCAGACGTGAGGAGATTATAAAGGCAGTTGACAATGTACTTGTGAACGTGGTTGACCATTCGGCAGGGCTTGTGCTCGATGAAGTGGAGGAGAACAGCTTTAAGACACTTGCACTTTTGTGGGATGAGCTTCCTGTGACTTCCACGGATGACGCTATGGGACAGAGGGCAGCCAGAAACTCAAGAACAGGTTATGTTAAACTTACGTTTAACTTTCTTGTGGCACAAGGTTTTTTTGTTGAGAATCAGGATAAATATTATCCGACAGACAGATTCAAGGCGATGGCTGAGAATTATTACAGTGTCAACAGAGGCAGGCTCTACGAGATACTGACGAAGGAAAAAGAACAGGAGGACACAACAGATGCCGCAGATTAACAGGATAAGGGTCAATAATATCAAGTATAATTTTGGCATGCAGTTCTATGATGATTTTCTTATGCGTTTTTCGTGTAAGAATACGATATATGATCTCGCAAACGGTGGCGGCAAGAGTGTGCTTATGCTTCTTTTGCTTCAGACGATGCTGCCTAACTGCACGCTTGACGAGAAACAGCCGATAGAGAAGCTCTTTGCTATGCCCGGAGGGAGCACTACTATACATTCCCTCGTTGAGTGGAAGTTAGACTCATGCGATGTAAAGAATGGCTACCGATACATGACATGCGGATTCTGTGCGAGAAAAGCTAAGGGCAGTGATGATGCAGACGAGGATTCAAGGACAGGAATAGAATATTTTAATTACTGTATTTTTTATAGAGAATTCGGGGACAATGATATCAAAAATCTTCCGCTTTCAGATGGAAAAGAGAGAATTACCTACAATGGACTTAAGGCTTATCTTCGAGGACTTGAGAAGAAAGATATGGGTGTCAGGGTAGAAATCTTTGAGAAAAAAGGAGAATATCTGAGCTTTATAAATGATTATGGCATTTACGAAAGCCACTGGGAGCTGATAAGAGGAATCAATAAGACGGAGGGACATGTAAGAACTTATTTTGAGAGCAATTACAGAACAACGAGAAAAGTTGTGGAGGATCTTCTGATAGAGGAGATTATAGAGAAATCCTACAACAACCGCATCCGCGGCGGCAACGGCGATGACGAGATGTCAAAAACTCTCCTTGAGATAAAGGATAAGCTCTTAGAGCTGGCAAAGAGAAGGGAAGAGATGGAAAATTACGACAATGAGCTTAAGCTTATATCGGATTTTTCAGCAAAAGTATCGGACTTTGGGGACGTTTTTGAGCGCAGGGAGGAAGGAAAGAATAAGCTGTTTGAGTATCTTCTGATGGCGAGGGCGCAGGTAAGCGAAAAGCAGTCTGAAGCCGAGAAAATTGCAGGTGAAATGGAGAAGCTTAAGGATGCGTCTGTCGGCGAGGAAAAGCTTATAGCGGCGGCGTTTATAGCTGAGGAGGAGGAAGAACTTAAGAAGGTTCGTGAGCTTGTTTTAAGCCTCACTCACAGCTGCGATACTATTTCAAGAAATTATGAGAGCAGCAAAGAGAAGCTTGAACTTTCATACGCGGCTGAAGATTATGCGGATTATATAAAGCAGGAGAACAGTCTTTTAGAGCTTTCACAGTACATTGAAAATCGCAATAAAGGCAGGGATGACCTTGCAAAAGAGCTTTTAGAGCTTGCGGTTATGAAGCATGGATATATAGAGGATGAGCTTTCTAAGGCGGATACGGCTCTTTTAGAGGCAGTACAAAAAAGGCAGGAGAGCTTAGATGCTCTTAATAACCTCAGAGAAAATTACCGTGTAAATGACAATGAATGTGCCCGCATAGATGGTACACTTGCCGAGCTTAGAAAGCAGATGGCGGAGCTTGAAAATGAGATAAATACGAAGCTTGAAAACACACCGCTTCTCGTAGTGGAAAATGCGGCTGCTGAGGCAGAAAAGCACACACAATATATTGCCAGATTAAGAAATGACTATGAGTCTATTTCAAAAGAGGAGACACAGCTTAAAACAAGAAATGACGAGTATCTTAGAGAGCAGGCGCAGGCGGATGCCTCATCACAGGTATGTGCAGGAAAGATACAAGAACTTGAACAAGAGCTTGAAAAAGCTAAAAAGACAGAAAGTGAACTTGCAGCTCTTGGTAAGATATATGGTGAGAAGGATTCTAAAAGACTTATTGAGACACTTAGAGGGCTGTATGACAGGATGCTTTCTAAGCGTGAAAAACTGCGTGCAGCGAAAGAAGCCATAAAGGAGTATGTAAGTTCAATCGAGACGCTTAAGCCTGCTGACAGTGACGGCGCAGGAAAAATGTGTGAGTATCTTGCCGGAAGATATGATGGCACAATCATAAGCGGTGCGGAATATCTAAGGGGAAGGAAGGACAGTGAATGCGCGCTTCTTGCACAGAAATTTCCATACCTTCCGTATTCGGTGCTTGCAGGTGACGATTATGATAATGTATGCCGCGACAGGAATATAATGTCCATGGACTGCGGTGTTGTGCCTATAATAAGACTATCCTGTGTGGAGGCAGTGCTTGCGGATGATGAAGCAGCCGATGAGCCGCAGGATGATGGCATGTACAAGCTTGCATGCCGTGATATTTCATTTATATATGATGAAGCGGGAAGACAGGCAGGAATAAAAAAAGCGAATGAAGAGCTTGAAGAGCTTGAAATTGAACTTTCAAAGGTTGAAGACCGCTTAAAGGCTGTCGAAAGTGATTATGAGAAGGTCAGCGGATATATCTGCATGGATATAAGAATGCCTTCCGAATTAGAAAAAAATCTTATAGAGCAGAAAATGACCGCTGAAGAGTTTGCAAATAAGTCTCGCAGCCTTGAAGGGCTGAGCACAGAGTTAAAAGTGCGCTTAGAAGAGCTGACACATACAAGAGCGGATATGGAAGCCGATATTGCTGAGAATGAAAAGGTCTGTCAGACTCTTGAGCGCATAGCACTCCTTGCATCACAGCTTGATGCATGCAATACACAGATTAAGGAAAATGAAGTAAAAAAAGAAGCTGCAGTCAAGGCATGCCGCTTGTCGAAGGAGCTCTCTGAGAGCCGTGAAAAGGTATGCTCTGAGCTTGATGCTAAGATAAAAGGCATTGAGGAGAAAATAGCCGGCATAAAAAAGACATGGGAGAAATATGCGCCATATTATAAGGAGACGGCGGATGTACAAAAGCAGGAAAATAAGGTTCCGTCAGAGCAGATAGATGCCCGTTTTGCAGCAATAAATTCTCTTTTGACGGATGAGCTCGGTGATGTTGCGGATAAAGAGAGGCTTATGGAGAATGCCAGAGAGGCAATGGAGAAGGCAGAGCGCTCAATGCTTCACAGAGGAATAAGCCTTGAAAAAGCAAAGGAGCTTGCCGCTCAGGGTAAGATGACTGTTAAAAGCCATGCACAGCTTGATGAGCTTTTTGCCGAGCAGGAAAAGTTAAAGACAAGTCTCAGACAGATTCAGGGTGAGCTTGACGGAGCTGCCACACAGATGAACAGAATAGAAGGAAGCAGCGCTTATGCAAGGAAAAGCTACGAGGAGCGTTTCGGAGAGCTTGTCCTTATATCTGTAAGCAATTATCAGGACTATGTAAAGCAGCACAGAGCAGAGCTTGAAAGACTAAAAAAGGAGCTCTCAGAGCAAAACGGAGGACAGAAGGATAATCAGAAAGCCCTGACATCATGTATGCTCATGCAAAAAGACCTTGAACGCATGGTTAAATCGGTAGCGCCTGATGCTGAGGAGATTATAAATAAGCTTGCATCCAACACACAGGTTCACGATATATCCGGTGAACTTACCAATTCAATGTATGAGCAGGCAGGACGTGCATTTGAGGCTGTGCTTAAGGAAGAGCAGAAAAAGCGCACTGCATTTATAAAGGCGAGGGATGTGCTTGCAGAGCAGCTTATGAAGCTCAATGCCTATGAGCTTGCCCAGGAGATAAAGCAGAATGTAGTGCCGCCGCAGACGAAAAATGAGGCAGAAGTGCTTACACATGGACTTCAAGGCACGATGGACTGTATAGCCTTAGAGCGCGACAGGATAAGCAGAGGAATTGAGGATATGGAGCTTATCAAGAGTAATTTTGAGAACAGATGCGTACAGATATGTACCAATATACGCTCTGAGCTTGAAAGACTTGACAAGTTATCAAAAATTACACTTGATGATGAAGTGATACCTGTGCTGTCTCTTCAGATTCCATATGTAAAAGAAGAGATGTATAAGGACAGGATGTCTGTATATATTAATGAGACAGTGTCACTTGCAGAGAATTTTAAGACGGAGGACGAGCGCCTGAAGTTCATAAGGGGACGCTTATGCTGGAAGAGACTGTTCTCGGTTATAGTGACAGATATGGACAGCATCAGGTTAAATCTTTATAAGCGTGAGAGAATAAAGGATCAGAGCCGTTACCTGCGGTATGAGGAAGCTGTCGGAAGTACAGGACAGTCACAGGGTATATATATCCAGTTCCTTGTAGCTGTCATAAACTATATTGCAAGCATCAATGCCGGGGGAAAAGAAGCGGCTGTGCTGGGAAAGACGATATTTATAGACAATCCGTTTGGTGCCGCAAAGGATGTATATATATGGGAACCTATTTTTAAGCTTCTAAAGACAAATCATGTTCAGCTTATAGTTCCGGCAAGAGGAGCAACACCTGCCATAACAGGCAGATTTGATGTCAATTATGTATTAGGTCAGAAGCTGATTGATAAAAAACAGCAGACTGTTGTTGTGGATTATCACAGTCAGGTAAACGAAAATGAATTAGAGTACGAAAGACTGAGCTTTTCACAGGAAAGTTTTGATTTTCTCTAGGTACTGTGTTAAACTGAAGGCAGTATGAGTTTCGATTGAATATTGACAGTCATAGATAGAGAATATCAGGTAATTGCGAAGCTTCAGGTTTTTGGCTGAATAGTTGTGCAATTTTAACGGTAAAATTGTGCAACATCCGGTTTTTAAATAAGTGGTTTCGCAAACGTCTAAATAGAAGTATGTATTGTGAGGTGGATGTCTTGGACAAATATGAGTTGACCATTAAGATAGATAAACTAGATAAGCTTGTAAAAAACAGGGACTATGTAAATGCAGCTAAGGTTGCAGATCAGCTTGAATGGAAAAAGATGAAGCAGTGGAGTGTAATGTCCAATGCCATAGATGCATTTGTAGCTACGGAAAATTATGAGAAGGCAAGAAATGTATGTGTCTATGCATATAACCGCAAGCTTGGAGGAAGAAGACTTCTTGCTACGCTCATGGAGATGTATGTAAAGCTTGAAGAATTTGACGATGCACAGGAAATATATCAGGAGTATGTTGAATTAGCGCCTAGGGATGTCATAGGTTTTATTCTTCTATATAAGCTAAGACGCGCTCAGGGAGCACCTGTTGAAGAACTTATAAATATTTTACAGAACTACAAGGAAAAAGAGCTTGATGAGGAGTACGAGTACGAGCTTGCACTTCTGTACAGTAAAGCGGGACTTACAGATAAGTGTGTCAGGGAATGTGATGACCTTGTACTTTGGTTCTCCGATGGAATATATGTTGAAAAAGCTCTGAAGCTTAAGCAGGTATATGCGCCTCTTACGCCAAGGCAGGAAGCAAAGCTTGCAGCTTTAGAGAAAATGTCTGCTGCGGTGAGTGATAATGAGGACTCAGATGACGAATCTGAGGATGAAAAAGAGCCGGAGAGCAGCAAGGCATATACGCAGGCGGCAGCTTATGAGGAGCCGGAGTGTGAACCGGAAGAGCATAGCTCTATAGAAGATGAGACTGATGAGACAGTTGAAGATAGTGAAGAAGAGCCAGACTACGAGCCTGCGAAGAAGGAAAAGAAGTCCTTGTTCGAGTGGGGCAGTGTATCGGAAAAGAAATCACCGAAAGCTGAGAGCGACAAGGCTTATGAGAAAGAAGAAAAAAAGTTTGTCGATGATATAGAAAACACAACACAGTGGACTCCTATAAATCCCGAAAAAACAGATTTTTCAGATGGTGATAATGTTACAAATGTAACGAAAGAACCTCAGCCGGAGCAGGATTATGATATAAATATCAAGGTTCCGGACTATTCGGTATATGATACGAGAAATGTGCAGCAGGAGCTTAAAGCTAATGTGAATGAGATTATGGAAGCATACCATAACCGCGAGAAAAAAGAAGCTTTGAGAGAAGCAGCCCAGCTTGAAGATATACAGGAAGATTCAGATCCTACCAAGGAGATAATTATTAATAAGCATCAATGGCGCAAGGCATCGAGAAATAATGCAGCCCCGGCTGTGTCTGCCATAGGTGATGTAAAGCCTGTAAGACAGCAGCCGCAGGCTATTGACGGACTTCAGGTTCTTGCAGGCTTAAAAGACTCTGATATAAGGGAAGTCACACAGCAGATGACGCTTGAGCAGATGGAAGACCTTGTAGCACAGCTTCAAGCTGAGCAGGAGAGAAGAAAGAGAGAAGCCAAAGCAGAAAATTCATTTAATCCGGGGAGAATGGATATATCACAGTGGATTTCAGATGCAGATGACAGTGAAGATAAGCCTGCAAAGGCAGATAGATCCGTGCTGGAATGTGCCACAAGAGAGATTCCGGTAAGCGAAATCAGGCACAGAATGGAAACAAAAAAGGAAGAGCATGCGCCTGAGATTAGGAAAGCGGAGGAAGTTAAGAAGGAAACTGCACACGATGCAGCAGATATCAAAGAAGCAGCTCCGGAATCTGAGGATGTAAAAGAGATAGCTTCTGAAATGTCATATGCTGAATATACAGCTCCCGAAACAGATGACATAGAACAGATAAAGCAGACGGATGCAGAGGATGTTGAGAGGGCTGAACGAGAGGCACTTGAAAGAACTGTGCGTGAGATTGCAGCATCTTTTGAGAAGGCTGAAGCGGGTTCAGAGAGAAAGTCTGAACATGATACGAAGCCGGAACCGGAAGATATCATTTCAGATAACATTAATGATGAGGACGCACAAGAGTATAGATTAGATGACTCATATGATTATGAGTTTGAGGAGATTCCGGATGTGGAAGACTCTCAGAATGATTTAGAGCCTGATGATGAGGAACTTCCTGACCTTGAGAAAGCGATAAATGCCGGAATTGAGCAGATAATCGATGACAATGCAAAGGCACTTGACGGCGGATCTGAATCGGGAAGGTATGTGTTAAAAGCCGAAGAGAAAGCTTTCCTGGATAGATATTTATATATGTCAGGCATGGAGAGAAGGCTGTGCAGATATATTGGCTCTAAGAGAGCACAGCAGGCAGGAAAGATTGAGAATGCAGGCAATATTGCGATAATGGGCAGCAGAAATACGGACAAGATTGCATTTGCCGTAAATCTTTTTAAGGCACTTCATGTATATGATGTGAATCGTGAGCAGAAGCTTGCAAGGATATCTGCCGACAGAATCAACGAAAGAGGCTATGAGAATTATGCGGATAAGCTCATAGGTCAGACACTTGTTGTGGAGAATGCAGGGAGACTGAAAAGGGAAGCTCTCGCTTCAATGATGAAAAGGCAGGGTGATACACTCTTTATCATCATTGACGAGGAGTTTGAAATTAATAAGCTTTTTGCGGAAAATCCGGATTTTTCGGACGAGTTTACAGGGTGCTTTCTTTTAAAGCAGTATACTGTAAATGAGCTTGTCGATATAGCGAAGGATTATGCTGAGGGCAACAGCTGGAGAGTTGAGGATAAGGCACTTTTGAAGTTATACCTTATACTTAGCAGGATACCTAATGACGATCAGGGCAATGTGGTTGAGCTGGTCAAGAATATTATGAATCATGCAGCAGAACACGCGAAAAGCCGTATCGGAAATAAGCTTTTTGGAAAGTTCCGTGCGGTTCTTGTCATCAAGGAGGGTGACTTAAGCCTTGATGATGAGTATGAAGAGGAAGATGAGGAGATTCTTCCGGATGAAGATGCAGAAGAACCGGAGACAAAGCCTAAAAAAGAAAAGAAATCGCGCATCGGCAGGAAGAAAAAGAAGGAAGTATCTGAAGATGATGAGGATGCTTACGATGATGATATTGATAATGAGTACGGTGATGACTACGATGACGAGGATGATGATGAGTAGTGGACATTGCAGGCATGCTTTTATTGGCACACAATATTAATATATAACCCGGAGGAGAAGGCAATGGGAAATGTAAAGGAAACTATTGAGAATGGCAAAGCTGTTCTCGGAATTGAGTTTGGGTCAACAAGAATCAAGGCGGTTCTCATAGATGAGAACCATACACCGGTAGCAGGTGGAAGCCATGAGTGGGAGAACCGCTATGAGAATGGAGTGTGGACATACAGCCTTGATGACATATGGGAAGGTCTTAAGGACTGCTATGCATCACTTAAGGCTGATGTAAAAGAAAAGTACGGAGTCACTCTTAAAAGCTTCAGCGCAATAGGCTTTTCAGCCATGATGCACGGTTATATGGTTTTCGATAAGGATGGACAGCTCTTAGTTCCATTCAGAACATGGAGAAACAGTATAACGGAGGAGGCAGCCGATGAGCTCACTTCGCTCTTTAATTACAATATACCGCAAAGGTGGAGCATAGCACATCTTTATCAGGCAATGTTAAATGATGAGGAGCACCTTCCACGTATCGACTATATGACAACACTTGAAGGCTTTATACATTGGAAGCTTACAGGAGAGAGAGTTATAGGTATCGGCGAAGCGTCAGGAATGTTCCCTATCGATACGGCAACTAAGAATTACAATGCCAATATGGTCGGAAAGTTCGATTCACTTATTGAGGAGAGAAATGCGCGCGGTGACAGAAAAGAACTACCTTGGAGACTCATGGATATCATGCCTAAGGTTCTTCTTGCCGGTGATGAGGCCGGAAGTCTCACAGCGGAGGGTGCAGCTCTTCTTGACAGGGATGGCGACCTTGAGGCTGGAATACCTATGTGTCCGCCTGAAGGTGATGCCGGCACAGGAATGACGGCAACTAATGCTGTGGCAGTAAGAACAGGAAATGTATCCGCCGGAACAAGTGTATTTGCAATGATAGTTATGGAGAAGGAGCTTTCAAAGGTATATCCTGAGATTGACCTTGTTACAACTCCTACAGGAAATCTTGTATCTATGGTTCACTGCAACAACTGTACATCGGACTTAAATGCGTGGGTCAACATATTTAAGGAGTTCGAGGAGGCACTTGGCATTCCTGTTGATATGAATAAGCTCTTTTCAGTGCTGTATAATAAGGCACTTGAGGGAGATGCAGACTGCGGAGGCTTGATGTCTTACGGTTACATATCAGGCGAAAATATCACTCATATGGAGGAAGGAAGACCTCTTTTTGTCAGAAATACGAACAGCAAGTTCAGCCTTGCCAACTTTATGAGGACACATCTGTACACATCGCTAGGCGCATTAAAGATAGGCCTTGATATTCTTTTGAAGGAAGAAGGTGTCAAGGTAGATTCAATAACAGGTCATGGAGGGCTTTTTAAGACTAAGGGAGTTGGCCAGAGATTTCTTGCAGCAGCTATGGATACACCTATAACAGTTATGGAGACAGCAGGTGAAGGCGGTGCATGGGGTATGGCACTTCTTGCAGCTTACATGATTAAGAAAGGAAACAATGAGACTCTTGATGAATATCTGAACAATAAGGTATTTGCCGGACAGAGCGGAAGTACTATGGAGCCGATAGAGGATGACGTTAAGGGCTTCGATGAGTTTATCGCACGCTATAAGGCAGGTCTGGCAGTCGAGAGAGCAGCAGTAGATAATTATGAAAATTAAAGGTTTTGAGAAAGTATCAATATGGCTATTGACAATACTCACGTCAATATTTTTATTGCCATTAGTGATAATAAGCTTTCCACGCAGCTACATTAATATAGCAAATACAGTCGAAAAGATATTTCCATGTCAGTACAATACATTCAGTATAATCCTGAAGGTCATAATTTTCACTGTATTTGTCTGTCTGACAGCCAGGGCACTATGCTGTGTTCCTGAAAAATATGGCAGAATAATTGTACCTGCTGTGGTGGCGGTACTTTCTTTTGCAGCCGCACTATATTGGGTGATAGGCAGCAAGGCTTATCCGCAGGCTGACCAGGAATATACATACAGAGCCGGGCTGCTGCTTGCACAGGGTAAAGGCATGTTAGAGCAGGAGCCGGAGGTACTGTCATATGTACAGATGTATCAGCAGCAGCTTAGCCTTGCAATGTTCTATGTCATATTATTTAAGATTACGGGAGTGACATCGTTCAAGGTGCTTTTGGTCCTAAATGCGATATGCGTGCCTGTCATGCTTATATCGATATATGTCATAACTTATAAGGTGACAAAAAAATATTATTGTGCGGTCATTTCACTTGTATTTACAGCATCCTGTATGCCCATGTACTTTTATACATCATTTGCTTATGGAGAGATAACATCAACAGCATTTTCGCTGCTCGGTGTTGTATTTGCCATGAAAATAATGGAAGGGCTTGAGCTTTGCTTTTCGGAAATGAGCACAGGAAAAAGAGTGAGATATATACTGAACTATTTTGCCTGCTTTGTGTTTGCTTTTTTTGCAGCGATGACAAGACTTAACAGCATTATTGTGATGCTTGCGATATCGATAGTTGTCTTTATAAAAGCTGTTTCTTCTAAAAAATTCAGTGTGCTGTTAGTAATAGCGGCAGTGATATTCGGGGCGCTTCTTCCCGGAAAGCTTTCAAAAGCAATATACTCACAGGAGCTTGCGGGAATCGATGGAATGCCTTCAACGCTGTGGATAGCGATGGGAATGCAGGATTCAGATGGGCTGTGCGGATGGACCAACTATTATAATGTCGCAACCTACGATGCGAGCGGACATGATGCTAAGCTTGCTTCACAGATGGCATTGGATGACATAAAAGAGCGCTTGGACTTCTTTGCCGGTAATCCTAGAGAGGCAGCATCCTTTTACAGACAGAAATTTGAATCACAGTGGAGTTGCCCTATGTATCAGTCTGTGCAGATGAACAGCAGGATAGAAGGACAGCCTGTAAAGATAGCTGACCGGATTCTAAACTTCGGCAGAATATACGGATATATAAGAGCATTTGCCGATGTGCATCAGTCAACAATCTATCTGTTTGCATTTGCCGGTCTGATTGTAATGCTTTTAAAGAAAAAGGGGATTGAAAATTATATCCTCTATGTCGCAGTGGTAGGCGGAATGTTATTCAGCCTGCTCTGGGAAGCAAAGGCAAGATACTGTTTTCCATATTATGTTTTTATGCAGTCAGCCGCCGCAATAGGTCTTGGCGGATTATGTGACAGAGCCATCACAATATGGAATAACAGAAAGAAAAAAGCTCATTAAGTCTTTAACTCTCGTTCATTTGAACACGCAGCGGTGCATAAACGTAAAACACAGCCGCTAAACGAATTAGTTCGATATGTGCAATTATTTGGTATTCAAAGAGATCTGGCAGTGTACCGGTAAAATTACACAGCTGTTCAGCCCCAAAATAACGTTTTGCAATTACCTAAGTATAATAAAAAATTGTAAGGAGGAGAAGCTATTATGCTTGAGAATTTAAAAAAAGAGGTCTATGAGGCCAATATGGAGCTTGTAAAGAGAGGACTTGTCATCTACACATGGGGAAATGTAAGCGGGATAGACCGTGAAAAAGGACTTGTAGTTATTAAGCCGAGCGGTGTTGACTATGATGTGATGACAGCCGATGATATGGTTGTTATTGACCTTGACGGAAAAGTTGTTGAAGGGAAATACAAGCCTTCGTCAGATACAGCAACTCATCTTGTGCTCTATAAGCAGTATTCTGAGATTGGCGGTGTTGTACATACTCATTCTAAATGGGCGGTGACATTTGCGCAGGCAGGAATGGATATTCCTGCATTCGGGACAACCCATGCAGATTATTTTTATGGCGATATACCTTGTACAAGAGACCTCACGGGACAGGAAATTTACGAGGCTTATGAGCTAAATACAGGAAATGTGATTGTTGAGACGGTTGGAGATACGGATGCTTTAGCTGTTCCGGGAATTGTTGTAAAGAACCATGGACCATTTGCATGGGGCAAGAGTGCAAAAGGAGCAGTGTACAATGCAGTAGTGCTTGAAGCGGTAGCTGAGATGGCATACAATACTCTTACACTCAATCCCAGAGTCCAGAGAGTTCCGCAGCACCTTCTTGACAAGCACTATTTCAGAAAGCATGGAGCTAATGCTTACTATGGTCAGGGTGAGAACGAGGACCACTAAAATTTAGATGCCTGAATATGAAGCGGCTTTGGGTATATCCCGAAGCCGTTGTCATTGCCTATAATTCGGGTAATAAAAGGGAGAAATTATAACATGAGCAGTAGTGAGAAAAAAGTTAGCAGAGATTTAACGAATGGACCTCTGGCAAAACAGATTCTGGTGTTCAGCATACCGCTTGTGCTGTCGAATCTTTTGCAGGTGCTCTTTAACATGTCAGACATAGCTGTGGTCGGGCAGTTTGCCGGTTCGCATGCACTTGGCAGCGTCGGTTCGACTACAACGCTAGTTACACTGTTTACTACATTTTTAATCGGTGTGTCAGGCGGTGTAAATGTAATGACCGCACAGTACATAGGAGCGAAGAAGAACAAGGATGTGCGGGAGGTTGTACATTCGGCGGCATGGATGTGTGCGCTCATGGGAGTTATTCTTCTGCTATTCGGGCTTGTGTTTTCAAGAGTTATCCTTGAGGTCATGAAAACTAAGGAGGAGCTTATAGACGGTGCGGCACTGTATCTTAGAATATACTTTCTTGGAATGCCTGCACTTGGCATATACAATTTTGGTAATGCGGTATTTTCTGCTATAGGAGATACGAAGAAGCCTGTATATATATTAGCTTTTTCGGGTATTGTCAACATACTGCTCAATCTGTTTTTTGTCATAGTATGCAGGCTTTCCGTTGCCGGAGTAGCCATAGCAAGTGTAACATCGCAGTATATGTCAGCTGTGCTTATAATGGTGGCTCTTATGAGAGCTGATGAGAGAATACGATTTTCGCCAAAGTATCTTAAGTTCTATCCGGATAAGGTCAAAGACCTTTTTAAGCTGGGATTTCCTGCCGGAATACAGAATGCCATATTCCAGTTTGCTAATCTGTTCGTGCAGGTGGGAGTAAACTCCTTTGATGCAGTTATAGTTGAAGGAAATTCTGCGGCAACCAATGCGGATGCACTTGTGTATGACGTGATGGCAGCCTTTTACACTGCATGTGCAAGCTTCATGGGACAAAATTATGGTGCCAGAAATAAGAAGAGAGTGAGAAACAGCTATATCATCAGCCTTGCATATTCTTTTGGAATAGGAATGGTCATGGGAATTACGCTTAATATATTCGGTCGTCCATTCCTGTCACTTTTTACAAAAGACAGTGCTGTTATTGATGCGGGAATGTTAAGACTTAATATTATGAGCATATCCTATGGGTTCTCAGCATTTATGGACTGTACAATAGCAGCATCAAGAGGGCTTGGAAAGACAGTTGTGCCGACATACATTGTTATTATGGGTTCATGTGTGTTCCGTGTCATCTGGATTTACACAGTATTTGCATATTTTAGGACGGTTCCGTCATTGTACATTCTCTATATCTGTTCGTGGACACTCACTGCAGTGGCAGAGTTTATCTACTTTATGAGGGTATATAAAGAGCATATAAAGGTACTGTAAATGGTAGGAAACTCTATGAAAATGTAAGTACCGTAACAAAACCACACAAGGTCGCAGCCTTGTGTGGTTTTTCATTATTCTTTATGGATTTTACTCTATTATATCACACTATTTCTTCAACACAAATTTCCCGACAAGCTGCTGCAAGGTATCCGCCTGTGCCGACAGCTCCTCACTTGTCGCGGATGTCTCCTGCGCTGCCGAGGAGTTGGACTGGACAACCTCTGCAATCTGGTTGACACCTTCGTTTGCCTCATCCATAGCCTTTGACTGAGTGTCCGAAGCTTCGCTCAGCGCTCTTGATGTCTCTGCGATGGACTGGATTCCATCTATTACGGAGGTGAGGGCTTCCGCTGCACTGCGTGCAGCATGGTTGCCGTCATCAATCTCCTTGAGGGCACCCTCTATAAGCTCGCGTGTATCCACAGCGGACTTGGCACTCTGTTCGGCAAGCTGGCGGATCTCATCTGCAACTACGGCGAAACCACGACCTGCGTCCCCTGCCCTTGCTGCCTCGATTGAAGCATTGAGTGAGAGAAGGTTGGTCTGGCTTGCGATGTCCTCTATGTTGGCTGTGATATTCTCAATCTTTCTTGATGTCTCTGTTATGCGGACCATAGCCTCGGACAGCTTCTGCATCTGAACCCTGCTGTCATCAGCCTGTCTGGCATAATCAACCGCCTGCGTATGGGCTTCCTCAAGATTCTTGGCTGATTTATTGACCTCCTCAGTGATATTGGTGATAGTCGAGGTGAGCTCTTCAATAGCTCCTGCCTGCTCTGTGGCACCCTCTGCAAGGGCTTGTGCGGACTGCGCAAGGTTGTCGGAGCCGGCGGCTACCTGTCTGGAAGCCTCATCTACCTGTGTGAGCGTTGCTATCATCTGGTGCTTGAGCTTCTGCATGGAGGTGAGCATGATGGAAAACTTACCGACGTACTTGTCATGGCAGCCTGATGTCGCTATAAAGTTGCCATCAGCCATTTCTCCGAGCACATATCCGATATCGGATATGAGTGTGTTGAGCTCTTCGGCCATGTATTTTGAATCGGCTAACATCTCTGCAATCTCGTCATCGTAGTTACTCTCAGGGAATGGACTGTCCAAGTCGCCTTCGGCAAGCAGCTTAAGACGCTTGGCAGTATCTGCAAGAGTGGCTTCAATTTCATTGGCAAACTTATTGCTGACCTTGTTAGATTGTAATCTTGTGGCAGCTATGAGGAGTAATATTACTGCGATGCATACAAACTCTATAATATTGAGCTGGCGTTTGTATGCATTGCCCTTGGTAACATAGCAGTCCATGAGCTGCTTCATATAGCCATAGATGGTATCGTATTCGGGAGTAAGATTGTTCATCTCAAGACGCTGTGCATTGTTGCTTGCGTTTACATCGGAGGTTGCCCCCTGCCTTATAATCTCGTCGGACAGTGTCCAGTAATCATCTATGACGCTGCTTATATTGTCACATATTTTTTTTGCTTCGGAATAATTGCACTGCTCTGTTATAGAATTGAAATAGGTAGTAAAGCTATCTCTTTTATCAAAATAAATTTCCTGCTGTTCACTGATTGAATCGGCATCCAGATAACCGATAACAGCGCGCAGGGCACTTCTTGAATCGGCGAAAACAGTCATCGCCTTACCGATGTCGCCCTGAATAAAGCCATATGACTTTAGGGAGTGGTTGAACTGTACGCTGGTAAATACAATTAAAATGATGGCAAGCACAATTGATATGCTCGTAATGTTGGTGATAAGGTTGAAATTTTTTCGCAGTCTGGTGTGAATACGCTGGCTGTCATTTGTTTTTTTTCTGTCTTCCATTAAGAATACCCTTCCTTTCGCAATAAATAAATGGTGTCAAGCCGGATTTTCACGGCTTGAACGCAGAATAAGCAATCCCCCGCTTCAAGTGTGTAGAGCACTAAGTGGTGG
>OGKZ01001428.1_pt1 | contig 16387 bp, 16 predicted proteins | sample 1572571 | NCBI WGS metagenome assembly OGKZ01 (sample SAMEA2581906, study PRJEB24529) | metagenome | biome: Human gut stool | place: China | collected 2011 | reverse complement strand
AAGCTGCTGTTCCAGCTCCCGGCGTTTTGCCGCTTCCTGCTCCGGCGTGAACACCGGGGAGAGATTTTCCAGCGTGATTTCCTTTCCCTGAAAAGTCACGACTTCGGTTTCTTTCTTGTATCTGATATGCTCCATAGTACCTCCGTATTTAATTTTCAAAGTGCAGTGCCGCCATGCTGCGGCGTGAAATGTTTTCTGTCATTGATCACCGTTCCCTTGTGTGCCGCTGCTGCCGTTTCAGTTCTGCCAGCACCTCCGGCGGGATACGGTCTACCAGCCGCTGAATGTCTTTCAGCTCGCTTTCCAGCTTTGCCCGTTCCATCGTATCTTTCATCTTGCCTTTTTCGCTGGCTTTGGCTCTGGCTTCCAACTGTTCATTTTCTGCCAAAAGGTCGTTTATCGTGACCTTGTATTTTTTGAGCTGACCGGAGAAGTTCTCCATCTGCGGAAACCACTTTTTCAGCAGGGAGAGGGCTTCCTCTTTCTTCTTTCCGGCATTGAACGGGGTAATACCGTCCAGCGTGGCTTCAATGGCTCTTGCCTGTTTGGAGAGATTGACCGCCTGCTTGAACAGACGGGTGGGGATATGCTTCCTGCCTGTCTTGCTGGCACTTTCTCCACGCTCCAAGTCGGGATATTTCTCCACCATATAGGCGTGAAAATCGTCCTGCCATTTTGTGAGGTTGGCTCTGTTCCCTATAATCTCCTTTGCACACAGGCGGTTGTCCTCTGTCAGCGGGACAAAGACCAAATGCAGGTGGGGCGTTTTCTCGTCCATGTGTACCACCGCCGACACGATATTTTCTTTCCCTACCCGCCCGATTAAGAAATCAGCCGCCCTCTGGAAAAATTCCTGTATCTCCTTTGGGGACTTCTTCTTAAAAAACTCCGGGCTGGCGGTAATCAGCGTATCCACAAACCGGGTGCTGTCCCTGCGGGTGCGGCAGCCAGCCTGTTCAATGCGGCTTTTAATGAAGTGGTAGTACCTGCCCTCCGGCTTAACAATGTGGAAATTGTACTTGCTCCGGCTGGTGTCAATATCCGGGTTGCTGGCGTACTGTTCCTTTTGCCGTTCGTGATGGGCTTCCAGCGGTCTTGCCGGATTGCCCTTGTGTTTTTCAAATCGCAAAATTGCGTGTTGTGCCATGAAACTCCTTTCCCCATTCCGTTCCTTTCCGGGACTTTTCCACAGGAAAATCCCGCAGAAAATATCTCGGATAGGATAGGAATGGATAAGATATAAATAAAATCGTTTTAATCTCTGTATTTCTATATACCGTCCGGTTTTCGTACTTCAAGAGGATTGATTATCGTACTCCATGAGTGCGGTTTTCAGTCCTCCGGCGTACCAGAACGGGATTTCTTGAAGTCGGTATTTGGAACCGCTTCATAGGATTTTGGGTAAATGCGGTTGGGTTTTCCACAGCCCTGCTTCTGGATCTCCACCAGTCCGGCATATTGCAGTTCCCGCAGGGTGTTGACCGCTTTCTGCCGTCCACAGTGGAGCAGCTCCACCACCTCGTTGATGGGATAGTAGAGGTAAATGCGCCCATATTCGTCCGCCCAGCCGTTTTTCCGGGACAGGTCTGTCCGGCGCAGGATAAAGGCATACAGTACCTTTGCTTCGTTGGACAGGGGCGTGAATGTGGGGGCTTCAAAAAGGAAATTCGGAAGCCGGGTAAAGCTGACCGCCTTTTCCGGCTGATGGATATAAATGGTGTTTGTCATATCGTGTTTTGTGGACGGTTAGAAGCCCGTTTCCGGGGGCAGACGGTAGTTTCTATTGCCTGCCCCTGTTCTGTGCTTGCAAAGCCTTGTAAATCAAGGACTTTTCAGCCCCTAACTGTCCACAGCAGACCTCCTTTTCCGTTCACTTTCTGTTTTCTGCCGCCTGTGAACTCTGGCGGCACAGCCGGGGCAGTATTTTGCCCGGTTGGATTTGGGGACGAACACGCCGCCGCAGACCGCACAGCGTTTCAAGTCCTTATCCCGGAAAATCTCCGCTTCCAGCGTCCCGTCCAGCGGCAAGACCGCCCAGCGGAACCACTTACAGCAGACCGAGAAAGAAACCGTCTGCGGGCAGGTGCAGGTGTCCCCATCGTCAAGAACAACGCAGTTGCCGTCCTCAAAGCAACAGCACTCCCGGCGTATCAGGCTGGCCGCCTGTTTCCTCTGCGCCGGTGTCATGCGGTAAAGGGAACCGTTCGGCCTGCGTTCCAGTGGCGGCAAGTCTTTATAGGGGTTATCTCTCATGCGTTCCCTCCATTTTGCTTTCCGTTGCCGTTCTCCCCGAAAAGGTTTCCTGCCCCATTCCTGCGGCGTGTTCCGGCGTTGGCACGCTCCCCGCAACTTCGGGACATTTTGTCCCGAAGTCCGGCTCCTTGCGGTGCTTCCCCAGCCGGGGTATTCCTTTTCGGACGGTCATTCTGTTTTCAAGGTGCTGTCCATCGATGAACTACCCTAAGTCTACACGAAAAAAATGCAATTCCCGGAATTTTGCGAGAATTGCATTTTGATGAAGTTTACACTTTGGAAATTGCATTTTTGCAATCATTCTGTATAATGGAAGTATGCGGAGGAGGTGCGTGTTTATGGCTTTACCCGGAACACCCGGACAACGGATTTCCGATTTATGCAATGGGAACCACATCACACAAAAGGAACTTGCGGAGAAGATAGGCGTTTCCGCTTCCCAGTTGAGCCGCATTGTCAGCGGCGAAACAAGAACGGTAAGCAGTGATATTCTCATAGGTGTGGCAAAGGAATTTAAGGTATCGACAGACTACATACTGGGCTTGTCTACCGTGAGCGTCCGTAAAAGCTACGATATTTCTGAATTAGGCTTGTCCGAGGGAGCCGTGAGGGGGCTTGTGACGGGTGCTGTTGATGTGCAAATCCTCAACCGCCTGTTGGAACACAGGAATTTTCCCAAGCTGATAGATTTGATACGGATTTATTTTCAGGACACGGCGGCAAAGGGCATAACAGCAAGAAACCAGCTTATCGAGATAGCAACGGCTTCCCTGTCCGATCTGATGAAAGAACACCCGGAACACCGGGCGGAAGCAAAGCAGGATTTACAGCTTTTGAACACCCAAAAGATGGGGGAACATGAAGCAGAGATTGAAAAAATCAAAAATGTGTTCCTGGCTATCCTGCGGGATATTAAGAAAGATATTGACAACGGGGAACAGCCGGGAGAAGCTGTGACCGCCGCTATGTTCCAAGCCATGCGGGACGCACTGGCGGAACAGAAGAAAAACCCGCTTTCCATTGACGATGTAACGGCGATGATAGCCGGACAGATCGGACAGCTTGCACCGATGGATGAAGAAACTGCCGACTTGTTCCAAAAGTTGTTAAAGAAAGTGATGAACCAAAAAAATGACTGATATTTTATCAGAGAAAATCACAGTAGCAAGGGAGGATAACCATGAAAGAACAATGGCTGGAATGGGCAATAGAATTACAGAGTCTTGCACAAGCAGGATTGACCTATGGAAAAGATATTTTTGATAGAGAACGCTATGAAAGGATACGGGAAATTTCTGCTGAGATAATGGCATATAAGACAGATATACCTGTTCAAAAAGTGAAAGACCTTTTCTGTAATGAAACAGGATACCAGACACCAAAACTTGATACCAGAGCCGCTATTTTTCAAAATGGAAAAATTCTTCTTGTTAAAGAGAATAGCGGAAAATGGTCACTTCCCGGAGGTTGGGTTGATGTAAATGTGTCTGTCAAAGAAAATACTATTAAGGAGGTCAAAGAAGAAGCAGGCTTAGATGTAACTGCTGATAAAGTGATTGCAATTCAAGACCGCTCTAAACATAACTTGCCAGTATATGCTTATGGCGTATGTAAAATATTTGTACTTTGCACCATTATCGGAGGTGCCTTCAAAGAAAATATAGAAACTACGGGCTTTGCATATTTTTCAGAAAATGAACTACCGGAACTGGCCACGGAAAAGAATAATGAAGAGCAAGTAAAAATGTGTTTTGAAGCATATCGAACCAAAAACTGGTCAACTCTTTTTGATTAGACCGAGAGAAAAGGAGGAACAGTCCTATGGGTTATAAGCAGATTGTTTTTGATGTAGACGGAACTCTGATTGATACAGAATATGCCGTCATTCATTCTTTGCAAGATACTATAAGAGCAATAAACGGAAAGATAATCTCCGATAAAGAATTAACATTTGCTTTAGGAATTACCGGCGAAAATGCTTTGCAGCGTTTAGGAGTGAGTGATATAGCGTCAGCACTATTTATGTGGGACAAGAACATGGAAAAATACAGGGACACGATTACTGTATTTCACGGGATAAAAGAATTGCTTGAGACTATTTCGGAATTAAAATTAGGCATAGGAATTGTTACCTCTAAAACCCATGAAGAATTTAGAAGCGATTTTCAGAAATTTGATATATCATCTTACTTTGAAACCGTGGTCTGTGCTGATGATACGCTACAACACAAACCAGAACCAGACCCGCTTTTGAAATACATGGAATGGACAAAATGTCAAGCAAATGAGTTACTGTACATTGGCGATAGTATCTACGACATGCAGTGCGCTAAACATGCAAATGTAAACTTTGGATTAGCAAAATGGGGTGCTGGAAATAGAGTGAATGCTCAAAAATCATTCTGTACTCCTTTTGATTTAGCCAAAAATCTTGCTTCAACCAAAAGCTAATACTTGATACAAGCAAGTAGCAAAGACAGCCGAGCCAGTCACGCCCGTCTTTGCTAAAGGGTAATCAAGGCGGGAAAGCCCTAAAATGGCTTCCCGCCCATTTCAATTTTTAGAAAAGAAACGCTCCAAAATCAGAAAGAGAGCGGCCAAGCACTTTGAGGGATTGGCCGCCTTGTCCACCCATTCAACGGGGCGGCGGGCGGCGGTCAAGACCGGGTGCAAACCCGTTCATTTCAGTCTTGACGGTTGCCCACTGTCCTGCTATTTTCCGGGAGTGTGGCCACTACTTCGGGACACTTTGTCCACAAGTCGGAGCGTAGGACGAGGGACGGGGGCTTTCATATACGCCCAGTCTGCTGTTGAAACCAGACCTGTGCTCACGGCTCTACGCCACGCAAGCACAGCCCTGTTTTCCTGCCGCTTCAAATGCCCTTGCCCTCCCCGGCGGCAACGGCATTTTCACGGCAACGCCGACAGAGCGTATAACACACTACACTTTGCTTCGCAAAGTCGTGTGCCAAATGGGGGCGTTGCCCCCTTTGGAAACCCCCACAAGAAAAGGCGGTACGCTACCCCTCCACGGGGCGCATACCGCCTTTTCTTGTTATCCAGCCCTCCGGCTGTATCGGTTGAGCAAAAGTCAGCGTGGGATTGGTGTGGTATCTTTATCTAAGCGAACCCCCATGTTCCCATTTGCTTACCGCCGAAACAGAGACCGACAACCACTCCGCCATCTCTTTCTGGCTGATTCCGTTTTTCTTTCTTAAAGTCGTAAGCAATATACCAAATTGCTCTTTCTGCATGATGTCTTTGCTTCTTAATTGTACTTGATAATGACATCATTATACAATATAATGACATCTTATACAATTGAGCAATTGGAAAATCAATTGAGCGAACGGCAACCTTCCTCTTTGTTAATCATAACGAAGAATTTTTCGCTATTTGTTACAAATTTCAAAAAAAGCGTGCAGATCTCTCCACACGCTTTTCGTTCATCGTCTTATTTATTCAAAAATTATTTCCACATTCCCGTCGCAAAGCACATCAATGCCGCCCAGGTATATAACGGGTAAAAAAATCCCTGGTCATCCACGCCGTCTTTTAAGATTTTCTGTGCTTCTTCTTTGGTCAGCAGCAGAAAACCATCAAAACATTCCGTTCCAACGGCGCCTTCCTGACTTACCTTCGGCATCTCTTCACGGTTCAATATGATCTGCACCAGTGCATTGCTCTCATCCGTCATACCGGGGGTACTGAATACCAGCGGATTCACCAGACGGATGCTGTCGCTCTCTTCCAGTGTGATGCCGGTCTCTTCCCGAAGCTCCCGGGCTGCCGCATGGAATACGGGATTTTCTTCCGTTGCATCCTCCGGGTCTAAAAGTCCTGCCGGAACGCTCAGCAGAAAATGTCCTGCCGGGTAACGATACTCACGGCTTAAGCAAAGTCTCGGTTCTTGTCCTCTGATCTTCAGGATCACGACGCAGCTGACTGCATCCGGCAGCATCTGTCTGAATTCTTCGTCGCTCTTTACCGCTGCCAGATTATCTTTGGCTCTTCTGGTAGCATCAAAATAATGTTTTCCCGGCTCATATTGCAGATCAAATACCTTGATAAATCTGCTGTCGTAGACGGTCTCTACCTGTTCCTTTTTTATGATCGGTCTGTTCTCCATAGTCATTTTCCTCTTTCTGTTCTTCTGTTCCGCACGTTGCACACTATCTGTCGTTTGCTTCTGTTGTGCGGCTGTTATTTTGCAATTTTTCCGCTTCCCCAGCCGCTCTTTCCAGTCTGCAAAGTACCTGTTCGTAACGTCGTCCCGCTTTTTTCCAGTGGATCAGCTTATGCCATCCTTCCACGTAATCCGGCCTGCGGTTCTGATACTGTAAATAATAGGCATGCTCCCACACATCTATGGGAAATATGGAGGTATACAATTTCAGATCCGGGACATCCTGATTCGCAGTAGTAAGGACCATCAGAGTACCGTCCTGGTCACTCACAAGCCATGCCCATCCGGAGCCAAATACCCCCGTGGCTGCCTGTGACATCTGTTCTTTCCATTGTCTCACCGATCCAAAATCCCGGACCAGCGCCTCCTCCAGAGCTCCACAGGGCTCCTGTCCTGCCGGGCTTCGCATACTGTCAAAATACAGCTGATGATTATATACACCGCCACCGTTATTGTGAATGCTTTTCCGGGCTTCCTCCGGCAGGGACGCAAGTATATTATCCTCCGAAGTGAGCAGTTCCGTCAAGGACATCTGCTGTAACTGCGGATAATCGGCAAGGGTGGCATTCAGCTTATCCACATAGGTCTGATAATGCTTGTCGTGATGAAAATGAAGTGTTTCCTCATCTAATACCGGAAGCAGGGCATCATATTCGTAGGGAAGAGGCTGCGCAACAAAAGGATAATGTTCTTCTAACATGAGACTCCAATCCGCCTGCGGGATACAGGCTTACGATCATACAATATTTACCATACGCCTAGTATATGCTGTCCCCACGGATTTTATTTTCAAATTTGTGCTTTTACAGCCGACCGCTCCTATGCTCTCTTTCTCTGCACGGCCGGATAGATCTCTCTGGCAACTTCCAGACTTTGTCCGGATCTAACTTTCTGCACATCCGCTGTCTCCTGGGCTAACAGCCATCCACAGACTTCCTCTGCCAGTGGCTCTCCCTGTTCTCTCAGCCAGAAGCTGACATTCGCCAGCATCTGTAAATGATTCAGGATTGTATTACGGCAAAGTCTTCGGTCCGTAATGCGGGTCTTCCAGGGCTCCCCCTCTACGTACAGTTGTGCCGCCTCCCGCAGATAAGCCCGGATCAATGCGGTCTGTTCATGATTGCTCTTCTGCAGTTCCTCACTGATCTTCTTGGTCTCCCAATACAGTTCTTCGCTGCATCGGCCAGCGGGAACGATCCCTTCCATGTATTTTTGTATAAAATGCAGGCTTTCATTTACCTGTCTGCAATATTCTCTGATCAGTTCTTCTCTTTTTGACATAATAAAAAACCGCCCTTAAATTAAAATTTAAGGGCGGAACATTCTTCCGCGGTACCACCTTAATTCGCCCATCTCTCACGGGATCAGGCCTCTGCAACTACGGACAAACAAACGCTCATCGATAGTCAGGTACGATAACGGGTACTCTCGTTGCAGCCTGTCCGTATCTGCCGGATATCCTGTCCGAATACGAAGTCGGTGCAAAGCTCCGAGACCATGTTCAAAGAAGCCTTCCATATCCCTTCCCACCTGCCGGGACTCTCTGCGACGTATCTCTTCTCCTACTCTTCTCTTCACAGCCTTTATGTCTTTAACTGTTTGTATTTTATTCCTTTCGCGGACATTTGTCAACACTTTGTTTTTGTCACAAACACAAACAGTGGAGCAACTTTCGCGACTCCACTGTTCTTATCCATTTTATATCTTACAGTTGTGCAATATCCACCAACGTCAGTTCCTTACAATCGTTCATATGCTCCATGCTGGTCACGAGAGCATTGGCGGTGTCCATTGCAGTGATGCAGTAGATACCGGTCTCGATAGCGGTACGGCGGATCAGGAAACCGTCTCTGGTCTTGTCGCGGCCCTGGGTCGGGGTATCGATGACAAGGTCGATCTTGTGTCCCAGGATCAGGTCCATAACGGTCGGGGATTCCTGAGAGATCTTGTTGACCTTTCTTGCTTTCACACCTGCTTCATTCAGAGCAGCTGCGGTACTTCTGGTAGCATAAATGGTGTATCCCAGCTTTTCGAAGCGTCTTCCGACTTCAATGGCTTCACCCTTATCCGCATCCTTTACGGTGATGATCATGTTCTTGTACTTGGGCAGTTCTACGCCTGCTCCCAGGAATGCCTTGTACAGAGCCTCATTGAAGGTCTTGGCGATACCCAGACACTCACCGGTAGACTTCATCTCCGGTCCTAAGCTGATCTCGGCACCGCGGATCTTCTCGAAGGAGAACACGGGCATCTTGATGGCAAAATACTCTGCCTCAGGCTGTAAGCCGGGCTCGTAGCCAAGCTCACGGATGGTCTTGCCGATGATCACTTCGGTCGCCAGATCCACGATAGGAATACCGGTTACCTTACTGATATAAGGTACGGTACGGGAAGAGCGGGGGTTAACCTCAATGACATATACCTCGTCACCGATGGCAATGAACTGGATATTGATCAGTCCCTTGACATGCAGTGCCTTTGCCAGTCTTCTGGTGTACTCTGCGATCTTCTCTTTTACTACTTTATCAATGGTCGGAGCCGGATATACGGAGATACTGTCTCCGGAGTGGATACCGGTTCTCTCGATATGCTCCATGATACCGGGGATCAGGATATCGGTACCGTCGCATACAGCATCGACCTCGATCTCCTTACCCTGTAAATACTTATCTACCAGGATCGGGTGATCCTGTGCGATACGGTTGATGATCTCCATGAATTCTTCGATCTCTTCATCGGAGATAGCGATCTGCATGCCCTGTCCGCCCAATACATAGGAAGGACGCACCAGTACGGGATAGCCCAGTCTGTTAGCAACCGCCTTAGCTTCCTCTGCGGTGTATACAGTTCCGCCGGCTGCACGGGGGATCCCGGTCTCTTCCAGAATCTTGTCGAACAGTTCTCTGTCCTCAGCGGCATCTACATCCTCCGCCTTGGTACCTAAGATAGGCACGCCCATCTTCATCAGGCTCTCAGTCAGCTTGATAGCGGTCTGTCCGCCGAACTGTACCACAGCACCATCGGGATGCTCAATATTTACGATAGATTCCACATCTTCCGGAGTCAAAGGCTCGAAATACAGCTTGTCCGCAATATCGAAGTCGGTACTTACGGTCTCCGGGTTATTATTGATGATAATGGTCTCATAGCCTGCCTTGGAGAATGCCCAGGTAGCATGTACGGAACAATAGTCGAACTCGATACCCTGTCCGATACGGATAGGACCGGAACCCAGTACCAGGACTTTCTTGCATCCGGTGGTCTCCTTGGCTTCGCACTCGCCGCCGAATACGGAGTAATAATAAGGAGTGGAAGCTGCGAACTCTGCGGCACAGGTGTCTACCATCTTGTAAACAGCCTTAATGCCGTTGTCATAACGCATCTTCTTGATCTCTTCCTCGGTCTTGCCGGTCAGTCTTGCGATGACGTTATCCGGGAACTCGATTCTCTTGGCTTCCTTCAGCAGTTCCACTGTCAGAGGCTGTGTCTCCAGTGCATGCTCCATCTCGGTCAGAATGGCGATCTTGTCAATGAACCACAGGTCGATCTTTGTAATGTCGTGAATCTGTTCATAACTGATACCCTTACGGATTGCTTCAGCGATCACATAGATTCTCTGGTCATCCACGATCTTCAGACGCTCTAACAGTTCTTCTACGGACAGTGCGCTGAAATCATAGCTGCGCAGGCAGTCCACATGCTGCTCCAGGGAACGGATGGCCTTCATCAGTGCTCCCTCGAAGTTATTGCAGATACTCATAACCTCACCGGTTGCCTTCATCTGTGTGGTCAGAGTACGTTTTGCAGTGATAAATTTATCGAAAGGCAGTCTGGGGATCTTTACTACACAGTAATCCAGTGTCGGCTCGAAGCTGGCATAGGTCTTGTGGGTAATGGCATTTTTGATCTCATCCAGAGTAAAGCCCAGTGCGATCTTCGCTGCTACCTTTGCAATGGGGTAGCCGGTCGCCTTACTTGCCAGTGCGGAAGAACGGCTGACACGGGGATTTACCTCGATAACACAATATTCAAAGCTGGTGGGATGCAGTGCAAACTGTACGTTACATCCACCGGTGATCTGCAGTTCGTTGATGATCTTCAGAGCGGAAGTACGTAACATCTGGTACTCCTTGTCGCTCAGGGTCTGGGAAGGCGCTACTACGATACTGTCTCCGGTATGCACGCCGACGGGATCGATGTTCTCCATGTTACATACGGTGATGCAGTTGCCTGCGCTGTCACGCATTACTTCGTACTCGATCTCTTTCCATCCCGCGATACAACGCTCTACCAGTACCTGTCCTACACGGGACAGACGTAAACCGTTCTCCAGGATCTCTTCCAGCTCTACCTGATTGTGTGCGATACCGCCACCGGAACCTCCCAGGGTATAAGCGGGACGCAGTACGACCGGATAGCCGATGGTATTGGTGAATTCCACACCGTCTTCCACATTTTCAACGACCCTGGATGCTGCACAGGGCTCACCGATGCGCTCCATCAGGTCTTTGAACTCCTGACGTCCTTCGGCGTTACGAATGGTAGCTGCGGTAGTACCTAACAGCTTTACATTATGAGCAGCCAGGAAACCGGACTCCTCCAGCTCCATACCGAGGTTCAGACCAGCCTGTCCTCCCAGGGTGGGAAGGATGCTGTCGGGCTTTTCCTTTTCAATGATCTGCTCCAGAACCTTTACGTTCAGGGGCTCGATATATACCTTATCTGCGATATCTTTATCAGTCATGATGGTCGCAGGGTTGGAGTTCACCAGGATTACCTCTACTCCCTCTTCCTTCAGGGAACGGCAGGCCTGGGTACCTGCATAGTCGAATTCCGCTGCCTGTCCGATGACAATAGGACCGGAGCCGATTACCATTACTCGTTTTACATTAGGATTCTTGGGCATCTTAGTTCTCTCCTCTCATCATATGAATGAACCGGTCAAACAGGTAACCGGAGTCCTGGGGTCCCGGACATGCTTCCGGGTGGAACTGTACGGTGAAAATGTTCTTGCCGGTGTAGGACAGACCCTCGTTGGTACCGTCGTTGACATTGATAAATGCGGGAACCGCTACGGAAGGATCCAGCTTGTCGGTATCTACCACATATCCATGGTTCTGAGAAGAAATATATACTCTTCCGGTCATCAGATCCTTTACCGGATGGTTGCCTCCTCTGTGTCCATATTTCATTTTGTGGGTATCTGCGCCGGTAGCCAGAGCCATCAGCTGATGTCCCAGACAGATTGCGAAAATAGGAATCTCGGTATCGTATAACTTTTTGATCTCGGCGATCACACCGGTACACTCCTTGGGGTCTCCCGGTCCGTTACTTAACATGATACCGTCGGGATTATCATCAATGATCTCCTGTGCGGGAGTTCCAGCGGGGTATACGGTCACCTCACAGCCTCTCTCTGCCAGGGATCTGGCGATATTTCTCTTGGCTCCCAGGTCTAACAGAGCTACCTTTAGTCCCTGTCCGGACAGCTCCGTTACCAGTGCTGGCTTGGGCTCTCTGACACCCTTTTCATAAGCTTCTTTATCAAAACGCGCTGCACCGGACAGAGGGCCGTTCTGTGCCAGATCCGTGGTGGGATTCACTACATACTTCTCCTTGCAGGTCACCTTTTCCACGACCTTGCCTGTGGTATATGCTTTCAGCTTCGGAAGCACTTCGTTCAGGTCATAGGCTTCGTTGGTGGTGATCATACCGTTCATGGTACCCTTCTCACGCAGGATCTTGGTCAGCGCACGGGTATCGATTCCGGCGATACCGGGCACACCGTTCTCCTCTAAGTATTCCTGTATTGTGCAGTCACAGCGGAAGTTGCTGGGAATACGTGAAAGCTCTCTGACGATGAATCCATCCGGCCAGGGTCTCTCTGACTCGCAGTCATCCCTACATATGCCATAGTTACCGATCAGGGGGTAAGTCATGCATACAGCCTGTCCTGCATAGGACGGATCCGTCAGGACCTCCAGATATCCGGCCATGGATGTGTTAAATACGATTTCACTGATGATCTCTTTGTCTGCACCGATGTGCGTTCCTTCGAACACCGTTCCATCTTCCAAAATCAAAAATGCCTTCATTCTTTCCTCACATTCTGCCGCTTTTTGCGACGTTTGTATTTCCAGTGTGTTTCTCTACTGCTTAATCGATTTATTATATCATAAAAAAAAATGCGTCGCAATAGACCCTGTCTGCGTAAAAACCTACAAAAAACAATTACGCAATCCCGATACTCCTTGGAGAATCTGACAAAGCTGTGTAAAAGCTTACATTTTCCATTGCTTTTTCCACCGGGTCTGATATAGAATAGATATGTATTTTCTATTTTTCAATTATCACAAAACGCTGTTTTCCTACAGCAGATTGGACAGGCATCTATGGATCGTATCAGCAATGCACAAATGAATTCCCTTGGCACACGTAAAATATATTATGAAGATGTACATCAGACGGATTTTACCGCCGTGGTGACCGAATGTGTTCCTGCCAAAGAAGAAGGATATTATCTGATCGTTCTGGATGCTTCCGCATTTTTCCCGGAAGAGGGCGGCCAGTCCGCCGATAAAGGCACCTTAAACGGTCAGGAAGTACTGGATGTCAGCATTAAGCAGGGCATCCTGTATCATAAAATGACCTGTGAGCTTCCCACAGGCACTGAAGTCACCGGTCATGTGGACTGGAACCGCCGGTTTGATTTCATGCAGCAGCACTCCGGGGAGCATATGATCTCCGGCTTGCTGCATTCCCATTTCGGTCTGGAAAATGTGGGTTTTCATTTAAGTGACAGAGAAGTGACACTGGATATGAACGGGGAAGTCTCTCTGGAACAACTGCGCCTTATCGAACAGGAAGCCAACGCTTACGTCTGGAAAAATCTTCCGGTCAACATCAGCTGGCCCTCCTCCAAAGAACTGGTGAACTTAAATTATCGCAGTAAGCTGGCTCTCACGGAAAATGTCCGCATCGTGGAGATCCCCGGCGTGGATCTGTGCGCCTGCTGTGCTTCCCATGTGGATACTACCGGTCAGATCGGTCTCATCAAGATCGTGAATGTCCAGAGCCACAGAGGCGGTGTCCGTATCAATATTCTCTGCGGCGGCCGTGCTCTGGCCGACTATACCGAAAAACAGGATTCCGTCTGGGCCATCTCCTCTCTGCTGTCCGCAAAGCAGCCGGAAGTGGCCGATGCCGTTGTCCGGGCCAAAGAGGATGCACGCCAGCAAAAAGAACGTGCCAATGCTTTACAGGCAGAACTTCTGAAGGTACAGATGAATGCACTTCCCTCCCCGGAAGAGACCTGTCACGTGCTTCTCTTCGTCGGCGAACTGGATGCCATTGCCCTGCGTAATGCCGTCAATTCCCTGACCGAAAAATATTCCGGCTACTGCGGCATCTTTGCCGGAGACGATGCAAACGGCTACCGCTTTATCGTGGGCAGTTCCTCCTGTAACTGTCAGGAGCTGGCGACCCGTATGCGGCAGGAACTTCAGGCCAAAGGCGGCGGATCCGCTCCCATGATCCAGGGCAATGTCGGTGCCACGGCTGAAGCTCTGCGGAAAATGTGGGAGACCTTGTAGTCCCTGCTAACCATTCTACAGCCTCGTCAATTGTCAAGTACCTGCATTTTGGGATGGAACGCATCAGACCTTTTTCCCTAACGAAGCAGTTCGAATACCCTCTGAATCATTTTCTTATTATTTTATATAACAACCCCCGGGCTATGACGTCTCGCCATTCTCCCGGGGGTCTTATCTTCTTTGCTATTTATTTGTCATTCCTGTAAATCTCAGATTCGATTACTGCTCTTCGATCGCTGCGTTCTTCTTCAGTGCTACGCTGACTGCCTTGGCAACACCACCGCCTACTACACAGCTCATGGGCATTTCCAGTGCTCCGTTGATACCGCAGAATGCCACGGCAAATGCGAACAGATTTGCTCCGGTTGCGTTCAGGCTCTGCAGATAATCGGTATGACCGAAGCAGATCATCAGGGTGGACATGAAGAACAGAGTGTTCATAAATGCTCCCAGCAGACCGGTCACAAAGAAAGATACGGTCTTCGTCTTGTCGATCTTCCACAGTGCTTTGAAGATCACACCGGACAGCCATCCCATCAGAGTTCTGGTAGGGATACATACCAGGAAAGTGAAAAACGGATTCATTGCTACCAACGCTGCTCCAAAAGGATCTCCTGCGAAACACTGGTAAAAGCTGGTCAGTCCGAATACCAGTCCCAGTACGGCTCCGCCTGCGGGTCCTAAGATCATTGCACCGATGACTACGGGAATGGTCATCAGGGAGATTGCTAACGGTCCGATGCGCAGATACCCAAGCGGGGTAAATGCCAGAATCAGCATGATCGCGATGAGTACGGCCAATTGTACCATCTCAAGTGTCTTGTTTTTTTTCATATGAAATTTCCTTTCCGCGCTTTTTGCGCCTTTGCTACTATTCCTCCATCTGGCGTCCTTTGAACTGCCGGAGGATATAATTACAAGTCATTCAAGAAAATAACATAAATGTATACAAAACACAAGTACATTTTTTAATACAATCAACGTACGGTGCGATACCACTTCAACGCCGATGTATAGGCTTCATATACTGTATTCATATCAATATTCTTTAATAGCATCAGGCGGGATACCTCCGCCCAGTTGGCTGTCTCATACTGCAGCATAAAATCGTACACCGGTGCCAGTACGCCGATGCGGTAGATCAGTGCATTACTGATCTCGCCAGCCACATGGACCACCTTCAAAGCCTCTGCCATGGGTTTCTCGAGGATCACATCCAGCACGGAGAACAATCCCATCAGGAACAATTCATCCTTCTGCGCCTTCAGGCCAAACGCTTCCGCCAGATTCTCGGCAAATTTGGCACGAAGCAGAGAAAGTCTGGTAACCTCATTCGGCTTATCCGCATACAAAGCATTGGCTACTGCCGTGTTGATCCACTTTTTCAATTCCCGCTGTCCCAGCATGGCAGCCGCATGACGGATAGACGTAATCTCCGAATTTACAGCCAATGGCTGAACCATTTTCAGCAGATCGATCGTGAGTGCAGTATCACGGCTGATGATATCCGCCGCTGTCGTGAGTTCAAAATCCGGGCTGTTCACAATATTCAGCAGGTCAATATAATTGCCCTTCAAGGGTGCCACATCTGTCTGTCCCTTCGTAATGGGAACACGATAGAACTTACCCTCATAGAAACGATATCCGCCGGTCTCCTTCAGTCTCTCGAAGTCCTCCATGGTATCAATATTACCGGCACACAGATTGATATTCGGAAATAATTTTCCGAAATAAATCTTGGCTTTATCAATGGCTATTTTACGGTTATTCAGAAGGACATAATCCATCAGCTTCAGGACTTCTCTGTAATTTTCGAAATCACTGACCGCAAGCTTACGAATGGCAAGTTTATAGCCTTGCTGTTTCAATTCCTTCAGACGATTGACATACATTTCAATCGGCGGAATGGTATTATCGATCAAAAGTACGATTTTTTCATGAGGTGCATCGCACTGCTCCGGAATATCCGCAAAAATAGAAATATTGGTGATCGGTACAAAAATCTCTTTTCCCTGAGACAATGTATCGATTCCCATCTTTTGGATCAATTCCAATCCGGTGATCTGTGATGCCCCATCAAATTGTGCTGTTCCAAGCAGCAACGGATTCAACAGGTAATTTTCTCTCTGAGTAAAAAAGGAATAGGCACATACGGCCATATTTTCATCAAAAAGCGGTACTAATGTAAGCAGCATATTTTTACCTCCCAATTATCTATATTATACCGATTCCGACAAGACTTTACAAGTGGTACTATCAGCACAGAGATGTTGTAAATAGAGAGTTAGTTGAATACATTGACAAAATCCACGAACTCCCGGAGCATGCGATACACATGTCTCGATGTAAGGTCTCC
>OGKZ01001419.1_pt1 | contig 16571 bp, 11 predicted proteins | sample 1572571 | NCBI WGS metagenome assembly OGKZ01 (sample SAMEA2581906, study PRJEB24529) | metagenome | biome: Human gut stool | place: China | collected 2011 | reverse complement strand
TCCAGCCCGGAGGGCACGGATCGTAAATGGATTTATGGCTGGTGCGGCTGATATTGTTCTTCCCGGTCGTGACGTTGCCCCAGAGGTTCGGGTGATGGACGTAGAGCCAGTCGGCGACCGACGTCCACTCTTCCCAATCCTCGTAAAATACACCGTCCATATAGGTCGTTGGATGCGCTGTGGCCCATTCGAGGGTCATCACGTCGTAAGGCGATTCGGTTCCGGAGGTTCGGGGATTGCTTTCAGCATACTCGAATCCCGGAGCATAGACGGTCGGAGCCTGCGTGTAGGCGTCCGTGGCCAGCGCCGGATACGGAAACGGATCTTTGCGGCCCCACTGGTAATAGAGTCCTTTGGCAGCGGCCTGCGTGCAGTCCGTAGCCAGGGCCCCGAGGTTGCGATCCATAAAGACGGCTCCCGAAGCATAGGTCTGAGCCGTGGCCTCGATCTCGTAATCCACCGACCAGATATGCCACGACCATATGCATACCCCGCGGCTGTCGAGAAGTCCGATTACGGCATTGCCATAGGTCATGCCGGTTCGGAAGACGATACGTCCGTCGCCGGTCAGTTTCGCGCTTTCAACGATCGCGCCTCGGATCGTGCCCGTTTCCCAGAGGACTTTCGCCTCGGCTCCCGCAAGTCTCTTCGGGACGATATTCGTCGTTGCACGGCCGTTGCCCATCGTCGTAGCGTCGAACGAATAGGAGGTATTCAATTCCGGCGCGATATAGCAGTTGGCCGTGCCCTCGTCGTCGAGCGGCCGGGTATTGGCCGTGAATTTCGGAAAGATCGCGGCTTCGGGCGAGGTCGGAATGTAGGCATACGAAGCCGAGGTCGAAAGCCGTGTCTTGTAGTCGGCTGCCGAATACCATCCCTCGAAGCGGTATCCGGCTTCGGGTACGGCAGTCAGCGTGCACCCCTTCTCATGGCACAGGACGACCCGGTCGTGCGTCAGGGAAGAAGTTTCAGCGTCATACAACGCTCCGGCGACGGTTACCGTACCGTTCCCGTTTTCAGCCGTCGCGGGGTGAATATATACGTCGAGACGGTTGGCGAAGCGGTGTCCGATGTCGAACGACTGTGTAAATCCCGCATCATCCTCGACCGTGACGGTATAGACCACCTGCGAATTGACTGTCGTATAGATTCCCGGAGCGTAGTTCACGCCGAAGATATTGGGGCCGGGCTGTTCCGGAAGCGTAAGGTCGCGGCCTTCGCCTACGGGAGAGCCGTTCAGACAGAACGCTCCGGCGTTGCCCTGCGCGACACCGATACGTCCCCGAAGCGTCAGGGGTGCGGGACTCCTGTCGATCTCCACGGCAAGCATCTGCAACGGATTGTAGGTGCAATATCCGCCGACCGAGTTTTCTTCGTAGGTATCATGCACATTGACGGCATAGCTGCTAATGCGGGTATCGACCTCGCTGTCGCCCAAGATCGAGATATTGAGCCGGGAATGCATGTTGGCCCGGACATTGAAATCCGAGGTGTTGTTTCCTCCGAGGTAAATATAATAAGCCAATATTTTCGACCCGCGCACGGCGCGGATCAGCAGATACGAGGCATTCGCGGGGGCATTCTCCGGGTTCTTCTGACGCTGGTCGGTAATCGTAGCGACGACGCCTTGCATATTGGGCAGCAGATAGCAGTCGCCCGCGGCCTGTTGTCCGGAAAGTCCCACCTCCGGACAATCCGTATAGTCGTCGGGATCATCCGACGGTGCGGCCGCCATATCGAACACGGATACAGAACGCGGTACCGAGAACAGTTGCACGGAGCGCAGTTCGATGTCGGCAACGGCCGGAGTAACGGTAATGTTATAGGAGATTTTCGACACGCAGCGTTGTACTTCGACGGCAAGCAGCGTCAGCATCCCGTCTGCCGAGGGAATTATCGTTATATCGCCCTCATAGGCCATAGGCAATACGTCGTACTTGTCGGCGTGTGTAACGGTAAGATTGTCGCCCAGATCGCGGCCCAGATTGGCGGCAATGCACATCCGATAGTCGCCCGGCAGGCATTCGAAACGCAGCGTCGCAGAGGTCTGGTAACGGTGCAGGACAACATTGCCGTTATCGTCGTAAAGGTAGAGGTTCAGGTCGCGGATGGCCGTTTCATCCGCAGAGCGGGTTACGGAGGACATTCTTTCGGGCCGTACCGTCAGGCTGACAAAGACACCGCGGGGATTTGTACATTCTGTCCTGTCCTCGGCGATGCAGCCCCACAGCAACAGGATGGCAGCGAGTATCAACAGATATTTTTTCATAGTCGGAAAAATCTGAAAAAGGGATTGAAAAAAGCTCCCGCCCGCGAGGGACGGGAGCTGCCAAAACAAGAGGGCTATGCCCCCAGTTCGACGTTCTGCGTCACGGGCGTCTCCCAATTGGCGACGGTGACCGATACGGCGCAATCCTGACCTACAAGGCCCGTGATATTGGCCGCGACACGGTAATAGCCGTTTCGGAGAATCTCGCCCGCGGCCTTACCCGTCAACTCGACCGAATAGGTCACCTCCGAACGGTCGTCCGTAGTCGAGGTGCTGCCGTCCGAATCGTATGTGGCGTTAATTTCCAGCAGAACGCGGCTGCCCGCGGGCAAAGTTCCATTCTCGAAACAGTAGAACAGCGCATTGTATTTTCCCGAAGCCATGGCGGGCGTCTGCGTGTGGCTGAAGGTCATGGGCCCGGGTGTCGGCGTTCCGACCACGACGAGCGACTGCGAGGCGGCTTTGGAGAGTTTTACCGAGTTGATGGTAAGCGTTCCGGCATATTTGTCGGCGAACGACGGGTCGATGGTCGTCTGAAGAGCTACTTTAGCGACAGTGCGCTTGAGCGTGATGCCGACATTGGTCGTGGAGTTCATGGCCCCGACGGTCTGCGATTTCATGCCCGACATCACGAAGCCGCCCGAACGTTTGGCTGCGGTGGACACCTCGACGAAGGTGCCGTTATAGTCGGCGGCCGACTTCTCCACAAGGGCCGTAAGGGCTGCGCGGGTCTTAGCCGACGAGGCGTCGTAGTTCGCTATGGCGTAGAATGAACAGGGGGTGCTGGCAAGAGATTTAGGTAGGGAGAATGTCGCCGATTTCGCGGCCAGTTCGCTGGATGTTAAATCCCGGCGAATAACGAAGTTGTCGGCATTATCGAAGACGAAAATCGACAGTGACGACAACGAAGACTCTCATGCCTCGGCCGAGGCTGTCGAATCGAAGAAGGAGCGGGTGTCGGCGGCATCATCGGTAAGCGTAAGTGCGATACGTGCCCCATCGGTGAAAAAATTGGGGGAAGGTACGACTTCGGTCTCCTTGTTGCAGGAAACGGATGCGGCAGCGAAGACTGCAACGGCTAAAAGGATGTTTTTCATGTTATTTGGATTTTGAATGCAGCGATGCACTATGCGTCGCTTTCTGCTGCAAATGTATAATACAAAATCACTGAAAAGTACACTTTTCCGGATGCCTCTCGGGAAAAATCAAAAAGTTTTTTGTAAAGTATGAAAATATAATCAACTGAAAAATAACCTGTTGAAATTTTGCAAACGGAGAAAAACTTTCTGATTTTCTCGTCCTTGACAGGTCTCCGCTCTCTCTATCGCAGGTGTCTTTCGACGACTTGCTCATAGGCTTTTTTCAATTTATCCAGAAAAGGTGTGACCGCCGTGCTGCGGTCAAGCATCCTGGTTTTCTTGACATAGACATCGTTGATCGTGATATGGAATGTAGAAGACAAGGCACGGACGATCTCGATGAAACGCGCCTTGCGGTTGCCGTACATGATAATCCCGTTTTTATGAAGGGCAACGGCAAGCTCCAGCAGCTCTTGCTGCGTCCCTGTCCACAGCAACTCGCCGTCCTGATAGGATAAAGGGAACGAATAGTCTTGGTTCGAGCTATATTTCGTACTATTGCTGACGATATTGATTTCGCAATCCAGAATATACATGATTTTATAGATGAACGTCGTCCTTAAAACATTGTTCGAATATCGATTAAACGATGGATGGGACAATACGTCGAATTCAACCCGGCTGTAATACAGTATTCTCAAAATATCATCCCGGTTATCGAAATTAGCAACCATCTCGGTCATCGTCTCGATAAACTCTTCGTATGCATGGGCTAATTCCGACGGATTCGATTCATTTTGAGTTAGCAACGCGTATATACGGGTATGAATAAGCGTTTTCATAAGACAGATCTCCGTATTGCAGAATCATGTGTATTTTTCGTATTCACAAAGTATCTGTTGGATAATTTTTCGTATCTTTGCAAAACAGCAAATAGCTGTCGAATCCTGTCATCGACACCTGAAAATGCTACCAAGACAAGATGGACGGGATGATAGGAGAATCGTGTAAAAACAGCACGGGCTCTCCTATCTGTTCATCGGGTTGTAGCATTCTTCAGGTGTCAATAGGTTGATACTATCTCAACTTATTATTGTTCCAACTAAATATAATTTGAATACGAATTCATCAATTCGTGCGTTATTAAATAAATACTATCACAAACCGGCTACGGAGAGTTTTTAGATTGAAAGGTCACTTACGGGTATATATCGACTCGAATCGGTCAATGTATTTGCGGTAGTTTCTGTTTCCCCATTCGTCTTTCGGATAGGGGGAACGTTTTTATATCCCTTCTTCAGTTAAAACAACCCGCACACCCCGAAGGATGTGCGGGTCGGGAAACTGGTTATAGCTTACAAGCAGATAACCATCCTAAATCGGTCTATTCGCACATATCTCTTTGCGGAGTTATTCCACTTCGTCCATGTTGATCTCATACCCCGACGATACAAAAGTCCAGTCTTGAGGGCGATCGCCGTTCTCACAGGTAACGGTCAGACCGTAAAGCCCGCTTGCCGTAGCGTTGAATCCGTTAAGCGGATTAACGTTGCTGCTGCGACGCAGGTTGAAGAACATGAATGCGCCGTAGCCCTGGGCTTTGGCACGCTTGGCCAGCGAATTCAGCGTCGCTGCGTTGGGAGCAGAGCCGAGATTCGTCGATACCGGCGACCAGCGGGTTTTGTCCACCAGACCGGATGTCATGAAGCTCGAACCGAAATAGCCATGATACGCATAGTCGATGCAGGCTTTAGCCTCGCTGTTCAGCGTGTTGGTATACCCCCAGTCGAAAACGGTGATGAGTTTGTCGGCCGGCATCAGCGCGTGGAGTTTGGTGATGATTTCGCTGTACGAAGTAGAATTGGTAGACGAATAATTAGCATACTCATCATCGAATCCGATTCCGTCCAGACCGTATTTTTCCACAGCATGGGCCAGGATCTTGGCGAACTGTGTGGTCTGGGTATCGTTCATGTTGGCGACACCGATGCCCTGCCAGTCGCCCAGCACGGTCAGCAGCACCTTGATGCCCTTGTCCTGCAACGGTTTCACGTAAGTCTGATAACCGCCGTTTTCGAGCAGGTTGGTCATCTTGTCATTCAGGAAGAGCGTAGGCTCTACCACTCCGTTCACCGTCCGCTTGTGGATGTTCGAGGCAAACAGCTCCACGATACCGGCAAAGGGTTTGCCGTTGGAGAGCATGTAATCTCCGGCATTGAGCGGGTTGGTGTCGTTGGTCTCGACATAGATGGCCACCACGGGCGTATCGCCGTAAGCACGGGTTTGGGGAACTGTGCCCTGATCCATCGTCGGCTCCTCGGCCTGCTGGCACGAGAACATCATCGTAGTACCCAAGAAAAGGGCTGCAAAAATTTCAAAATAACGTTTCATAGTCGTTTTTAGTTTTAAAGGATCAATAACTGGTTAATCGGTTTGTTTTGGGTTTTGGTTTTTGTTTTTTCTGTCATTCAATGAGTTTTAAGGGTTAAAGAATATGTCGTTTAGACCGAAATAGGCATGCCTGTAAGTTTACCAGTCTTTTAACCATTTGTTATATCCTGTACCACCATTCGGGAGTTTGCCCAAAAGAGTTGTATCGAATGAATATTCATTATCGCTCATAATGGAGGGGCCCCAAGGTGTATCCTCGATCATCCAAGCGCCATCGTCGGCAAAATACGTATATCCAACCTGAATGCTGCTAGCCCAAGTGCTTTCGAAATTATCCTGAAGAAGCGTCCGCAGACTTTCAAAAACCAGAATATTGCTCTGCTTGTTTCCTGCCTGACGCCAGAAGAAAATATCGGTGAAATAGTCATTTATAGTGTTCGGGCCCTGCGGATACCACGGAATATTGATACATCCGTATTTCGCAGGATCGAGGCCGGCAATAGGCTTGCGGGGATGATCCGTCGAGACATATTGCTGCCCCTGATGCCAGGGATCGACAATCTGAACATTTTTCTCATTGTTCAGATACCCAGACCATGCGTAATCGAGGTATTGCCCGACTTCGATGCCTCCGGTCGCCCCGGTATCCCAGAAATACTCGGTGGGGTCTTCGTAATCGGTCAGCGTCACCAGTTTGTCATTGCCGAGCGCTTCCCGCATCGCTTTGATGAGCTTCGGATAGGAGGTCGTGTTCATGGCGGGCATTCCCTCCTTGCCGTAGGCGGCATTGCGATCCCAGAAATTCACACCATCGAGTGCGTATTCCGTGATAACGGTCTTCACCTGGGCTACGAAATCGACAATCTGGGCGTCGGTCAGATTGCAGAATCCGAGCCCTGTTCCGCCACCTTCCAGACAAATGCAGACCTTACGGCCTTTATCCTGCAAGGGCCTGATATATTTGTCGATATGATCGAGGACATAGCGCATGTCGTTTCCGAGATTCAACAGGGCGCGTCCCGTCTCCGCATCGTAATCCAATACCACCTTGTTCAAATTGACAATGTTACCGATCGTCCGCAAGCCGTCTTCCCGCTCGCTCCACGCATTTTCCCACGTATTGGCATCGAGCTTGGACATGAGGTATTCATCCACCAACAACGGCTGGTATTTTTCCGTGTCGAGATAGAATACGGCAAATACCTGGTCGGCATTGAGCTTGTACTCCCCGAGTTGCCGTGCGCGAATTGAAATGAGATAATTGATTGTCTGATGCTCCTCGGTTCCGGCCTCTTCAGCCACCGTCAGCGGCAGATAATATTCGCCCGGAGCCAGATTCTCGGCCATGAAGCGGATGCGTTTAAGTGCAGAATGCTGATTTTCTGCCGAGAGCGAAAGCGTTTTGCCGTCAGGAAAATCATAATTGCCTTCGGGCAGCAACGTTCGCTGCTCGTCGTTCGCCTCGTTCCACCCATCGAGCAGCGAACCGTCGATCCATGCGTCGAGGGATAATTCCGAAGTCGGCGCTTTTGAAAACTGGTAATAGAAGTTGGAAGTTACGAACCCGGATCCTTCCGTCATCCGAATACGAACCTTGTCGTCGGACATACTGCTGCTACGCAACCTTCCATAGATATTCTCCAACGGTTCCTTGTCGGGAAGTTTCCCGCCCTGCTGCTCTACGGTGTCGGCGTCGCAGGCCATAAGGCCTGCGAGTGCCGCCGTACAGAGAAGCGTCGCAATTCCCGTTTGCAAACTAAAAATCGTCTTCATAATCACTCGTTGTTTTCGTTAAGTTTCGGAATCTCGATGCCCTGCGGCCAGATAATATCGTACTTGGCCACTCCGTCATTGCGGTACATCGAATAGTCCTTGACCGTATTGCCCGAGGCATCGTTGCACTTCCAATAGCCAAGAAGCGTCGGATCGTCCTGCGGGTTTTGAATTTCGTACATATTGTCCCAGATCTGTTCGGGCGTACGGGCCACCGACCAGACACGTGCTTCGGCGATCTTGCCGTTCAGAGGACGGTAATCGTCGTAGGAGCGGCCGAGGAAGAACTGGTAAGCCTCGCCCAGCTTGTTGTAACCCGTGTCGTCGGTCTCGTACTGCGGTTTTTCGTTGTCGGGAGCCGTATTCCACAGGTCGTAGAGCGCCCGCATGGCCAGATTGATCTGGTTCTTCTTGCTCTGCGCCGAGATGCCGACATCGGTCGCTTCGCTCTGAATCTGGCCATCGACATAGATGCGTGCGGTACGCGCCGCTTGGTCATATGTGCAGGCGACATGGTACCAGCGCCCCTTTTCGAGGTTCTTCGTCGCATCGCGCCCGGGAATCTTCCCGAAGGACGAGCCGGCACCCGATCCGTCGAACTGCAACTGCTGACGCTCGAAATTCGTGTCGCCGATACGCAGCAGCAGATACTGCTCGACACCCATGATGGACGAGATGTTGACGGGGCTGCCCGTAGCGTTGCTCGTCGCAAAATCGTCGAGGTAGATAAGGGCCTCGTAGGTCACGGCCGTCAGACCGTTCCAAGCCTTGCTGCTTTCCGAATACTTGTCGAGGGTCGGGAACTCGATCCAGTTGTCGGTGAGCTGCGCTGCGACGGTGATGGCCGAGGATCGTTTCACGACATAATAGGCGACGTCGGAACCGTGAAGCACGTCCATCGAGGCATGGCCGATGCGCACGGGAACGAGATAGGTTTCGTCGATAGGAAGCGCTCCCGTCTGTTCCTCGCCTTGGCCCATCAGCTCCTTGAATTGCAGGGTCACGACATCCGAGGTTGTTTTTCCCGCGGCGATCGTGACACTCTCGGCCGACAGCTTATAGTATTTGGCATCGAGCATCGGCCACTGCGTACCGTAGCGGGCGTTGTACGTCCCGACGAGCGACGGGTCGACCGTGAGCGTCACCGCCACATCCTGTCCCGCAGGATAGGTCAGCTCCGCCTGCAAGGCGCAGTCGTAAGTCGGTTTATTGTTGCCGAAGGTCGTAAGCTGCACCTCGTTCGTTTCCGCGACGTCGAGATAAACGGCGTTTCCGAACTTGTGGTCGTCGGCCTCATAATTATCGCAGGCCGCGAAAAACACGAGCCCCGCGACGGCTGCAATCAGATATTTTCCGTATTTTTTCATGGCGTTCACTATTTAGCGGGATTTAACGTCTGGATCGCCCCACGGATCGTCTGGTAGTTCATCTCCGCATGATAGTAATCTTCGGAAATGTTGTAAGCTGCCAGACCGCCCAGCGGGCCGAATTCGATGACGCGGCGCGACATCTCATCGACGGCCGCGAACTCCGTGCGATCCTCATCCAGCAGGGGTGCGCTGATCTCGGCCGCCAGCAGCAGCTTCTCCGGCGCGATACCGGCATACCCCGTGGCATTCAGCACCTGGAGCTTCACCTCCTGCACATTTTCGAGTTTCTCCGTATCGAGGGCGATAAAATCGACCTTGGGACGGTCGGCGGCAGCCAGCGACAGCGGGTTGCCCTCGAAGACGAGGAGCTGGCCCTCGGATTTCGCCGCAGCGAATTTCTCGACGATGCGGGCTGTGGCATCCGTCGCCAGCGGGTCGGTCGTAAACGAGTAGCCGTCCATGCCGTTGGCGGCGACGGCGGCGACAACCCGATCCAGATAGGCATCGAGCGCCTGCATATCGGCGAACTCTTCCGCGCGTGCGGCATAATCGACCTGATAAAGTACTTTCGTCCCCTTCTCGCGCATGACGTCCATATCCTCGGCGTCGAACTTCGAGAAGTTATCGGCGTTGGTCAGCGTCACGATGTCCAGCGAATCCGGGAGGCAGCGCATGAAATCCTGCTCACTCGATGCTTTCTCGGGCGAGTTGTGCAGACGGGCATAAACAATGAAATGTTCTGACTGTTTATAGGCCCTCAACGCCGCGGTGTATTCGGCCCATAGTGCCGGATCCTGCTCCCAGGGCTTTTCCACCTTGCTGTCCACCGTTTCCATCTCCGTCCAGTCGTTGCAGGCCGCAAACGTTGCGACGGCAGCGCAAAAAGCGAGGAAACGTATCATTCGGTTTGGTTTCATATTCATAGCGATTACTTGTTATACGGTTTGCAATCCCACCATACGCGGGTTCCCATGACGTCGCCCGAACGGTCGCCGTTCTGTTGCTCTGCACCGAGCGTTTGAATGGCCGCCTGAAGGTTGGCGTTGTTCTGCTGGTACTCCTCGACAGGGTAAGGCAGACGGCGTGCGCCCTGTTCCACATTGACGGAACCTCCCGATTTGTCGGTAGGTACAGGCAGCAGTTTCGGATACCCCGTACGGCGGTGTTCCGACCATGCTTCGACTCCCAACGGGAAGATAGCGATCCACTTCTGCACGATGATGCGTTCGAGGTTGCGCTCCTGAACGGCCTCCGTATCGCTGCCGTCCGTCGCCGTTTCCCACGGAACGGTGATTTCGCTCCGGGCAGATGCGCTGTAGTTGCCCAGCGGATCGGTATAGGGCGCAGGCTTCTTCGTGGCGTCGGCCAAATAGGCGTCGGCCCCCGATGCTCCCCGCTCCTCGAACGAAAGTCGGACAGCCTGCTCATAGAGCGTCTTCGCCGTCTCGGCCGATCCCCAGCGCAGTTCGTACTCTGCATGCAGGAAGGTCGCTTCCGCGGCATTGAACCATAAATAGGGCGTATCGCTCGCAACGATCATATTCGAATACTTCGACATGGCCGTCGATTTTCCCGCCACGTCGATGCCGATGCGGATACCCACGTAGTCGTCTACGTCGTTGGGCAGGAACATCTTTTCCAGACGCGGGTCGTCGTAACCGTCCAGATAGCTGATGATGTCGGCCCCGACACGGTGGTCGCCCCAATCGTTATAGATCAGCGTCATGCGGTTTTCGGCTGCGTGCATAGCCGCATTATCGGCATTGACCGTAATGATACCTCCGGCAATCGCCTCCGCGGCTTTTGCCCGGGCAATGTCAGGCTTCACATAGGAGAGGCGCATCGCCATACGCAGCTTGAGCGAATTGGCGTATTTGAGCCATTGAGCAATATTGCCGTAATAAACACCGTCGTAACGGCTCCATGCCTCGGCAGGAAGCGTCGTATTGCGGCCCAGTATCTCGATGGCCTCGTCCAGCTCCTCGAACATCTTCGTATAGACCGCCTCCTGCGAGTCATACTCCACATAGATCGACTCGTTGCTTTCCAGCTTCGTGTAAGGGATCGGGCCGTAGGAATCGGTCACACGGTGCATGATGGCCACACGCAACAGGCGGGCAAAAGCGAGGGCCACTTCGTCTTCCGTGCCGTTGATGATGCCCTTATAAGGGGTATAGGTCTCGGTGATAACGTTGGCGAAAGGCCATTTGCGCCAGTCGGCAGACGGATTATACGTCTCGAACTTGGTCTGCCACGTATCGACCGTAGCCCCGATGTAACCGCCGAACGGCCCGCCCGAAAGCGATTCGTTGAACTGGTACATATGCTCCTGCACCGGAATCACAAGACTTTGAAGAGCTTTGAACTTCGTTCCGGTCTTATAATTCAGGGCATCCATCTGGTCGTCCGTAACCTGATTGGGATTGCGGTTGATGTCTTCGAAATCGCCGGTGCAGGCTGCCAATCCGAACAGCGCCAGTGAAAGCAGCACCGACTGCCATCTGTTATTCATCTTTTTCATGGTTGCTGCGCTTTAGAATTGGAATTGGACATTGAAACCGAGGTTGCGCATCGAGGGCATCATGAAGTAGTCGATACCCTGATAGTTCAGCCCCGTCGAAGCGACGGCTTCGGGGTCGAACGGCGCTTTGCAGTAAATCATCCACAGATTGCGCCCTACGAACGACACGGTAAGCCCCAGCTTATTGCGGAACCACTTGCGCGGGAAAGTGTAACCCAGCGACAACTCCTGCAAGCGGACATTCGTCGCCGAATAGAGATAATACTGCGGCAAACCCGACTGCGAGCCGATCGCCTGATACCATTTCTGGGCATCGACCATCTCACGGCCGTTGATCAAAACACCGCCCGCATCGCGCGCCGCGGCCGAAGCCTCCGAGACGCCGTACAGGTCGAGGTTGGCCTGCGTCGCCGAATAGCAGACACCGCCCAGACGGGCCGTAAACAGCACGCCGAGGTTAATACCCTTATAGCTGAAGTCATTGCGCCATGCGAGGTTGTGGTTCGGGAAAACCGATCCGAGATAGATGTCCTCGCCTTCGTCGGTCATCAGCAGGTTGCCGTTCTTGTCCACCTCGACATAACCGTTGTCGTTGAAGCGAAGGTTGGACGTCGTGTAAAGGTCGCCCAGCGTACCGCCTTCCTTGAGGATGTACTTCGCCTTACCCAGCCCCTTGATGTCCAACTTGGTAAGATTCAACGCTTCGCCCGTAACCGGGTTCACGGCATTGGCTGCCAGTTCGATGATCTCGTTCTTGTTCCATGAGTAGGTGAAGTTCGTCGTCCAGCGGAAATTCCGCCACTGATTGTCATACCCGAGCGACAGCTCGACACCTGTATTGCGAACGTGTCCGGTTTGCAGGTAGATGGTCGTATAGGACGACGAGGGCGGAAGTGACGGGTCGAAGGTCTGGTTTTTCGTGTCGGCCTGATACCACGAAGCCGAAAGGTTGATATGCTGCCACAGACGGGCATCCAGACCGACCTCATAGGTAATGGTACGCTCCGGCTTCAGGTCGCCGATCGGATAGTGCGTCTTGTCCTTCCACACTTTGTTCGTAGCGTCGTATTCGTAGGTCGGAACCGTCAGGTGACGCGGGAAAGGCATACCTACCGAGGCGATCGAACCGCGGATCTTCAGATAGCTGAACGTCTTGCCCAGATCCCATGTCGAAGAAGGCACCCAAGACAGGCCTACTGACGGATAGAAGAACGACGACTCGGGCGAATTGGCCAGTTGCGAAGCCCAGTCGTTACGCCCCGTCACCGTGAGGTAAAGCATCTGTTTCCAACCTACTTCGACCGAGGCGAAAATCGACTGCGTCTGGTCGTGCCAGCCGACCTTTTCGGCACGTTTTTTCGTGTCATCCAGATCGAAAACATTGAATATGTTGGGAAGTCCGTTCTCCTGAATCGGCCCACGGTATGACAACTCATCGGTCTTGATATTGTTGATCGAGGCGCCGATATTCGCGTTCAGAGACCAATCCTCGCCGAAAGTCTTGTTGATGTTCACCATCAGATCGGCGTAGGTCTGCGTGTCGTAAGCGCGGGCCTCGGTATAATGGCCGTTCTTGCCGCCGTCGGTGATGGTCGTATTCGACGAGGCATAGAGTTTCTGCGTGTAGAGCGAATTCGAATTGTCGAGGCGCACGCGCCCGGCGACATTCAGCCACGGGAGGATGTCGTAGCTGGCCGAAAACGACAGCATATAACGCTTCTTGTCCGTGTTGCGCAGGTTGCGGTAGTTGATCCAGTAGGGATTCTGCATGCGCAAGTCACCGCCTTCCATGTCCGTACTCCAGAACTGCTCCATGAGTTTCGTCCCTTCGTAGTAACGCTCGAAGCGACGGTAAAGGTCGAAATTCTCACCCCGCGGGAACAGGTAGGCCGGAACCAGCGGGTTCGAATAGACTCCCTGATTGGTCATGTTCTGGTCTTTCTGATAGATGTAGCTGGCGCTCGCATCGAGCTTGAGCCGGTCTTTCAGAAAGTATGAAGTGTTGCGGAACGTGAAATTGTAACGGTCGTACTCGTTGTTGGGGATGATTCCGTCCGAGTTGACCGAAGCTGCCGAAAAATAGGTCTGGTTCTTGTCCGTACCGCCAGAAACCGTAACAGCATTCGTATAAACGTGTCCCGTCTCGAAATAATCGTCCGGAGTATAACCGTAACGGGCTTCAGGGCGTAATTTCTCGCCCCAACTGTAAATGCTCGAGCCGCTGCGCTGGCCGTTCAAACCCGTACCGTAGCGATTCTGAAATTCCGGCTGGATGAAAGGTGCGAGAAATTCGATATTACTCGAAAACGTAGCTTTCAGAGTCCCGGCTTGGCCTTTTTTCGTCGTAATCATCACAGCGCCGTTCGCGGCTTCCGAACCGTAGAGAGCCGCAGCTGCGGCGCCCGTCAGCACCGACATCGACTCGATATCCTCGGGATTGATGTCGGCGATGGACTCCGTCGCACCGCGCGAATCGAACTCCGTTCCGCCGCCACCGCCGAAATTATACATCGGGATACCGTCGATAACGTAAAGCGCGTTCGACGACTGCGAAATGGATTTGTTACCGCGCAGAATCACCTTCGATGCACCGCCGACTCCCGACGACGAGGTGTTGATCGTGACACCTGCAACCTTACCCGTCAGCGAGTTGATGAAGTTGGCGTCCTTGACGGTCGTGAGGTCTTCGGCCTTGACCTGTTGTACGTTGTAGGCTACGGCTTTTTCCGAACGTTTAATACCAAGAGCAGTGACCACGACTTGTTCGATCTCGGCGGACGACTCCTGAAGCGTAAGGTCGAAAGCAGTACGGTTACCCACATCGACCACCAGAGTCTCATAGCCCAAATAGCTGACTTCCAATTGCCGGGAGGCAGCGGGGGGGGGTATCTGAAGCGAGAAAGAGCCATCGGAACCGCTGCTGATGCCGATTGAGGTGCCCCGGATAACAATGGTCGCTCCGACGATCGGGGAGCCATTGATATCGCGGATAGTTCCGGAAATGTCAACAGGGAGCTTTGCCTGTTTTTTTGAGAGAATGATGTTGGAACTACTGATCTGATAGGTGATGTCCGTCCCTTTGACCATTTGGTCGAGGGCTGCTTGCAAGGATTGGTTCGTCACATTTACCGTAACGAGCCTGTTAACATCTACATCATCATTGATTCCGAAAAGAAATTTTGTCTGTCTTTCAATCTCATTCATTACCTGCTTCATACGCACGTTTTCCATCTTGATGGAAACCTTCTGCGTCTGTGCCTGCACCCCAGTAACAGGGATACAGACGAGCGTAAGAACTAAAAGAAAAGACAGGCAGATTTGCTGAATAATCTTTTTATTCATACATTTGTCAAGTTTGGTTCAATGGTTGGGAATTGGTTAATATTCCTGATTGAACTATACGCCGGTGAGTGTTCGCCCACTCATCGGTTTTTCATATCAGGAAGCAAATGTTCAGAGTTGATAGTTCGTGGTTTACATCATAGGCATCTAAAGAATTTGAGATAAGTTAATAATTGGATGGACTATTTAATGATGATTACATCGGTAACAGCATCGTGTTCAAAGGTGAAATCCGAGGCGAGTTGTAGCATATGCAAAGCGTGGTCTATACCGTCCGAAACACGGATTTTCAAACTTTTGTATTTTACGACGGGCATGGTTTCGCGCCGAATCTCTATCTTCACGTTATAACTACGCTCCAACTTGCTCATCAGCTGCTCAAACGGCATTCCGTACACTGAAATAATACCATCCATCCACAGATAATCGTCTTTATCTTCAAGTTCTTGGATTTGAAACCCTCCATCTCGAAGATTGACGATATCGTTGGGCTGCAGAATGACGGATTCTCCGTTTTTTTTATTCGTCACGGCAACCCGGCCGCTAAACAGAGCTGTTGAAAAACGATTCTCCGCTTGGTTGGCGATTACATCGAAATGCGTACCCAATACTTCTACATCACAGGCAAAAGTTTCCACGATGAACGGGCATTCAGAGTTATGGGCGACATTGAATATGGCCTCTCCACTCAACTGGACACGCCGCTCCCCTTTTGGGAAAATCGCAGGATAAACGATGCGGCTCTGCGCATTAAGTTCCACGATGGAGCCATCCCCCAACGTTAGGCGAATATGCTGCCCTGCCGGAACCTCGACAGTCGTTTGCTGTTGTAACCACCGGTTCATGCGTTGACTCAAAAGCACATGGTCGACAGCAATTCCGAGCAGTAAAATGGCGGCAGCAACTCCGGCATAACGCAGCACTTTCGGCCATCCGAAACGTAGGAAAGAGCGTGAATTATTTATACCCGCCTCCGGATTAGGTGCACACATTATGCCCAATACATACAAATTATATGCTTTATCGAGAACTTTCTGATTCTTTTCCGGATCTTCGTTCAGCCAAGCCGAAATCATATCGGTTTCTTCCAAAGTCGTTTGCTCTGCGAAGAAACGGAATAACATTGCATCTGTAACCTTTTTTTCCATTCTGTCATAATATCGCATCTATTTATATAGTTCCACAACTCAATAAGATTCCCTCCTCTAAAATGCGTTTTTTTGCAAATAATTTTTTTTATTAAATTAACCTGTTGCAGGTCAATTATATGGGTAAATATTTTTTTTGCATTATAATCTTTTTAATTTTTTCTTATCTTTGTTCTTGGAATGAAACCGGATACTATCATACTGACCCAGCAGTCGTTCGACAAGTTATTTCGCCTATACCAGCGAAAACTATATGCTGTGGCATATAGCCTTGTACATGATGCAAATACGGCAGAAGATATTGTCCATGACAGTTTCATGACAATTTGGGAGAACCGGGAAACTGTACAGTTTACGAGCATAGAGGCCTATCTTTTCGGTGTCGTAAAAAAACGCTGTCTGAAATATCGTCGGGATAGATATACGGGGAAAGCCGTGTATGAGAAAATCCTGATGAAGGAGCGCGGAGTGATGGATTTTTATACCCGCACGATCGAAAGTTGCAATCCGAACGAATTATTCCAGCGGGAAATCATCGAGATATGCCGCAAACAACTGGAACAAATGCCGGAATTGAAATCCTGCTTTTAAAAAGAAAAGATGGAAATGTATGGGAAACATTGGTAAAACCAGGAAAGAAAGCAAAACCAGGAACAAAAATCAGTTTTGGAGACGGTT